>Ga0307375_10003069_pt1 | contig 16654 bp, 10 predicted proteins | sample TR1MG_FD_202531 | JGI IMG/M metagenome (GOLD analysis project Ga0307375, IMG submission 202531) | Soil microbial communities from Risofladan, Vaasa, Finland - TR-1 | ecosystem: Environmental > Terrestrial > Soil > Coastal area > Acid sulfate soil | place: Finland: Risofladan, Vaasa | collected... | reverse complement strand
TCGCGGTTTCACGGGCTCCGTAATGTTCCTATCTTCATACGTGTTCGGATTGGTCGCCTGGTTGTTTGGGTTTGTCCTCACCTATTCAATTTTGGGCTTATGGCCGGTCATCATCGGTCTACTATTTTTTGGTGGCGTCGTCCCAATGGCATTACTAGCAACAATGTTAAGGGGACTCTGGAATCCTTTTTTTTACCTACTTGCAATTCTAGTTATTACTTTTGCTTCGCGACGTATAGGTATTTCAATTTCCGCCTCAGGCAGCGATCATTAGAATCTAGATCGAGGAGAATGAAGTGGTTCAGTCGGATAATTTCGCCGTTCGAAATAGCGAACTCGTAGACCCAACAAATGGCCTATTCACCGTTCTTGGACTGGTTTCGCTGCATCTCGGCGGTCCTTATTGGTGGCATAGCGAGGACATTAACAATGAAATGGCAAGGGGTGCAGTTTTCCGGGCTTATGAGCTGGGAGGAAGTGAACGCGCCGGCTTGGACGTGGCCTCTATTACGGTCGCTGACGTCACAGACGATCCGACTGAGCCCGATATTTCCGAACTGAGCCAATGCGATATTTTATCTCTCGATGATTTTCTCTACAAAGGTATCCAGGAACAACTTGCAGCGGATGGAATGCAACTTATTCAGTGGATGCGATCCGAACTCAATCAGGCGGATAACCTTAAAGGTCTGGTGACGCCTTACATCGTGATGGACCAAGGGAAGGAACGCCAATTCATTGCTCTCCGAATCAAAGCGAAGGGGCGCAAAGTTGTGATAATTGGTGTATTTGACATTGCAAAGAAGGAGGTTCTTGCGAAACCAATCTTCAATACCTTAAGGGATATGGTCGTACTCGCCTAATTGTACGAAACAAAAATCGATATAACGGCAAGCGTAAATGTTTCCTGATTCGCCCTGATCCTCAGCCCGCCGTCGCGTGATTTGCGACGCCTGCGGGTGACGATGACATCCTCTCCACCGAGGGCACCATCATGTCGATCAACCTCATCCAGTTCCAGCAAGGTCTGTCGATGGTCGAGTTCATGCAGCGCTACGGCACCGAAGCCAAAGCCTATCGTGCCTTGTACAAGGCACGCTGGCCACACGGCTTCCGCTGCCCGGCCTGTGGCGACCGTCGGCGTTCGCGTTTTCGCCGCGGCCAGCAGGTCTACTACCAGTGCTGCGTCTGTCGGCACCAGACGACCCTGCTGAGCGGCACGGTCTTCGAAGCCACCAAGCTGCCGCTGCGCACCTGGCTGCTAGCCATCCATCTGTTGACCGCAACTAAGACCAACATGGCGGCCCTGGAGTTGAAACGCCATCTGGGCGTGGACTACAAGGCGGCGTGGCGTATCAAGCACAAGGTCATGCAGGCCATGGCCGAGCGTGAAGCGCCGCGTCGGCTGTCGGGCTTCGTGCAGATCGATGATGCCTACGTCGGTGGGGAGCGCAACGGCGGCAAGCCGGGCCGTGGCTCCGAGAACAAGCAGGCGTTCCTGATCGCGGTGCAGACCGATTCGGCGCTCGAACACCCCACCTACGCGGTCATCGAACCGGTGCGCAGCTTCGATAACGACAGCATCAAGGATTGGCAGGCGCGCCATCTGGCGCCCGACGCTGAGGTGTTCAGCGACGGCCTGTTCTGCTTTCGTCGCTTCGCCGATACCGGGCACGCGCACACGGTGCTTCAGACCAGCGGCGGTCGCGCCGCCTGCGAGGTCAAGGGGGCACGCTGGGTCAACGTGCTGCTGAGCAACGTCAAACGCGCCATCAGCGGCAGCTACCACGCAATCCGGCAGGGCAAGTACGCGCGCCTCTACCTGGCGGAAGCGGCCTACCGTTTCAACCGCCGATTTGATCTGCGTGCCATGCTGCCGCGACTGGCGCGGGCGATGATGCTCTGCAAGCCTCATCCCGAGCCGGTTCTGCGCATCGCGAGCAATTTTCATGGCTGAGAATCAGGGCGAATCAGGAAATGTTTTGTGAAGTTTTGTTAACTATTATACTTTTTAGGCTAATCAATAAACATTTACCACCTGGCACCTAAGTTATTTCTTGTCTTCAAAATAAAACATGTGCTGCCAGTCGGCGACTCCTGCAGATTAGGGTAGCCTCAGCTGACTCAATGACTCAACAGTGATCGATCGTCGCTACGATTTCCGTATGGACCAGCTCAAGGCAAGCGCCACCACGCCAACGACTAGGTCCACTAGCATCCACAGCGGCCTACCCAATGCGATTGGCTGAATCGGATTGAACAGCAATGCGACTATCACAGCAGCCACCGCGACTGAGTCCTTACGTCCATAGAAGTGTAGCGCAGTGGTAATGCTTGCTGCGCAAACTGCCAAACGTGTCAGCATGTACCAACCATAAGGCATCGGTAGTATTGCAAGTAAGCCGATCGTGCCAGCCGCAGCAAGCATGGATGCGACGAAAGTAGGTTTTAGCTTCAAGTCGAGCCCCCGCAGCTTCACCTGGATACAGTAGGATCTGGACGGTTGCCGGCGTCGACGGTTGTCCCAAGTGTTAAACACGCTCGGAGTCTGACCGCTTCTTGCCGTGGACTGTCCTTGCGGCCCCGACGAGGGCCGGGCAAGTTGCGACAGGCTGAGATCACCCGTTGCTGTCTGTCGCGAACGGCTGCAATGGGGATGGCCAGCATGGCTCAAACAGAGCGGCTTCCGCGGAACACGGGGCGATTCACTACTGCGCCTGAAAGCTCGACAAGCGGCTCTTCACAAGTTCGAGCTTTGCTTTGTGGGCAAGCGGGCGAGTGAATACCCGGTCATGGATTTGGTCGGACACCTTGCTGATGGCGATGTAGGCCATGCTCAATCCGGAATCGCACATGGAACCCTTTTTCTCGATGAAGTCGTAGGGGAAGTCCTCGCAGAAATTGGAGAAGCCGGAGAACTGGCCAACTTCTTTCGTGAAGTGGAAACCATCCGGCGTAAGGCACGAGCGGCGCGGATGGTAGAAATCCGTGAACAGGATGAACCATTCGCGTCCGTTGAAAGAGACGGCTTCAAACACGTCCACCGTGTCCATTGCGCCAAGTCGATGGAAAAGAATGCGTTGGCCGGATTGCGTTTCGAGCTTGGAGAGGTAGGCGATCTGACCGATTGGACCATTGACCGGGATGGGATTGGTTTCTATGAAGCCGAACGGGCCGGTGCCGTTCGGGTCTTTGTCGTAGGCCGGAGCGGATTCAATCATCTCCTTCATGATCGGATTGAGGTGCTCCAACTGGAACTTCTCGTCGTCGATGATGCGATTGATGAGAGCAAGCGCCTCGCGCAAGGCCTTGTCCTCCTTGTTCCCGCCAAACAAGCTCGAGAGAAATCCCATAAATCCTCCCTCATTTCATAGAAGAAACATCAACCCGAACGTGCCAAGCGTGATGGCAATATGCCACTTATCTAAGGTACGTAGATGTCCTTTTCCAAGGAATTTATAACTATTCCCACCGGCGTGCATGACGCGATAGCGCGCAATCGGAAACAGCGGAATCGCCAAGATAACGAAGTAATAAGTAGTCATGTACGACCCATCGGGTCGATGATCCGAACTTCCGTACATCGTGAAACCACACCCGTTGATGGTATGCAATGAAGGGGCGGAACTGATCGGCTCAAGATCGCCAAGGCTTGCTTGATTGTTCTTGACTACTGTCAAGTTCTCAACAATTCGATTCCGTAGATCAGTATCACTCGCAAGGCTCAGAGCCCTTTCAAGCAAGATGATACAGGGCGCCCACTTTGATGTGGCGTTACCAAATTCGATAGCACATAGATTGCCCCCATGAGCCAAGATGTTGTTGGCTTGCTTGTAGGTATTACTGGTTGAAGAAACTGGGAGCGATTTCAACAACTGACTGCCTTCTTCCAATAGCCGAATTCCGTCATTGAAGGCGTTCCCAGAATGCTTTTCTGCGGTCTTGATGATGCCTTCACTCAACTTTTTTATCGGCTCAATGACTGCGGCCTCTTCACGCTCTTTGGCAATATCATCGAGCGCATTGGCATCCTGTTCGACCCGCTCCGAGATTTCAGGAATCTCCGAGAACAATTCCTGTAGCAAGGCGGTAAGCCGCTGCGTCTGGGGCAGGATGTCGTGCTTTTTGAACAGATCGAACGCAAGGCCGCGAATCGCCCAACCCAAGCTGCTGCTTAGGCCGTGTTCGGTGCCTCGTGCTTTGGCACTGAGTTGAATTGGCTGGGCAATCCTGTCCCAGCTTCGGACGGCAGCCTCGATCTTGTCCACATACGGTTTCACCGCCACCTCCCCGGCAGGGGCGGCGTCTTCGGCGGACTGGATGAGTTTGTGGATGTTCTCGGCACCCGATTGCAACGGCGCTTGCGCCTCCACTTCGTAGCTATCGACGAGATCGTCAATCAGACTTGGAGCATGATCCTCACCACCTAAGGTCGCGCCCTCGACCGTATCGATCATCACTTGCACGAGCTTCGCGGACGGCAGTCTGTCGAGCGCCTCTTTGATGGCGTTCCGGCAGTACCGCTTGCGCTCGGACAACTGCTCCTCGATCTGCTCGACCGTTTTTACTTCCGGAAACCCTGAAACCGACCGGTCTTCATTGATGTCGCGCAGCACCTCTTCGGAGCACAACTCTTCGGCCAGATTTGCGACTTCCTGAATGAACTCGGCCAGATCGTCCGACTCGTGGCTGTCCTTCACGGTCTCGAAAGCCGATGCCATCAAGTTCAGATGAGCGAGAGTCGGCAGCCCCGATTCCTGCCTGATTGCCAACGGATCGTGGAGAAGCCTGTCGACCAATTGTGTGGCTTTTCGAGGGGAGACGCCGGGGAGCCATGCGACCTCCGCACTCAGCCGGGTTCGAAGATTGGTCAGGTCGGAACGCGCCTTCTGGCAAAGCTCGTGATCAAGTTCCAACGACTTCTCTTCGGCAGACTCGACGATGCGCCTGCGGTCGTCGCGAGTCGTGACGTCCAATACGGCGAACGGTGACTTATTAAGTGCGGTAGCGTCGAATCGAGGTACAGGATTGCTCGGAATCGGCTGCGGTATCGAAGGGCTTGGTGCCGGACGCGAGGCAGCAGGAGCTTGCGGCTGTGAAGGAGTAGGCCGAGGTCTTGGGAGCGGCGGCGCTGCATCTTGGGCCGCAGGTTGTGCCCCAAGCATCGCCAGAAGCTGCGGGTCCTTTAGCGCATCGAATGCCTGCACAAGCGCCTCGCGGGGCACGGACAGCTTCTTTGCCGCTCGAAGCTCATGGGAATACTGCGTGAGCTGCTCTTTTGTCGAGAGGTGGTCGGAGAGCGCTAGCGAGATGGCGTACTCGCTGTTCGTTTTCGGTGCGACCTTACAGCCCCGGCACGCAATCAGCGCGCCGGACTTTTCGTAGCCGCATTTGAAGCAAATGGCTGTTCCCATAATTACTGACGTGTTCCGTACTGTTCCAGCTTCGAGTTATAGATGTCCACCATGTGGTTCGCTTCCTGCTCTTTGGCTTGGGCGCGTTGAACCAAATCATTGTAAGTGCTGACATCAATATTGAATTTATTGATCCGGTGTCGAAGCGGTGTTCTATTCGTGTTGTATTTGAGGATCTTCGAATTGAATGAGTCCACTTCGTATTGGTTGGAAGAATCAACCAACAAACGCTGCCGCGCTATCTGATCACCAAGTGCTTCCTGCTGCCTTTCAGCCTCATCGACTTGGCGCTTTTCATCGTCAAGAAGGTTTTTCTGCCGTTCAACTTGCGCATCCATCTCTCGCGCCTTTAGCTGAGCGGATTTTGCAAAGCGGCTGCTAGCATCAAGTTCCGCCACCCGAAACGACGGAACTCGATAAGTTGCACCATTTCCGTCACTTACCAAGCCCGAATCGGTACTGGTAGCTGAACTCGATGGGACCTGTAGCTCCGGTGGCGGAGCCGAGTAGCTTGGCGTTGTGCTCTGCGCCGGTGGTGAATAGGCAGGAGTCGGAGACGATGTGTCTTTATTGGACTGGCCGATCAGCCAGAGCACGCCGATGACAGCGGCAATGCCAATCCACAATTTGCCACTGGAAGAACCCGAACCCGGTTGCTGCGGCGGCTTATAGGGCTGCTGTGGAGCGGGTTGCGGCCTGGGAACTGCCGGTGGAGGGACGGGACGACCAGCTCCCGAAGTGGCTCCGGCAGAGCCGGTGGTCGTCTTCTTTTCGGCAGGTGGGAGCGTCGTGTCCACATCGGACACGAGCGAAGAAAGACCTGCGAAGCCTTTGCCCTGTTCCTTCTTTTTGTCGTCTTCGCCCGCTGCCACGATTTCCCCTAGATAAATCCGATCCGACGCTTGGTTTCACCACCCTCACGCGCGCGTGCTGGTGTCGACTTGAGTGCAGCAAGCAAACTGGCCTGATCCAGATGATCTTTGCCGGAGCGCGCCGCCTGCCGCGCTCCTTCACGCACCACGAAGGAAACATCCGACAAGGGCCTTCCCGCCAGTTCCTTTGCCAGCGGCTTGGAATCCACGTCTTGTTCCTTCGGCAAGGAGGAGAGCAGCTTGTCTAACAACGTCTGCACCTCGACCTCGCTGGCGAAGTCCACCTTGATGACATGATCGAATCGTCCCCGGCGCTGGATAGCCGGGTCGATCATCTCGATTCGATTCGTCATAGCGATGATCAGCACGTCGGTCTTCACCGCCTCCGGTATGCGCCGCAGAAACTCGGCAACTTCCTCGACACGGTGATGCCCCGATCCCATCTCGCGGTCGGCGAGAAACGCTTCCATCTCGTCGATTACGAGGACAGATGGCGCGTTTTCCATCGCCTTGTCGAATACCTGCGCGACCTTCTTGCTGGTCTCGTGGATGTACGGACTGGCCACGTTGGAGGCGTCGATCTGGAAGCTCGGCCAACCGAGGAAGTCCACCAGCCGTTCGACCGCGAAGGTTTTGCCGCAGCCTGGCGGCCCGTGCAGGATCACCGCCGAAGGGAACTCGATGCCGAGCGCCTTGTAGCGGTCGCGGTGCAAGATGATATCGACGATATGTTCGTTGAAGAAGGCCGCCAGTTCCGGACGCCCGGCCAGTTCGAACTCCTTGTTCGGCTCAGGTGCGGTGCGCTTGGCCCCGACCTTTTCCTCTGCCGGCACCGCCTCGGTCTTTTCGGATGGAATCTCCGGCTTGCGCTCAAGCGGGATGACTTCGGCAACCTCGAAGCCTGCTGCTTGCACGACATCTTTCAGGTGGCTTGCGCCGAGCCAGCTCATGGTCTGGCGCAGTCGGCGGAAGGAAGTGGCCGGAATGCTCGCGCCGCCGGTCAGCCAATAGCCGAGCACAACGTCGTCGCCGGTTCGGGAACTGATGCCGTAGGCCGGTAGTAACCGCGTGATCTTCTCGACGTACAACGCATCTTGAAGGGCGGACTCCGAATCGATGTCGCGCGTGGCCTTTAACGCAAGGGCAAAGGCCAGCGCCTCCGACTTGTTGTCCGGAGACTTTCCTTCGCTGACCGGACAAAGTGTCTGGCTCGGGGCACTGGAGATCGCCCGAAGTTTGCGATCGCCGAACTGGAATGCGTCCAGCGTGCCTTCGTCGATCAAGACCGACTCCAGCCAGCGTTGCGCCAGCGCGTCCTGCGCGACCAGCGCCCGGCCGCCGCCCATTGTTTCGTAGATCTGCCAGTCCACGCCTTCGAACAGCACGACACGCACCTTCGCGCCATCCGAGAGCTTGAACCCAACAGGCAGCCATGATTCCAAAGCCATGATCAGCTCCGCACAATGTTCGCACCCGCCGTCATATCGTCCTCGCCCGCAGAACCTATACGGATGGAGTCGAGATGACCGACGACAGCGCGCAGCTTGTCGATGTCGTTGGCCTTCAGTGCTTCTGCACCGACGGCAACCAACTGTGCATGCTCGCGGAGGTCGGCAAAGAGATAGGTGTCCTGAGCCAGCCACTTGAAACGGTCGATCACGAACCAGTCCTGACGCCACAGGATCAAGAAGTTGCGGCCGCGCAGATCGTCCAAGTGCGATTCAAAGTCGCTGCTGTTGTTTTCGATGGCGCGCTGCGCTGTCTTCACCAAGTTGTCGAACGACGTGGCCTCGGTGGGCCGCGCGTGCTGCCGCACGGTCTTCTCGAAGAAGTCGACAGCCCTTTCTAGTTCAAGTTGGCGGATGTCCTTCAAGTGTTCCTTGCGGGTCAGTGCCAGCAGGCGCTTGGCCTCCTGCACGTTGTCCATTGCCTGCTTCGCCGTTTCGGGATCGGCTTCGCCCGATTCGATGGCGCTTGCCTGCTCCAGCTTCTCGCGGGCCTGCTCCAGACGCGGATCGTCCACCTTGGAAGCCATCTCTTCGAGGCGTTCTAACGTGTGCTCTGACTGTTCCTGAATGTTCTTGGCCTGATTGGTGTAGTCGATCTTGGCTTCCTGACTGGAGTAGTAGTTACGCCCGCTCTTGAACGAACCGCTGATGGAAGGCACCGAAACTTCCAACTGGATGTTGCCGGAGTCGAGCACTTCGTAGTCGCAGATCAATTCCGCACCAGCGGTGATGACGCCGTCGTCGAAGTCCGCGCCCTTGATCTCGAACATGCCGATGAAGCGATTGTCGTTGATCGGGTCGGAGATTTCGCCTTCCCACAGCTTGAACTTGATCGAACCGGCGCTTCCAGCCTTGAGCGACTCGCTCGACTTGAAGGTTTTCTTGCCTTTCTTGGGCAACTGGTCACCCTCGCGCACAAGGTAGTCCAGCACCAAGCGACCACCCACCTTGTCGCGTGCTTCGACGCCGATGGAGTGGGATGCCGGAATCGCATCGATGCTGGCGGCGGTGCGAGTGATGACGATCTTGTCCTCGTGCAAGGCAACGGGGGCACCGTTCGAGTCGAACACGAATACCTTGAAGGTGTTGTCGCCGGGCTTGGTCAGGCTGAGTTCGATGCTCGCGCCATCCCTCAACGCTACACGGCCAGACGACCAGCCCGTGTCCAGACTATCGACCTGGAACTCGATGCCAGCAGGCGCAAGCCCCAACTTGGCGACGATCTTGGCCTTTGGTTCCGGCGTACGTGCAATGTAGTTGAACGAGAGGTCGAGCGCGCCACCGGCGCTGAGTGCGCCACGGGCACTCTTGCGACCACGGCTCTGCGATGCCCAGTCAATGGATTCGGCGAACACCGCTGCACCTTCGGCAACAGCGGTCATCGGGTTCACGTCGGTAGATGGCGCGATGCCAAGCTCGAAGGCGACCTTGTCGCGCAGCGGCTTGTATTGTGTGGGGCCGCCCACGAAAACGATGCGCTCAACATCGTGTGAACTCAGCCCCGCCTTTTCGAGCGTTTCGCGGGCAGACTGAATGGACTCTTCGACCTTCGAGGCGATCAAATCGTTATAGCGTTTGTGATCAACGGCGATGTCGATGTAAATCTCCACGCCCGATTGGTCGCGGACACCCAGCTCGGTTTCGGGAAGACTGATAACGACATTTTCCTTCTGCGAGAGTTCGATCTTTGCCTTTTCCGTTGCCCACATGGCCATACGCAGCAGGGACTTGAACTGCGGATTCACACTCAAATCTTCCGGAAGATCGAAGTTCTCCAGTAGCCACGGCTTGACGACGTTGTCGAACAGGATGCGGTCGAAGTCGCGTCCGCCGCACATGGCGATGCCGCCGTGGGCCAGCAGGTTCACGCGCCCGGCGATGCTTTCTGCGATGGCGATGTCGAGCGTACCGCCGCCGAGGTCATAAACGACAAACACACCATCGTTCTTACGCTGACGCATAACGCTCATTACGGCCGCCACCGGCTCCTGCATCAGCGCGACGCGTCCGAGGCCCGCCATGTCAGCAGCGGACATCGTGGAGTCCTTCTGCATCTGGCTGAAGGCAGCGGGCACCGTGATGACGGTACCGGTGTCACCATCGCCTCGAATTTCTTCTGGCAAGTAGCCAAACAGGGCGCGCAGCACTTCGGCGGAGCATTCCTCCGGCGTCATGGTGAGGCTGACTGCGGGCAGCTTCACGGGCGTACTAGTGCCCATGAGTCGCTTGAACAACGTGGCGGCGTTGTCCGGATTGCGGGCGGCATTGTTGTAGGCGCGCGATCCGACGTACTTGTTGCCACGCCGATCGATGAAGATCGCAGATGGCGTGACGTCGTGCTGCTCTGGGCTCTTGTAGAGCTGAATCTTTTCGCCGTCGAAGGAGCAAATTGCACTGTTGGTCGTGCCGAGATCAATACCGACGTATTTCATGCTTCTACCTTCCTTAGCATTACCGTGCCTTGTTTGCGCAAGCCGTTCGGCCCCATGATGATGGGCTCCACCATCTGATCGACGAGGAGCACGTCTTCAGGATCGAAGTCGCCTACGTTCAAGGCGGAAGCCGCCATGCCGGGGTCGTAAGGTTGCCCCTCGACGTTGACCAGCTTAAGGCCATTCGATTCGAGGCTTTCCTCAACCTTCTTCTGGAAGTAGCGGAGCTGATTGGCGTAGCGACCTGACTCGCCCGCATCGAGCTTGCTGACGACCTTTCCGAACAGACGCGAGAAGCGCCAGCTCTCGACAGCGATATCGATCAGGGACTGCTCTACCTGCCGGTTGCCTGCGGACTGCTGCGTCATCAATCCTCTCCCCCTGCGATAACGTCTGGACTACTGTCGTTTCATTGAACACCATCCAAAGTCTATTTGGACTGCCCGAGGCAGTATAAGCACCTCCTGCTGACGATTGGGCTGATGTGTTCAGGATTTGATCGCTAGCTGTGCGGGAGGGTTAGCCGTTGAACGCGGACACTTCCAAGAAGACCGATTGTCGCCAACACGTCCAGGTAAGCAAATCTCCAACGTCTGCTAACGGGCAACCCGGCTCAGGCTACGACCGTCCGTTGGCCGGTCAGCGACCGTTGGTTTAGGTTGTCGACTGATCGCTTTGCGGCGGTTGCCCGACGATTACAGCCCCAGCGGGCTCGATGGCACCCCGCCAAGCTGCGACAGAACTCCTCGTCGATTCGGGCCGCACTCCCGGGCAAGTTCAGGACAGCGAGCCGGCGTGAGTGGCCGCAGTCATCGATGGTCGTCTTGCCGAGTAGGGCACGCCCGATCCTTCCGGCGACTCCGATCGAGCTCACAGTTAATCCATTGACTACCGCCAGCGTCGCCGGTGCCTCTTGCCAGCCTGCTTCGACATCGCCTTCTGACGTACGTCAGCGGTCTTGCAGTCCATGCAGACGCGCCCGTGACCGCCGGCGCCGTTCTTGAGCGACTTATCGAAGAAGGACGCCCTGTCTTTGATCTCGCCGCAGCGTGAACAGGTTTTCAGGTCACGGTTCGCAAGGCCCTCGGCGACAGCCGTGACAGTTGCGACGGTCGTCGGAATCTCATCGTCAAGGGCCATCTCGATCAGGCTGCGGACCCGCTCATCCAGCGTGGCAACCGGATCACGGCCGCAATTGAATCGGTTGATGCGAAGAAAGCGGTAACCGTAGCTTTCGAGTGTCAGCTGACGCTCAACGTCTGACTCCAGCAGGTAGCGTTCATGGTTTCCGAAGTGCACATGCTTTCCCTTTTGGAAGTGGTATTCGAATCCGTCGTATTCGATCACGATCTGCACGGTGCCGGTTGGGGCGTGATAGGTCAGCAGGAAATCGACGCGCCAGGCCGGATGCTGGTAGCTCGGATCCAGCTGACGCAAGTATGCGCCCAGGTCAAACTGCGCGAAGATCTCGATACTCTCTTTGTGCGCTTGGTAGAACGGGGTCTGGGACAGCCACGAGAGGACCTTGGCCTCCATCGGGCTCTCGACCTCGCCGCTGTCAGGAAGGTCGGCGCTGGATTCGAGGACGTTCGCGTAATGCCGCATGGCGTGGCCGATCGCGCCGCGATACGACTCCAGCGGCATGGAGTGGACAAACCAGATCATTTCCTGGGCGCGACTGAATCCGACATTGAGACGCTGGAACTTGAGCTTTTCTTCCACTGCCTGGTCGGCGTTCTCGAAGGAGACCGGGAAGACGTAGTTCAGCGCGTCATTGCCGGGTGTGGCCACCATCGAATAAAAGATCAGGTGACGCTCTTCGCCCTGGCAGCTATCGAACGTCATCACTTTGAGCCGCAGTTGGTTCTCGAAATCTGGGCCCCGGGCGTGCGCGAACAGTAACTTGCTCAGGTAGGACTGTTGCTCCCGGAACGGGGTGATCACACCCACGGTGGGCCTGTCCTCGTCCTCGAGCAGGTCCAGCAGCTTGGCGAGGATGAACTGGCCCTCCGCTTCGTTCACCCCACGCGTCGCTCGCAATCCTTCACTGGCCACCTGGTCGAAGCGGATCACCTCTTCCAACGGTTTGGCGCGGATTTTGATCGCCTGCAGGTTGTGGTTGTAGAAGTTCGCGCTGGAGTAGCCGATCAGCTCAGGGTAGGAGCGGAAGTGCTTGAGAAGCATGGCCTCGTAGGAGGCGGTCAGGGTCGCGAAGTCCAGCACCGACCGTTTGATGTCGAACATCCCAAGGCGTTCGAGAACATCCGCCTTCTGGCTGACGTTGGCTGTGAAGTAGCGGTTGAGGTCCGACCGGTATTTGTCGTTCAGCTCGTTGCTGGCGTTGGAGGACTTGACGTTGGAGAATTGCTTGTCGTCACCGAGTACCACGATCTTGCGGGCGCGCAGCAAGGCGGGCAAGGCTTGGGCGACCGACACCTGGGAGGCCTCGTCGATCACCACGACGTCGAACATGTCCGGCGCGAGGGGCATGAACTCGCCGAACTCACGAATGCTGGCGATGATCACCGGGAAGGCTTCGCGCACTTGGGCGAACTTGTCCTCGGGAAATTTCTGGCCGCTACTCAGGACGCCGGCGATCGCCTTGGCGTCAGATCGGTTGTTGTCCATGAACGACACCAGGCGCTCATCCACATGGGCGTTCATGACCGAGGTATTGAGGCCTTCCAGTTTCGTCTTGGTGCCCACGTAGTCGATCTGAGGGGCGCTTGCGAAGGCGGCGCGGGCGGCATGCTGACCGATTAGGTAGCGGATTGCGAGCGACCAGAGGGCGGCGTCCTGCGGGGTGTTGCCGTCCAACAGGGACGGCAACAAGGCGCTGTCGACTAGTTTCAGGGCGGCCACGAAAGAAAGAACCACCTTTGCATCCGGATCAACGGCCTGTCCTCCGGCGATGGCCCGGTAAACCTGCGACATGGCGGCGTCCGCCGGGATCGCCGCGAGCCGGCGGCGCAATTCATGGAACTCCTCCACCAGGTGGCTTAAGTCGTCGGAGCACTCCTGAAGCACGAGCGGCTGTGTCACCGGAAGGGCGTTGAGTTGTCGCTCTAGCGCGTGGATCGCCTCGCGACGGAACAGGTAGCCAAGAATTGGCCGACGCAGCTGCCGGTAGCTGAGCAGGATCAAAGAGATCGCGCGGACCTGGTCGGCATCGAGGGACTCGAACAGGTTCCAGCACGTCGGCGTGTGCTCGGTGAGGAACTTGGCGACTGCCGCGTCGCGCTGGCATCGCATCATCAGCGACTCCGGCGTGAAGCTGCTCTCGCGCAAATAGCGCCCAAGCGAGCGCTCCACCCGAGGCAGATGGTCAAGATAGATATCAAGGCGCGGCACAGCGGAGGCGTTGTCGCAGCCGGACAGAAGGCTCAACACTTGAGGCGCTGCTTGCTCCAGCTCAAGCTCAAACTGCTGAAGCTGGGCGATGTCTTCGAGCTTAATCGCGCCAAGGGCTTGCACCGTGGCGGCGATATCGCCCTTGAGCGTCTGGGCGGTGTGCTTGCGGGCGGCTTCGATCCGCGGGCGGTTCGATTTCATCGAGTTGACGTAGGACGTGACCTGGGTGAGCGTCTGGGAGGAAACCAGACGCTTGAAGTTGGCATCCTTGCGGCCCAGCCGTAGCAGCGGATTGGGGAAGTTCTCGCCTTGCCGCGCCCGCGACATCGCGGCCGACAGCTTGTCGTAGACGACATCGAGCGCCTCGGTCTTGTCCGAGAGCACTAGGCACGAGCGCTGGTGAAAGGCGCAGTCGGCGGCGATCGCCACGATAGTGTGGCTCTTGCCGGTGCCAGGTGGCCCGGACACTTTGACGATGCGGCCCGTGGGCTGACGAACGGCGAGCAGGACCTTGCGCTGTTCCTCGTTCAGCGGGATCGGCGAGTCGTACACGACGCGGTCGACCATCGGCAGGCCGTCCCAGTCTGCCTGCACGGCTGCCTTGATCGAGAGCGGATTGCTCATCAACACGTCGCCGACGATCCCCTCGAACAGGTCGACGATGGCGGAGCCGCCGCGGCGGGCCATGTCAATGATCTCCTCGTAGTCGTTCACGAGGGCCTCGTCGTTGCGTTCGGCCGCAGCTAGGTACAGGGCGGAGGACAACTTGACCCGGGCGGTGCCGGCATCGGTCGCCGCGGCGGCAAAGTCGATCTGCCCACCCAGATCCATGGCCGCGGCGACCAACGCGAACAGGGCGCGGGCCTGCTCGTAGATGGACTGCTCCGGGTGGAGGTAGATGATCCGGTCGCTGATCGGCGTCACCCAGGCCCGGCGATGCTCTGCAGCCAGCGCGTTGAGCACGTAGTCGATCGCACGCCTGTTGGCGTAAAGCGTGTTGGTCAACTGCAAGGCGTAGGTCTGACCATCGGCGGACTTTTCGACCGTAACTGGCATGAAAAACAGCGGATACGTGTGGGGCCCGTGACGCAGGGCGCCGAGGTAAAGGTAGACCTGCAGTCCTTCGGACGTGGCCACGTACGTGTCCAGGTCGCGGAACTCCAGATACGCATCTGACGAGGCAAACCCCTCGAAATAGCTCAACAGCGCGCCCTTCGTTCCGTCCAGAGTCAGAAACTGCGGCAGGACCTCCTCCAGCGGGCGGGTATTGCCGCTGGCCAGCAGGGTAGCCAGCGGCTGTGGCAGCACGGCGGAGAGATCCGCCAGACAGCGTTCGATCAGTTCGATCTCGGCCCCGTAGAGCGAGTCCATGACCTGATAGGCCTGCTGCCGCATCGGGCCATCGAGATGGGCGATGAGTGGGCGAATGACGAAGTCGGCCATCGCCGAGGCTAGGGTGGACTGGATCTGGCCAATCCACGCCTCCGGATGCTTGATGGCTTTGCTGCGGCTCGCGACGGCCTCCTGTAGCACGGTATCGCGCACGCGTTGCAGGGAGTCCGGCGAGATCACCTCGACGTGGGCTTTGATCACCTGCAGCATCACCGGGCTGATCGCGCGGGTGTACTTGCGCGGATGGATGGTGATGGACGGGTTCTGGCCACAGGGGCGCCCAAGCTGCGACCACAAGTCCCGGTCGAGCGAGGGATAGTTCGACGTGCGCAGGCCGCAGCGGAATCCAGAAGAGGTCGTCGTCTCAATGCGCCGCCGCGGCAGCTGCTGACGCTTGAAGTCCGTTTCAAGGAAGTCTCGAAAATACCCGCACACCCGGGTCGCGACATCGCGCAGGACGGTGGGGGGCATTTCCATGTCGAGGCAACCTCCTTACGTCAGCGACTCAGCTACACGATTTGCTCTTGCTTGCAGGGATAGTAGCGTCCCTTAGCCGCTCGTGCTCCTAGGAGATGCCTGGCTTTAAACAGAGTTCTACTTCGTCATGTCGCAGATTGGCTAAGCCTTTCCTGGCCGTTCCACCACCGCCACCAAGTCGCTAGGAGAGCCAATCTTGCATGTGCACTCGGCGTGCGGTAGCTCGGGAACGGATTGAATCTTCATTGCTGTATCCACCCTGTGCTTTCTGCCGATGACTGAGTGTCTGTTTCGCCTGTGACCGCTGGCACAGGCTACCCTCGTTTGGGGCGCGAACTCCAACTCGTTGCCCGAAAGGTTGGTATCTCGCTGCATCGCTCGCTAATGATGAGCACGCCGCCACCTGGCGACCTATAACAGTCCGGTTCGGCGGCCGTGTAGCGCCACTCAGCGGCCGCCAGATCGATGCCCATCGAGCCGCGCGTATTTGAGTGGCCGTTCATGGCCGGTCAGCGACCTTTGATCGAGGGCACCGGCTGGTCGGTTGGCGACGGTTGCCCAGGGTAAGGACCGGGTCTAAAAGCCGGCGCCTCATTTGGTTGCACACATAACTCGATTCGAACAAGTACACCACTGGGAGTGGTGGTTAGAGTCGCGGGGCTGCTAGCCAAGCCATTCGGTTGGACGGACAAGGCCAATGACATCCTGCAAAAGGTCATTCGCGCCAATCGGCGGCTTAGTTCAAAGAATAACGAAGCACTACACTAGAAGCGTTTGCGTGGAGCATCGCTGCGAAGCCGGACATTGAATTCGAGAAGACGCCGATCGATTTTATCGTCGGGCCGAGATGCTTCAACTCAGAGGTCATCGTGACTGGCAACATCGCTTCGCTGACGTGCGCCAGTGTCACGGTTACTTGACCGCTCCCCGGTTCGCCGCAACGATTGCGCCTCGGCAGGAACGGCAATTGAATTGATGTAGGAACACAAAAATGACATTGTACCCACGGTTGTACCCACACGGTGAGCGCACCATAAAAGAGCTTATGTATCAATTAATTACAAGCATGATTCGTAAACAGGTGCAGAACATCGAATGACCATGCCCACAGCCACTGGCGAACCGGTTGAGGGCACCTTGTTCGTGGTCGCCGCGCCCTCGGGTGCCGGCAAGTCCACCCTGGTCAATGCCCTGCTCGAGCGCGAGCA
>Ga0307375_10003067_pt1 | contig 16656 bp, 14 predicted proteins | sample TR1MG_FD_202531 | JGI IMG/M metagenome (GOLD analysis project Ga0307375, IMG submission 202531) | Soil microbial communities from Risofladan, Vaasa, Finland - TR-1 | ecosystem: Environmental > Terrestrial > Soil > Coastal area > Acid sulfate soil | place: Finland: Risofladan, Vaasa | collected... | reverse complement strand
GGCCGCAGCAGAGTCGAGTTGTCGAAATAGTTGAGGCCCTCAGCGGGAAAATTTTCATCGCCCTGACTGTTGTGGATCATGAGGCGCCGCTTGCGTACGACAACACGCACCACCCGGTGTCGCTTGCTGCGTTATCTAGAGTGCTGAGCGCCAATGTTTGGCAACGTCGTGCAGAGTTTGGGTCTCATAACCCGCTTTCGCTAGGTGAAGGGACCCCAGAAGACCGCAACATTGTTCTAAAACTCAAGCGGCACTGATTGAAAGCGAGCCACTCGCTTAGGCTGGCTTGGCAAATACCGGTTGGCTCATCAGCGAGATGGTTACATTCCTACCGGCCCCAATTTCGGCTGCATCTGAGCTCGGAATTTGGGCAATGATAGATGCGCCATCCTTGGTCTGCAGATGCACGCGAGCGATAGCTCCAAGGAAACTCGCGGTGATAACCCTGGCATTACCGCTTTCGGACGGTTCTACCAGGATGGATTCCGGGCGAACTAGAGCAATTCCGGCGCCGGAACCAATCGACCCGGGAAGTGTGGGCACTTTGGTACCCATCAATTCGATCATTCCATCTCGAACCGTGCCCGGTAGTTGGTTTGTCAGTCCGACAAACTCGGCAACAAAAGCCGTACGCGGTCGTTCATAGAGCTCGGAGGGTGAAGCGATTTGCTCAAGAACACCCATTTTCATGACGCCGACACGGTCGGCCACGCCCAGCGCTTCCTCCTGGTCGTGGGTAACAAAAAGGGTCGTAGTGCCGACTTCAAGTTGGATCCGACGGATTTCATCGCGCAACTGGGTCCTGACTTTCGCATCAAGGGCAGAGAGTGGCTCATCGAGTAGAAGCACTGTGGGCGAGATTGCTAGCGCGCGGGCCAAGGCGATGCGCTGTTGTTGCCCACCAGACATTTGGTGTGGGAAATGATTTGCATGCGAGGCTAGGCCGACTAGATCAAGCAATTCACTGCTTCGGGATCTACGCTGGGCCGCTGGTGTGCGGTGAGCGCGCATGCGTAATCCGTACTCGACATTTTCCAGCGCAGTCATGTGTGGAAAGAGGCTGTAGGCCTGGAACACCATGCCCATATCTCGCTTATTCGTATTCAAGTTGGTCACGTCGCGGCCATTCACGAGGATCTGTCCGCGGTCCAGATCTTGCAGACCTGCAAGTGCGCGTAGGGCAGTGGTTTTCCCGCAACCTGATGGTCCGAGCAAAGCCACTAGTTCTCCGGCCGCAACGTCTATGGATAAACCGGCAAGCGCGGTTACGGGCCCGAAGGATTTTGCCAGGCCGATGAGATTTACCGCGACCGAGGATTCCCGGCTTTCTGACATCACAGTGTGGTCCTTTCCATCATGATTCGATCGGTTCGAGAACTTTGGTTCGCTTAGTGGAGGTTGGAATGATGACGAGAAGCACAAACACAAAGATCAACGCTGCCAGCGAAACGGCAACCGCGATTGAAGCGTCTTGTTGCCCCACGAGATTGATTTCGACTTGCATCGTCTGGAAATTGAGCAGCGAGGCAATGGTGTACTCACCAAGAACGAGTGCGATGGAAATTACGGCAGCCGACATGACGCCGGCTCGAATCGTCGGCATTACGATGCCGAAGAGCACTCGCCCAGTGGAAGCGCCCAAGGTACGTGCGGCCTCGGACAGGGTGTGAACGTCAACCGAATTCAACGCGGCGGCTACAGATCTGTAGGAATAGGGGAGCGTCAAAACCAAATAGATTGCGGTCAAGGTGAGCGGCGATTCACTTAAGTGGATGCTAATCCAGTTGTATGTGTGTGAAACGCCAACCACCAGAACGATCGCCGGGAATGCCAGCGGTAACAAGCAGATTAACTCAAGTGGTCTACGTAATTTCGGAAGTTTAAGGTGCACCCACACGACGGTTGGAACGACGACCAAGAGGACAGCAAGTACAACGAGAATGGCCAGTTCAAGGGAGACGCCGATGGACGATATGAGATCCGGTTGCTGGAATATTGCCTTCCAGGCATACAAGCCTCGCTTCCCACGTCCAATTTTTGTGGAGAAATCAAGCATCGCGGCCAGTGGCGTCAGGAGATACACGGAGACAATGAGCATGATGGCCCATCGCCAGATGGTTAGAAATGGTGATCGTTTCGTTGACACTATTGCTCCCACTTACTAACTCTGCGCCGCATGAGCGTGTAAAGGGTCATGACCACTCCGACGACGATAACCATGCCGAGACCTAGCGCTTTGGCAGTTGAAGCGTTGGCCACCCCAGTTTCGCTCGACATCGCGGTACTAATTTCCAGCGGAGTGATGATGGAGCCCTGGCTGATTAATGAGGCCGCGGTGGCGTATGCCGAAAAAGAGTTTGCGAAGAGCAGGAGGGCCGAACCTAGAAAAGAAGGGATTAAGACGGGAATGCCAATTCGACGCCAGTACTCAAGCGTAGTTCCACCAAGGTTCGAGGAAGCCTCTCGCCACTGCGGCTTTAGGTTATCGATGGCTGGCAGGAAGACAAGAAACATCAACGGAATTTGAAAGAATGTGTACACCACGCACAGCCCGAGAAATCCGTAGAGCCAATCAGGGTGCGCAAGGAACGAGTTCGGAAATTGCGAAGCTAGAAATGTGGTCACAAATCCGTTGAAGCCAAAGGTGGCCAAGAAGGCGAAGGTCAACATAACTCCGCCAAATTGAGCGAGCACTCCTGATGCCGAGAGAGTGGTGCGCCGCAGCAGTCCATCTGGCTTTCCGGTGGCAACAGCCCACGCGAACAGCGAGCCCAAGATGGCGCCAACAAGAGCCGTTATCGCTGAAATTTCGATGGAGTTTTTGAAAGCAGTTATATGCCCAGGGTCCGTGAATACGGCCTTAACGGTGTGAAGTTCGAATGACCCGTGGCTGTTTTGAAAAGCGCCAGTTACGACGCTATAGGTGGGCCAGACTAAGAAGACGAGCACGAGAATGCCGAAAGGTAGGACGCCGAGATAGGCCGAGTGCCGTCGCCAACGGAGGGGGCCGGCTCCGCGCAAGGCGGAGCCGGTCCCTTTCTCTTGTACCGAAGAGGTCACTTGTGACAAGTGACTACCTAGTTCCTACTGCAGCTGCCCAGTTAGCCAGAAGATAGGTGCTGGCCTTTGATGCCTGGTCAAGGGATGGAATCTGTGGGGTTCCAACGACCTTTGGCAGAGCAGCGTAGGCGGCCTTGTTGATAGTGCCCTTCTTGGCCATGTACTCAGCAAGGACTGGGCGAGACCCACCCTTTAGCCAAGCGTTCTGGCCGGCAGGTGAGTACAGGTATTCGAGCCACTGGCGTGCACATGCTGGGTGCGGAGCATTTATGTTGATGGCCTGGTTGTAGTAAGCACCAACGAGCACGTTGTTAGGAATGAACACCTTCCAGGTGATGCCCTTAGCTGCAAGTTCTTTCACAGTGGCGGCCTGGTTGTAGTCCCAGTCAAAGACAACTGGAGTCTGACCGGAGGCGATACTCGCTGGGGTCGGGTCGACGTTGAGGAAGTTACCGACGTCTTTGAGTTGCTTGAAGTAGTTAACGCCCGTGGAAACATCGTTGATATTTCCGCCATTTGCAACGGAGGCAAAGAAAACGCCCATCAAGCCAGCGTTAGCCTTTGTTGGGTCGCCATTAAGTGCAACCTTGCCCTTGAAGGCCGGCTTTAATAGGTCCGCCAGCGAACTAATGGTTCCGAGTGAAGAGTCATAACCAATGGCCATGAACCCGCCATAATCTTTGGTCAAGAAGCCGTGTGGTTCTTTGAAGGCGGCCGGGATGTTTTTCCACTCTGAAACCTTGTAAGCCGCATATGTGTTCATGTTGGCATAGGCAACCGCGCTGCCAAGGTCAAAGGCGTCAGGGGCACGTGTGGTGCCACGAAGCTGGTTCGCAGCATTGATTTCGTCCTGGCTGGAGCCGTTTGGATTGGCTTCGTTCATTTTGACGTGGTACTTCTTGGCAAAGCCCTTGATGATCTCGCCGTAGTTGGCCCAGTCGTGTGGGTCGGCGATGATGTTCATCTGACCCTCTTTTTTACAGGCAGCGGCTAATTTCTTAAGTCCGCCGCCAGCCTTCGCTGACCTAGCATGCGCCCAAACCGACGTGGACTTAGCATCCGCCGCGGGAGCCGCGACGAGCAGGCCCGCGCCGAGTGCTGCGCACGCGATGCTTGAGATAAGCAATCTCTTTTTTGACACAGGGGTACCTTCCTTTTCATTTTGCCCAGAGAACCTGAGCAGAGTCCCGGGGTAACTCTGGGGTAAGGATTGTCGCATTTGGGCGAACTGTCTATGACCTGGCATGAAACAAATCAATAATTTTTAGATCTTCGACATGTGATCGACTCTCAGTTACACGTATTGGCACAAATTCCACTTAGGTACGTTATCGAAGTGTTATGCATTTGAGACAGATCGTTATGTTTTCTTTGTTGTGAGTAGACCAAATATGGGATTGAGTCTCTTATTAAGCAACTGTTGGCCATCCGGGTCAAATTCTCAAGGAGCTCTGATTCATGTCTGCCTATCCTCGGCCCACGAGCAGAGATAGGTCGCAGTTGACAACAGTTGAAATGCTGACGCCGAACAGGCGATCGGTATGAGCAGACTCGGTGGGTGGGTCACGGTGCTTGCCAGCAGAAAATCGCAGGTTAGAAAGACCGTTGGACTGTCCCCAGCCAACTGCGCATCCGCGCATGCAGCCGAGAGTGGACTTGAGCACTCATCGGCAAAGAAATAACTAAAAATGAGTGGTAACCCAATCAGAAAGAGAGAGAGCATGTTGAAGCGCTCTTCAGTGGCCCTTGCTGCAACAGCAGCGGCCGCAGCACTGCTACTTGCTGCCTGCAGCAGCACCTCCAGCAGTTCATCTGCAGCAGCTACAACTAGTCCAACCCCAGTCAAGCGAGTCTGCGTGATCCTTCCGGACAGCGCATCTTCGCCTCGCTATGAGCAAGGCGACCGTCCGGCTCTTCAGTCGGCGATCACTGCTGCTGGTTTCACGGCGGATATTCAAAACGCTCAGGGTGACACAGCCAAGTACGGCACGATTGCTGACCAGCAGTTGGCCGGCGGCTGTGGCGTAATGATCCTTGACGACCTCAACGGCGCGGCTGTTCAAGTAACAGTTAAGGCAAAGGCACAGGGAATTCCAGTCATCGCATACGACCGCCCGATTGCCGGATCTGACTACTACGTTTCATTCGACAACGTGAAGGTTGGCGCAATGGAAGGCCAGACGATCGTTGATGCACTCAAGGCCGAAGGTAAGAACCCAGCGACTGCAAGCGTTGTTTATGTAGGTGGCGACGTGGCTGATGGCAATGCCAAAATGTTCATGGATGGCGCTGTTGCTGCAATGTCGGCAGCTGGAATTAAGCCAGCCGTTGTTACCCCAGGTGTTTGGGACGGCGCAAAGTCAGCGACTTACTTCGAACAGGCTTACACGAAGTTGAAGGGTAAAGTCGATGCAGTTTGGGTCGCTAATGACACCAATGCTGCTGGCGTAATCACAATCCTCGACAAGTTCCACAAAGTGGTCCCGGTCTCGGGCCAGGATGCATCCCTTGCTGGCCTTCAGAACATCCTCTTGGGTAAGCAGACCTCAACGGTCTACAAGCCATTCAAGTTGGAGGCAGATTCTGCTGCTCGGATTGCGATTGCACTGCTTCAGGGTACGACGCCAACTGTCAACAGCCAGTTGCCTGATGGCACTCCGTTTGATGCCCAGACACCAATCTTGATCAGGGCAAAAGACATCGCTGGCCTGGTGGCTCAGAACGCAGTAGGCATGCCTACTGCTGCTGATATCTGCACGGGCGCGGTCGCGGCTGCTTGCACCAAGTACGGCGTCAAGTAGTTCCGCAGATTGTCGTTCCAGAAATGCAGTAATACGGTTAAATAGATCAACGGTGCTGCATCGGTCCAGGCTAGAGCGCCAGGCCGGTGCAGCACCTCTACATGAGAGAGAGATGAAAATGAGCCAGCAATCGACCCCCATCATCGAACTCGTTGAGATTGAGAAATCCTTCGGTCCGGTCGACGTCCTCAAAGGGGTTAACTTGCAGGCTCGAGCCGGCGAAGTCACGGCTCTTGTCGGAGATAACGGCGCGGGTAAATCAACTTTGATCAAAGGGCTTGCTGGAATTCAACCCTACGACGGTGGTGAAGTTCGATTCGAAGGCGTGCCAGTAAATCTCCATACGCCTCGTCAGGCTTCAGATTTGGGAATTGAAGTTGTCTACCAAGATCTTGCGCTCTGCGACAATCTCGACATAGTCCAGAACATGTTTCTTGGACGAGAGGAGCGTCGGACGATTTCGCTAAACGAAGCGAGTATGGAGTCCAAAGCTACTGAGACGCTTACTGAATTATCAGTTCGCACTGTGTCTTCGGTTCGGCAGAAAGTTGCCAGCCTTTCGGGTGGTCAGCGGCAGAGCGTCGCGATCGCTCGCGCGGTTCTCTGGAACAACAAGGTAGTGATATTGGATGAGCCCACCGCAGCGCTTGGGGTTGCTCAGACCGAGCAGGTTCTTGGTCTGGTTCGCCGCCTGGCCGATAGCGGCGTGGCGGTGATCCTGATTAGTCACAACATGCAAGACGTATTTGCCGTCGCAGATCGAATCTACGTTCTCTATTTGGGAAAGATGGTCGCCGCGTTGAACAAGGACGAGACCAATCACAACGATATTGTCGGATACATCACCGGAACGAAATCCATGCCCGTGGATGTTGCGCAGGTGGCGAAATGAGCGAGCAGACGACTATCGGCACCGGGCAAGAAGGTTCCCTTAGGGATCAAGTTGAGCAGTCTTTGATGCGCCTTAAGGGTGGCGAAATGGGATCGCTCCCCGCAGTTTTGGGATTTGTCATACTGGCGATTCTGTTTAGCTCGTTGAGTCCGGTATTCCTTACCGCCATAAATTTCGCAAATTTCTTCACCCAGGCAGCAACCTTGATCACGCTCTCAATGGGGTTGGTCTTTGTATTACTTCTGGGCGAGATAGATCTATCCGCGGGGGTCACCTCAGGTGTTACTGGTGCCGTGCTAGCAGTACTGATGGCAACGCATGGGGTTGTTTGGTGGCTTGCCCTTCTAACCGGAATCGGCGTTGGAATAATAATTGGCCTTGCCATCGGGCTGCTGGTCGCCAAGGTTGGAATCCCATCATTCGTCGTAACGCTGGCAGCATTTTTGGCGTTCCAAGGTTTGCAGCTCGTCATCATTGGCGAAGGTGGTCTCTACCGTGTTGCATCTCCATACATTCTCAACATCGAGAATGGGAACCTCTCGCGGTCCGCGGGTTGGGGTTTGGTAGTCATTGTCATTTTAGGAACATTGTTGTCCGGTTTAGGCGCACGTCGGCAACGGACTAATAGTGGCCAGGTGAACCGGCCGATAACCATTCTCTATGCACGAACCATCGCGATTGGCCTGCTCTGCGCTGGAACCGTCTACGCTTTAAATCTCGAACGTAGTTTCAATCCAGAACACCCGCTATTTGGTGTCCCTATGGTAATCCCAATGGTTGCCGTCCTTCTCTTGCTTGGAACTTTTCTTCTTGATCGCACTGCCTTTGGTCGTCACCTCTATGCAGTTGGTGGCAACGCTGAAGCCGCACGTCGAGCCGGAATTAATGTCAGCCGGGTGAAAATTATCGCCTTCACTCTCTGTTCAACCATCGCCGCGCTCTCGGGCGTCATCTCAGCAAGCCGTACCGGATCTGTAGATGCATCTGCTGGCAGAACTATTGTTCTCAATGGTGTTGCCGCGGCTGTCGTTGGTGGCGTTAGTCTTTTTGGCGGCAAAGGACGATTGAGCCAGGCCGCAATTGGTGGATTTGTGATCGCCATGATCGACAATGGATTGGGACTGCTTGGGCTAAACGCCGGGGTTAACCTTGCCGTTACGGGTGGCGTGCTCCTGCTGGCGTCGACAGCTGATGCCCTCTCCCGAAAGCGTGGCAGCGCGGTCGTCAGGTAAGAAGGGATCATGCACCTGCCCCTAGTTGTTGTTATGGGCGTTTCGGGATCTGGTAAGAGCACGATCGGCGAAGAGATTGCTCGCACCCTTATGATCGACTTTGTTGACGCAGACTCACTGCATCCGCCAGCAAACATAGCCAAAATGGCATCAGGGATTGCCCTGACCGACGAGGATCGCTGGCCCTGGCTGGAAATTGTTGGACGGACTCTAGCCGCGGCTGAATCCACCGGGCTTGTTCTTGCTTGCTCGTCGCTAAAGAGAAGTTATCGAGACCTCATTCGGAGTCAGGCTCCATCGGTTTTTTTTATTCACCTGTCTGGATCGCGAAAGACTTTGTCCGCCCGCCTCGCCCGGCGTGGTAATCATTTTATGCCGAGTACGCTTCTAGATTCTCAATTGGATTCGCTGCAGCCACTTGAATTAGATGAAGCAGGGATGGAGATTGACATCGATCTGTCGGTCCCTGAGATCGTCGTGTTGGCTCTGTCCCGTTTAGACAATTAGCGACCTATGCACATCTGCTTTTGAGTGACAGAAAACTCACCTATGAAACCCACCCGAGGTTAGGCGGTTACTCGACCTATCCTCAGCAGCCATTTGTAACTTCTGCTTGGGCCAAGAAACCTTCTCAACCAACCCAGGGAGCGAATATGAAAACACAGAAGGCCATCACCGCGATGGCCGCAGCAACACTATTTCTATCTTTAGCTGGTACATCATCTGCTCTGGCAGCAAGCACTAAAGTTGTTTCGACAAAATCGACTGTCGCTGGCGTCAAAAGCGCGGCAAGTTCGACGCTTGCCGCATGGCGTCAAGGAGATCTAGTCGCGAAGAAGGCGTACAAAGCTGATATGGCATCCGCGAGAGCCACTTTCAAGACCGAAAAAGCTGCGGCCGCTACTTCTTCGACTAAGACAGCCGATTTGGCTGCTGCCAGGACGAAGTTCCATGCTGCTGAGGCTTCGGCGAAGGCGACCAGGAAGGCCGCTATCGCTGCCCTTGGTGCACGACCAAGCAGCCACGCGAAGGCAAGCAAGAATACCCACGCGAAGGCAGGCACAAAAACCCATGCGAGTGCTGCTCTTATCGCATGGCGCCAAGGAGATAAGACCGCTAGGGCCGCCTACAAGTCTGATTTAGCCACGGCCAGAGCCACTTTCAAGACCGAAAAGGCTGCGTCCGCTACTTCTTCGACTAAGACAGCCGATTTGGCTGCTGCCAGGACGAAGTTCCATGCCGCTGAAGCTGCAGCAAAGGCGACCAGGAAGGCAGCTGTCGCTGCCCTCGGGGCGCGACCAAGCAAGTAACGCTGTTCTCAAGGATCGTAATTGGTAGCAGAGTCAAAAAAGTTAGGGCCGCCGAGAAATCGACGGCCCTAACTTTTTGTAGAACAATTTGTTGAAAGAGTCTCGCTAGGGGATTAGGCCTTCATTTCGAGCGGCGTGATAGAGATCCATTCTCGTTCTTGCATCGAGGCCTATGGCATCGTATTTCGCGCGGACGCGATCCAAATATTCTTTGACGGTAGACGGAGCCAAGCCCATTCGATGCGCGACCGTTTCGAGTTTCAATCCTGATGCATAAAGCACCAGAGCCTTGCGCTCCTGGTTCGAAAGACTGACCCGACCGGTCTTAATTGATGCAATCGCACCCGCTACTTCGGGCGACATCCAGTCACCGCCGAGTCGGACTACTTCGATTGCTTCCTTAAATTCGCCGCCATTTGCACGTTTGGTCATATAGCCATGCGCGCCTGCGATCATTACAGATTCAATTGTTGATGGCTCGCCCAACGCGGAAACAACCAAGACGCGGGCACCCTTGGCCACGATAATTGCAACTACATCAGCGGCCTTGCGATTGTCGCCCAGGTCTAGGTCAACGATTGCAACCGTATTCGGCGAGCAGAATTCTGCAGCGGCAATGACGTCTTTGCCTTGATAAGCGATCTGGCTAGTCGGATACAACTCGCGAATTTGGACGCCGAGAGCTGCCAGAAGGAGGGGATGATCCTCCAAGATTACGAAAGATATTTCTTGCGCTTCAGACACCTTCCCAGCCTACCAGCGCGGTGCCATCGGCCTACACTCCGTGCATGGCCAAAATCACTGGTGTTCATCGACGATGAGCCAGTCGAAGTCCCCTGAAATGGGGGAGGAGGCGCGTCCGACTCGAGTTGCCCAACTCGAAGAGGCAAAGCGCGCGCTTGCGCGAGCGGCCTTCACTCTCTGCTGGTTGCCGTCAGTTGCCCTCGCGCTTTTATATTGGGGCAGGGGTGAAGGCAGTCCGCCGCTGGCTCTTTTCATTCTTTTATCACTCTGGTATCTCAACGAATATCTGATCGATGGCAAGTATCGGGAATACATTTCAATTTTCCTTTCTATCGCGATTCTTTCCGGCCCCGTCTGGCATGGCAGTTCACACGTTCATCTTTGGTATGCGGTGACACTGGCTGGAATCGCCACAGAGATCCTCTCCGCTCTATATGCGCCTTGGCCCTTCGCCCTGATCTTCATCTTTGTCACTGCTCTTATCGAGCACTTTGTGTTGATTAGCAAAACTTTTTCCCCATTCTCTCCTGGCGTAAGTTCGCTCGAAAATTGGATCGCTTCACTCTGGCTATTCATTCTCGGTTCCTTCATCGGATTTGCATATCATCGACTTCAAGCGACGGTTTCGCGTGAAGATCGAATTTCTGAATCGATGGAAACCCTCAAAGCAAGAGATGCAGTCGCCAGAGCGATATCGGATGAACATGCTTCTCAACAGCGTCGATTGCACGAGACAGTTTTAAACACGCTTACGACATTGGTCCGAAAAGGTGGCGGATCACCTGCCCAACTGATGTCGCGCCTGAGCAATGAGATCACCGAGGCTCGCGCATTCGAAGGTATCGAGGCGCCTAGTGGCATGTCAGCCATAGTCGACTCAGTGATTGCGGCTGTGGGGGTGACTGAGTTGCGAATTCAGGTCAGGGAGAGCGAGGACATCTCGCTTTCTCAGATTGTTGGACGTGATGTTCGCGACGCCTTAGCGGAGCTGATCCGGAACGCGATTAAGCATTCCAAAGGCACCGAAGTCGCTATTTCTTGGCGAGTAAATAGGCGATTCCTCGAGATCACGATTGCAGATGATGGGATCGGCGTATCCGATAAGGCAGCAAAGGGTCTGGGTCTCGGACAAATTCTTCCTGAAATTGTCCGAGACCGTCGAGCCAAAATGGTGATTTCTTCTAACTACGGTCAGGGTGCGCGCTTTGAGTTGAGCGTTCCGCTCGATGTTGAAGTGGACCCGCCCGATGTCGATGGAGTGCCATATTCGATACTGCAAGAGTTCGACTCAGTAGGCCGGCTTCTGCTCGCTGCGCCAGCACTATCGGTAGCGGTACTTGGTTGGTGGCTGATTAGCCCGTACCAGCCCAAGCTGATTCTCGCTGGATTACTTTTATTGCATGTTGCATTAGTGCTAACTGCATCAATCAACCCGCGAGCTCGAAGCGCGTGGCTCCTCATCGCGGCTGGGCTGCTCGTAGGGCTCGTAATCATTTTTCTGATTTCCATAAATCTTCAAGATTGCGCGGACATCAGTCAACTTAGGTGGGCTGCTAATTTTCTATATGGAAGTACCAGTCTCGGATTGGCTTTCTACTCGCCCGGGCGCTTTCGACCTTTCCTGATCGTGGTGTCTGTGCTTGCACTTTTCATGATGAGTCTTCTATTGCCAAGCGCTTGTGCTAGCGCGCTATTCACGCCTGCTCTTGCGCTTTTTGGAATTTTTCTTGTGATTGTCACGATCTGGAGACAGAGCAATCGTTGGCGCGCGAGTGTGCGGTTGAGCGAAATCAGAAACGCGGAACTGACTCGCCGCAGAATCGAACGTAGACTGAGTGCATATCGGGCGGATCAATGGTCTTCCGCCCTTGACTACTTGGAACGTTTTGCCCGCGCTGGAGTAGATGGGGAACTCGTCGAAGGCGTGCTGCAGGAGAAAGCTCATCTTGAGGAAGCACGGCTGCGAGCGCGAATTCAGTTGGACCCCTTTGTAAATGGCGCCAGCGCACAACTGGTTCTAGATCTGGTCAACGCAGCCACGGAACGTGGTTGGAGCCCCAGGGTTACGGTCGTGGAAACTTTCGCGGATTCAGCCATAATTCCGAATTCGCTCAAACGCGTGCTTCTTGATGTATTTACTGCCGTCCAAGAAGGATCTTGCCAAATCACCTTGTACGTCGACGAGGATGAAGAGTGCTTGACATTTCTTTCCTCAACTCTGGATTTGCAGCACGTCGCAACTGAAATCAACCTAAAAAAATGGGCCGATCAGGGTTTGTTTGATGGGCAGCGGATATCGACAAATTACGAATCGGCAGACGGTCAGAAATGGCTGGAACTTAGAAGACGTCGGTAGGATTTTTAAGGTGCCACCAATTCCGGTAATCCTTGATTGCGATCCTGGGCATGACGACGCGCTGGCGATTATTCTGGCGGCCTTCGATCCGCGAATTGATCTTCTTGCAATCACGACAGTTGCCGGAAATGGGCCAATCGAGAAGGTAACCGAAAATGCACTTCGCATCTGCGCCCTTGCTGGAATTAAAGTACCCGTTGCTAAGGGAGCAGCTGGTCCGCTTAACGGAATTGCAGAATCTGCAGTTAACATCCACGGCGCTAGCGCTTTAGATGGTGCGGAGCTCCCTGAACCCACTTTTGCGCTGGCGTCGAAGAATGCCATTGAGTTAATCGCTGACCTCGTCGAAAGTTCAGAAAATTCGGTTTCCCTCGTGGCGACAGGTCCGCTGACCAATATCGCAATGTTTATATCCCGGTATCCACGATTGCTTCCAAAGGTTCGAGACCTCACTTTCATGGGCGGTTCAGCCGGGCGAGGTAATCGAACGCCTTACGCGGAGTTCAACATTTGGAGCGATCCTGAGGCCGCAGCCATTGTTTTACATAGTGGCCTGAAGATTACAATGTGCGGTCTCGATGTGACCCATAAAGCGCTAGCCACCAAGGAAGTCTTTGCTGCTCTATCTGCAATGAAAACGCCTGTGGCGGAAACAATTATTGGTTTATTGAAGTACTTCGCAAGCACCTATGAAGACATCTTTGGCTTCGACGATCCGCCTCTTCACGACCCGGTGGCAATTGCTGTTCTTGCTAATCCCGACATTACAAACTTGATGCCGGTCAATGTTGAGATTGAGTTGAATGGCCTGCACACGCGCGGGGCGACCATTGTTGACCTGCACAAAGTTACCGGGCGCGAGGCCAACCTGCAGATTGCGCTTGACTTGGATTCGGATCAGTTCTGGCAAGACATGCTGGCGGCAATAGTTCAAGCAGGACTAATTAAGTAGCCAGCCAAGCGGTTCCGCCAATATCGTGACCGGTGAAACCTTTCCAGATTAGGAAAGTGCTGGAAGGGTTCTCAGATACGTAACTGGAGAAGGGCTCGCTCATGGATCAGTCCAATCGATACGCACGCTTAGAGCTAGTTGAATCTGATTTGATCGCAGACGGCAAGCACGTCCTATGTGCATACGTGATGAAACCAAAATCGGGTCATGAGTACCTGGCCAGCGCCGCGCATTTTGCGGCCGAATCGTCAACGGGAACTAACGTCGAGGTTGGGACGACAGATGATTTTACTCGCAGCGTGGACGCTCTCGTGTACGAGGTGGATGAGGCGAACGAGATTATGAAGATCGCCTACCCAGTTGAATTGTTCGATCGAAACATCATCGATGGTAAAGCGATGGTTGCATCCTTTTTGACTCTTACCGTTGGAAACAACCAGGGCATGGGCGACATTGAGTACGGCAAGTTACACGACTTCTATTTTCCGCCAGAATTCCTACGCCTTTTTGATGGGCCGAATCGAAACATCGTCGATATGTGGCGAGTATTGGGGCGTCCACTTGTGGACGGTGGCATGGTGACCGGCACCATCATCAAACCAAAACTGGGACTGCGGCCGCGCCCATTCGCTGACGCTTGCTATGAGTTCTGGCTGGGAGGTGATTTCATCAAGAACGATGAGCCACAAGGAAATCAGATTTATGCCCCATTTAAAGAAACAATTCCGCTAGTCGCAGAAGCAATGCGGCGCGCGCAAGACGAAACTGGGCAGGCTAAATTATTTTCAGCAAACATCACCGCAGATGATCCGCTTGAGATCATCGCGCGCGGAGAATTCGTTCTCGATACTTTTGGAGCAGAAGCCGATCATGTGGCATTTCTAATCGACGGTTATGTTGCGGGAACCACTGCGGTCACAACGGCTCGTCGGCGTTTTCCGGATACGTTTATTCACTATCACCGCGCCGGACATGGCGCGGTCACAAGCCCACAGAGCATGCGTGGCTACACCTCATACGTGCATTGCAAACTTGCCAGAATTCTTGGCGCATCAGGAATGCACGTAGGCACGATGAGTTACGGCAAGATGGAAGGCGAACGCAAGGACCGGAACCTGGCCTATGTGTTAGAACGAGATAGCGTCGATGGTCCTTTTTATCACCAGAACTGGGATGGAATGAAGCCAGCTACGCCAATCATTTCCGGTGGGATGAATGCACTTCGACTTCCTGGCTTCTTTGAAAACTTGGGGCATTCAAATGTAATCCAAACCTCCGGCGGCGGTGCCTTTGGGCATAAGGCGGGCGGAACCGCTGGCGCTATTTCGTTACGCCAGGCCGAGGAGGCTTGGAAAGCGGGCATCTCGTTACCCGAGTATGCCTTGGATCACCCAGAGTTGCGTGGCGCCTTAGAGACCTTCCAAAGTGATGCAGATCTGCTCTATCCCGGGTGGCGAAGCACGCTGAATTTCGAGGGCTGAGCCTTGCGTACGGGGCGAACCACCCTTGGCAAGTTCGTTATTGAACAGCTGGGGGGAGAGCCGGAGCGAAGTGATCTCGGTGCGCTTCTAATCGATATCGCTGCGGCAGTTAAGGCCATCTCTGTCATGTTGGCTAGGGGTGAGTTAGGTGGATTTTTGGGATCTGCCGATGCCGAGAATGTTCAAGGAGAAATTCAGAAAAAATTGGACATCCTTAGCAATGACGTGGTTATCGCTCAGTGCGAATGGGGTGGCCAATTGGCTGGGATGGTTTCCGAAGAGTTGGAGATGGTCTACCAGATTCCCTCCGGGAATCCGCGCGGCCGGTATTTGTTGATGTTTGATCCCCTTGATGGGTCAAGCAATGTGGATTTCAATGTGTCCGTTGGCACAATTTTTTCGGTTCTGGCCAAGGAGGATAATTCTCCTGCCGTTACTGAGGATTTTCTCAAGCCTGGTCTGACTCAAGTCGCTGCCGGTTACGCAATCTACGGTCCTTCCACCATGATCGTCTTGACTATTGGCAGAGGCACCCAAGGTTTCACGCTGGATCGCGAAGGGGGCAACTTTATTCTTACCCACCCGAGCATCCAGATTCCACGCCAGACCTCTGAATATTCAATCAATACCAGCAACTCAAGATTCTGGGAACCTCCCGTTTCGCGCTACATCAGCGAATGCAAAGCCGGGGCTTCGAGCGTGCGTGGACGTGATTTCAATATGCGCTGGGTTGCCTCAATGGTCGCCGAAGTGCACCGAATACTCCTGCGTGGCGGAATCTTCATGTATCCACGCGATACCCGCGACCCGAGCAAGCCAAGTAAGTTACGCCTACTTTATGAAGCAAACCCGATGGCGATGATCATTGAGCAGGCAGGAGGTATGGCGAGCACAGGGCGAGGACGAATACTTGAAGTGCAGCCGCAATCGATCCATGAACGCAGTCCGGTGGTTCTTGGCTCAGTCGAAGAAGTAGACCGGGTCGAGCGCTATCACGCAGATTACGACTCCGGCACTGACGTGCCTTTTGGCTCACCCTTATTTGCGCAACGATCGCTTTATCTTGAATGACTAGGTTGTAAGGGAGTGGAATATGTCTCAGAAGCATCCGATCATTGCAGTAACCGGTTCGTCCGGCGCTGGAACCACAACTGTGAAGGTGAGTTTTCAACATATTTTCCGTCGCGAAGGAATCAACGCGCACGTTATAGAGGGAGATTCGTTCCACCGCTACAACCGGGTAGAAATGCGCGATCGCATGGCTGAGGCGGAAATGGCAGGACGCAAACACCTGAGTCACTTTGGCCCAGAAGCGAATTTACTGACTGAATTGGAGTCTCTTTTCGAGACTTATGGCAGGACGGGTGCGGGCGAGTCTCGCCTATATCTACATGATGACGTAGAAGCCGCGCCCTTTGGGCAAGACCAAGGGACTTTCACGCCCTGGGAGGATATTCCAGCGGATGGGGATTTGCTTTTCTACGAAGGTCTCCATGGCGGATATGCGGATGACGCCAATGATGTGGCCAGGCATGTAGATCTGCTGGTTGGGGTAGTTCCCATTATTAATCTCGAGTGGATTCAGAAACTCCATCGAGATCAGGACACGCGGGGATACTCTAAAGAGGCGGTTGTTGACACGATTCTTAGGCGCATGCCCGACTACGTGACGTACATTTGTCCCCAGTTCTCGCGCACTCATGTGAATTTCCAGCGCGTACCGATGGTGGATACTTCTAATCCATTTATTGCCAGAGATATTCCAACCGCGGATGAAAGCATGGTCATTATTAGGTTCGCTAACCCAAAAGGTATTGACTTCTCCTAT
>Ga0307375_10003066_pt1 | contig 16662 bp, 14 predicted proteins | sample TR1MG_FD_202531 | JGI IMG/M metagenome (GOLD analysis project Ga0307375, IMG submission 202531) | Soil microbial communities from Risofladan, Vaasa, Finland - TR-1 | ecosystem: Environmental > Terrestrial > Soil > Coastal area > Acid sulfate soil | place: Finland: Risofladan, Vaasa | collected... | reverse complement strand
GACGGCTATGGATATTCGTGGACGAAGATAGCCTCAACATAAGGAGATGCGGGTAAGGGGCAGGCACCGCCTGCCGCGCTATCCCTCCCTGGGCTGAACCCCGGGGTTTCCCGCGCAAACTGATGAAAGGCGTCTGTCAGGCCACCGTGGTACCTCAGGGTCTCGCGGATAGGATAGGTGCGGGCACCTCCGGGTGTTGTACACGAGCCGTCCCTACCCGAATCAAGCCTTGTCCGTAGGACCGCAAGTGCCTGCTGCACTGCGCCAAAGACTCCGCGCGGCCCTTCTGTCCGTCCCAGGCGAACAGCTCGCGGCGCGCTTGTTCCATGGCACGTTCGTTCCGGCCCACCGGATCGAATACGCCCCCTACGCCAACATCTTGAATCATTCCTCCTTGTTTCAAGATTTAGTGGATGCACGACCGTGATGCGCGTCGGCCACCATCTCACCGGTGTCGCAGCCGGCACTTTTATAGCGGGGCTCATCCATGCCGCTGACCCCTCCTTTTCGGCCATTGCTCTAATGGCCATCGCCATCGCCAGTTGGTTTGGCGGGGTGGCGCCGGATCGGCTGGAGTATTTGCCCCTCGTACGGGTCCCGTGGGTCCCCCATCGAACGCTCACGCATTGGGGTCTTTTGTGGGTCGTCGGATTGATATGGACGGGCATTGTTGTTGTGCGCACGGGCGGCCTCCTTCCAGTGGCGCTTATGGGCTTTGCCTTCGGAGGACTGATCCACTTGCTCTTCGACTGGCCCAATCCTACGGGGGTCCCGTGGTTCTGGCCAACCGCCGCCGCGCGTCATTCCCTGTATTGGTGGCGGTCCGGTGAACATGACGCCGTGTTATCTATCGTCGCCATTGCCGTGGCCTCTGTTCCTTGGATTCTGTTAAATGCGCGCCCTGCCGTTATAGAGGCGTCCCCTCATGTCCTGGCATTTTGGCGGCCCTATCTAAACTGGTTCTACCATGCATAAATCTCAAGATTTTGGAGGATAAGATGAACCCGCATTTTCGTCGTGGCATACCCAACTTTTATCGCGAAATAGGTCTGTTCGCTCGTGCTGTATTGGAAACCCTCGTCATTATGTCTTGGGTCGTGGCTTTTTTTATTACGGTCTCTGGCGTCATTCGCTTAGCGGCTCTTTGGAACCATCCTCACGCGATGTCATTCGCCAGTTTGGTGGAATGGGCGGGATGGGTCGTGGGTTTCTTCTTCGTCAGCAGCGTCTTCCTGTATCGCCACATCGTTCGTTTAGGACAGAGGCTCTGAACACAAATAATGAAAAACGGGCTCAAGACCAACACGGCCACGGAGTGGGAGAAGCACCAACTCGGCATTTTAGCCGACATGGCGAGCGATCATGCCATCCCCTCGTGGTATGTCGACGAAATTCGACGTATCGAGGAAGGCATCATCTTGATACCAGGGCCACCTTCATCTACGGGAGATCGCACATGAGTGACAAAACCGGCATTGCCTGGACCCAGTCGACCTGGAATCCCATCACCGGCTGCACAAAGGTCTCGGCCGGCTGCAAGCACTGCTACGCTGAACGCGATTGGGCACGGCTGGCCGCCAACCCGAAGGCTGCGGACTACTTCGGGCGATCGTTTACCGATGTGCAGACCCATGCCCATCGTCTCGATCAGCCCCTGCGCTGGACGCGCGCGCGACGAATCTTTGTGAACTCGATGTCGGATCTTTTTCATGAGGCGGTACCGGACAACTTTATAGACCAAGTTTTAGCGATCATGATGCTGACACCACGCCACATCTTTCAGGTGCTCACCAAGCGCCCCGAACGGATGCGCGATTACCTGACCGGTCCTGATTTGTATGATCGTGTTCTGGACGCAGCCAACATGATCCGTCGGACTCATCCGAAACATCGGCTCGACGAAATCCCGATCGACAACCCCGCAACGGCTTTTGCTCGTCATATTTGGTGGGGTGTGTCGGTAGAAAACCAGGAGGCCGCCGATGCGCGTATCCCCGTCCTGCTCAAGACGCCCGTAGCGATGCATTGGGTCAGCATGGAGCCCTTGCTGGGGCCAATTGATCTCGAGGAAGTGCGGGTCGGTATGAATGGCCCCTTGCGCTCTTATGGGGGCACGGGGTCCTTGACGCCCAGGCTCGACTGGATTGTCTGTGGGGGCGAGTCTGGTCCTGGGGCCCGCGTACTCCACGTGGATTGGGCTCGCGCTCTCTTGACGCAGTGTCGTGAGGCGCGCATTCCCTTCTTTATGAAGCAGATGGGGGCCGTTTTTAACGATGGTCAATTTACACTCAAACTCAAGCATCGCGCCGGCGCGGATACGGCGGAATGGCCGGAAGACTTGCGGGTACGGGAATACCCCGAGAGACTACACAGGGAACAATCATAAACCTCTGCTCTGCTCTGATCATTGAGTGAGCACGGATTTTTATCTTATTAGTACGGCAGCGCACAAGCGGCAAGGGCGTGCGCCTAGCCAACCCCAAATACCACCCCATCCCCCGCGCTATTCGCCCCTTGCGTTTTGGCGCCTCCTCTCATAATGGCCTTTTGCTGGCAGGAGAGCTCGACTTGGATACCGACCACGCCCATCAAGGCCCTATAATGCCAGACGGATCGCCGTCGGCGGGCTTCGAAAGCCCCGATGTCACCCAGCTATATCTCAATGATCTGCGGCGCACCCGTCTTTTGAGCGCCGAGGAAGAGATCACCCTGGGTCGGCGTGCTCATAAAGGTGACCGCAAGGCGCGTGACCACATGATCGCCGCCAATACCCGGCTGGTGGTGAAAATCGCCCGAAAGTACTACTACTCGAGCGGCCTACCGTTTGCCGATCTCGTATCGGAAGGCAATCTCGGTCTTATGCGCGCGGTCGATAAGTTCGATACCGAACGCGGGTTCCGATTCTCCACCTACGCGTCGTGGTGGATCCACCAGTTCATCCAGCGCGGCATCATGAACCAGTCCCGGATGATCCGACTGCCGGTACATATCCTTAAAGAAATCAGCGTTTACCAGCACGCAGCCCGAGTTCTGTTGCGAGAAATAGGTCATGAACCAACACCCGAAGAGGTCGTCGCAAAAACGGGACAATCTCTCGCGCGAACCCGCAAATTGCTGGCCAACGAAACGGTCGTTTCCGCTGACACCCCGGCCCATGGTGCCGAGAGCGATATGTCGCTCATGGAAACTTTCGCGGCCGACGCGTCCCACGCGCCTGACAGCTTGCTCCAGAAACAGCAGGTCCAGAACAGCCTGGCGCGTTGGTTGCGACTTTTGACGCCACGGCAACGGCTCGTTTTGGAGCGACGGTTTGGTTTGAACGGGTCCGAAGTCATGACGCTGGAGAAGGTTGCATCAGAAATTGGTGTGACGCGGGAACGGGTGCGGCAGATCCAGAATGCCGCTTTGAAACAATTACGGGACCATACGCTGGGCCAGGGGGTGGATTTTGCGCACTTCGTGTAAACGGCTCTCAAGGAGACCCATCTTAATGACTTCACTTTCCTATCGGCAGTTCGCGGTAGCGCTGGGCACGGCGTTCCTTTTGACTCCATTGGCGGTTACAGCGGCCACTCTGGGGTCCGTAGTCGTGCAATCGCCCATAGGTCAGCCCTTACGCGCCTACATCCCTGTTCATGGACAAGGCCCTGTTACGGCCCGCATCGCCCCGCGCGCCGCTTTTCGGGCCGCGGGATTGGCGCCGCCCAGCGCCCATACGCGACTGTCTTGTCAGGTGCGAACAACGCGGCATGGCCGGGTCATCCGGGTCACCAGTGCCGCGCCGATCGAGCATCCCGACGTCACCTTTCTGGTCGCGGTGAACACGCCCCACGGTTCCCTTGTTCAGGAATACCACGCCGCGCTCTTGCCGGTACTGATGCCGGTTCCGCGACAAACGACGCCGCGCTATCGGCGGTTGGGGCCCATTCACCCGGGCGAATCCCTGCTTGAGGCCGCGCGTGCCATGGCACCCTGGCCGAGTGACCACGGCGCGTTGATGGAGGCGCTGGTGGAACGAAATCCCGGGGCCTTTGATCATGACAACGCGAACGGACTCCGGGTGGGAGCTATTTTGCATCGCCCGCCCCATTCAGTCGTCGAGGCAATTTCCCGTGCGCAGGCCTTGCGGTTTTTGCGTGCTCAATATACCGCTTGGACATCGTTTCGATCGCCGCCGGCCTCCTCCCCACTGGTACTGGTCCAGGTAACGGCCCTGTCGGCGCCACCCGCGCACAGACGACCGGCCGAGCACCCCGTTGCGCCCAAAAAGGTCAAGCGCCACACGGTTGACACGGCGCGTACGCAGCCCGACAAGTCGTTGCCCCTTCCTCAGAGCCATCCGCTCCCTATCAAAAAGACCGTGGTCCGCAAACGTACGCTACCAGCGGCCACTCTGGTCGCGGCCGGTATTACCGGGCAATCCATACCTATGGGGACACCGTCAACGCGACCACAACTCCCCGCGCCTACACCTCCGACCGGAAGCGGCGTACCTCTCCATAACTGGCTTGATCTGGTGGTCCTCGTGATCATCGTCAGCGGTATCTATCATTGGAAGAAGACCCGAAAGATGGCTGCATCGGTGGCCGCTACCAAAGCCCCCGCACCTTCGCCCGTACCTAAAATACCGGTAGTTGAGGCGCCCGCCCCCACCGCTTCGCCCGTACCCGCGGAAGCCTCCTTTCCCAAATCCGCGCCCCAGGCCTCCGCTCAGGGGTCATTAACGGTCGTGCGGGATAATAAACAATATCTGCTCAAGCTCGACCTGGCACGAACCTATGCGGATATCGGGGAAAGCGCCTTGGCGCGGGAGATTTTAGAAGAGGTGCGAGCCAACATCGCGATGGTTCGGGCGCAGCCGCTGATCGCATCCGATAATGAGATTCGACAATAGCGATAACAGTCAGCCGGTAAGGCGGGAACGGCTCCTTTCCGCTATTCGCAATTTGCGTTCTTGGCATCCGCCTTATGCTGACGGCGGTCGTCAGGGGCTCGTGTTGGGCATCGGGTTCGGCGTACGCGTTTGTTTATCTCAATCGTTGCGCCTCCCCATCCAATGCGCCGCTGATACCAGTCTGTCTTAATAGCCGCTAGTTCCCTCGGTATTTGGGGACCCCATTACTGAGCGATTGGATTCGGTCAGCTGGTTATAACCTGACGAGAACGAGAAATAACCGGCAATAGCTACTACAATCAGAATAAGAATCCCGATAACGACTTTATGCCACACCTGTAGCCATTCGTAGTTTCTCACGGAAATATTCTCTTATCGGCATTACATGCGTATCCGATCATCCCCATACGGAATTTTAACCATGATCGTCCACGATGTCCGAAAATACAAAGCGAAGCCGCGCAGGACGTCTCGTAGACCGAACTGACCGGACAAGAGTTGCACGCTCAAGAACTTCTGAGCCGCAAGATTGCCGGCGGCTATCGCTTGCTCGAACAGGGCCCGGGCCTTGGCTGGGTCTTTCTCGACCCCTAGACCGCGCCAGAAAATATAGCCCAAATGGCAAATAGACGGCGGGTAACGCAACTCGGCACCCTGTTGAAAGAAAGCCAGTGCACGGGTCGGATCATCGCGATCTTCGTAAAGCCATCCCAGGTTATGGACAGCCCGCACTTTGGCATCCCCCCAGGCGCGATCCGCAACCTGCCGGTACCAAATCTCGGCTTCAGACAAGTTCACCGGCGTCCCGGTACCGTTATGATACTGCTGAGCAAGCTGCGCCATGGCGCGCAAAGAGCCCTGCTCTGCTAGGGTACGGGTCAGCGCAAAAGCCTTCATCGGCTCGATCTTTTCCAAGTTCCGCGCCGCATCGACCTGCCCCTCCAGTCGCACATCACGCTCAAATTCATCCAGCTGGCGTAAGGCCTCACGCGCTTCGTCAAAGCCACCTGCAAGCGCAGTCGTAAAAAATAGGCGCGCCTGACCGTAGTCTTTTCGTAACAACGAGAGTTGTCCTCGCCCAAAAATCCCCTCCATTACGCCTGACGCTTCCGCACGTTGGTAAAGCGATTCCGCCTCATCGAGATTAACCGGCACCCCGATACCCTGTTGGTGGAGGCACCCCAGATATGCCATGGCGCGGGGCAACCCGCGGTCCGCTAATACCTTCAGTTGCGCCGCCGCAGAAACCGGATCCCCATCGATTATGGCCATAGCTTGCTCCACAGCCACATCATCAGAGGAATTCATCGCCGGTGCGTCGCTTGCTTTATCATTCATCGTGGACCCCGCTACCCCTTATCATTTCCTTTTTAGAAAACATACGGACGGCGGCTGAACTGGTAATATGACCGATTCCGGATACCGTTGCTTAAAGTGTCCAAGAATCGCGAAAGTTAGATGGAGAATAAAGGGACGCTGGACAAAGGGGCGCCATGGAAATTGCCCTTCCGGATCCCCCCAATTCAAAGGGTCGTTCCCGACGTAGGGATAGCGATTGATTGCGAGGTTCAGACCAACCCAACGCGCTCCGCTGCCTCCTAATGCCAGTGGCATCATCAATCCAGCCCGTATCAGCGCCAGTCCGCTCATCATGCCGATCGGGTCTCGTGAGAGCCACCTCCTCAATTGGGGATCATAGGCCCGGTAGAGCGTGAGATCGAGCCCGGTAGAGGCATTATAGACCATGCCGGCGTAGCCGAAGGCCGGGGTGGTTGTGGTGCCGGTCGTGCTCATCTGGCCATAGGGGCTACAAAAGTGGGAGCTAACGCCAGAGACGTTCATCCTTGTAACCCGCATCGATGGCGACTCGACAGGCCTTACTCCAAGTCTGCAAAAGCAGTCGCATACCCTGTGCGCGCGCACGCCACCCGAAAGGTCCGCGTATCATCAGTATACCCAGGTCCCAAATCGCAAAGACCTGTCCTTCACGCACCGCCTGTTCGTAAAGTGCCCGCGCCGAACGCAAGTCCTGGGCGCATCCTTGTCCCCGCCGCGCCATATCCGCCAATCGGTGGGTACAAGGCCCGAAGCCCTGATTCGCGCCGACCTGAAAGATCTCGCGTGCTTCCTCATATCGCCGATCTTCCGCGAGAAGCCAGCCGAGCTGATAGGCCCCGTACCGTTGTACGCCGGGCAAGCCTTCGGCAAGGGCCCGCCGATACCACATCTCCGCCTGTGATCGATCAACCGCTGTCCCACGGCCCAATTTGTGGGCCTGCGCCAAATAGAGCATACCGTACGCCGAACCGTTCTTGGCCAGGCGACATAATTCCCGGAATACAACGTCGGGTTCCGCCCTTTGGCGGGCAACCAAGGGGCGAACCACCCGCACCTCCTGTTCGCCTTTTTCGTATGCGACAAGCTTGGTATAGTCCTCCGCACACCGAGAATCGCCGCGCGCCGCTCCTTCCGCAAAAATAATTCGCGCTTGGGGGTAATCCTTTTCGGCAAAGAATAGGCACCCAAGAGGGTGCAGGGCTTCGGGCGCGCCTTGATCTGCCGCTTTGCGATACCAGGCCTTAGCCGCCGCGGGATCCTGAGGCGCCCCACGCCCTTGCTGATACGCAGAGGCAAGCAGAGTCATGGCTTCAGCGACCCCCTCTTCCGCCAAAACGTGCAGGGCGTCCACTCCGGCCGTCGGTTCCCGCACAAACAGAGTGCGAGCCGTATCAAGTGGCGTGGGGGTGCGGGATGTTACATTCCGTGAATCCTCGTCCATACCGAATCTCCGCTGCTGCCTCTTGCCAACATTCATAGTCCCCGCTTTTTATCGCCGCCTTACTCCCCTGGAGGTTTTGGATTTTCTGGCACAGTTTGAATAATGGGAATCGGTGCAGAGGGCTCCTCTGGCAACTCATAACAATGAGGAGCCGGGAAAAGTCTCGTGATGGCGAAACATATACCAGCAATACAAGACCGGGCTCCCTGCGAAATATCCCCATTCGGATCCCCCCAATTCAAGGGGTCGTTCCCGACATAGGGATAGCGATTGATTGCGAGGTTCAAACCGAACCCACCCGCGTCACTTCCGGCCGTTGCTCCCGGCGCGGCCAGTCCCGCCTGCATCAAATCGTTTTCACTCTGCCAATAACACAATAGAGGCGAATGGCACACATAAGACAGCGAACAAAACGGTTCCAGTGTCGGGGGAGCGGGATCTGGACGGTGGCGAGACGCACAACCCCAAGGGTGCCAACGGAGACACCTCTATTCAGACGTGATCACTAATACTTACCACACCTTCAACCGTGTATCCTTGGGGTTTTTGCAGGCCATAACGAGCGCCTCCTTGATATTGCGCAAAAAGAGACCAAACCCGTTGATTCCCTCGCGCCACCCCCATCGGCCCGACATCAAAACAAAGGCGAGGTCACGTTTGGCAAAAACGTTCCCGCTTGCGGCGGCTTGCTCGAGAAGTGACCGCTCTCGAGCGTAATCCTTGGAACACCCACGCCCTTTTCGATGCAAGGACGCCAAAGCCCGTAGACACAATACGTTATTGAGATCGGCGCCGATTTGGAAGGCTGCATACGCTCGCACATAATCGTTTTGTTCAAGGTAATCATATCCTAGTGCCGCCGCCGCGTAGGCCTTCGCGGCACCACGGCCCAAGTCGAACGCGCGGCGATGCCAGATCTTGGCCTGGGATGCATCCTTAGAGGTACCAATACCCTTCCGGTAGGCCTGCGCAACGTGCAGCATTGCCCATATGACCCCCTTATTGGCAAGATCTTGTAAGGCTATGAGGGATTTTGCGGCATCAGTTTTTTTGAGTATCAGAGCCGCGTCAATCAGTTCGGCTTCCTTACTCTCACACTCCCAGTCGTCGAGTTTACGCAACAGATCCCGGCATCCCTCGTGACCCTGCTCTGCGCCTCCCGTAAGGACGGCCCGCGCCTCTGCGATATCCCGTTGTTCCCAGAGCAGACCGCCCAGGTAATAATAGGCATCTTTCGAACCTCGATCCTGAGCTTTTTGATACCAAGACACGGCTTGCTTAAGATCGACTGGAACTCCTCGGTCCCCCTGATAGGCAGAAGCGAGAAAGAGCATAGCGGTAACGGATCCCCTGTCCGCCAAAGCCCGCAGCACCGTAATCCCTTTTTCCGGGTCACGCTCGCGGAGCGCTTCGGCCTCGTTCGCGGCCTCGCGCTCAGGGTCGTCATTATTCATATAAACATCCTTCCGCTATCATTCCCGTGCAGAGACGATCTATCACAGCATCCCGATACCGAAGTACCAATAACAATTTGGTATTAGTTCCCAATTCCTCGATCACTTCTTAGGTCTCGGCGCAATTGGCACAACTACACACTCGGAACCCGGTGACTCGGGAAAATCTGGCATATGTCGGACTTCTGGTCCACCTAGCTTCAGTGCAATGCACAATATACCAAAGCAGGCTCGCACACGCGGCGAAAGCTGAATATCCCCATTCGGATCCCCCCAATTCTGGGGGTTGTTCCCGACATAAGGATAGCGGTTGATGGCAAGATTCAAGCCCACCCAACGCGCCCCGTTGGCGCCGACAGCCGCTGGCATGGCCAATCCTATCTGCGCCAGTAGCAAGCCCACTCGCTGCCCCATCGGATCCCGCGACACCCACCTCCTGAGCTTCGGATCATACGCCCGGTAGAGGGTGAGATTAAGACCCGTGCTCTAATCAGTGACCATGCCGGCATAGCCGAAGGCCGGTATCGGGGTTTGGCTTGTGGTGCTGCCGGATACGGTCATCTGCCCATAAGGGCTGTAGGTGTATTGGCCTGCCACTGTCCCTTGCGGGGTGACCAGGGCCGTGACGGAGCCGATGTTGTTGCGGGTGTAGAGATAGCTTTGGCTCCCGTCCACTTCGCCTTGGGGGAAGTATTGGGCGGTCAAGGTGTTGCTCACATCAAAGGCCGCACAGATGTGGCCCCCACACCAGAGGGTGGCGGTGGTGACAGGAGAGGCCCCGCTGGCTTGCACGGTAGTCGCTACCCGTTCGCCTTGGCCATTGTCGGTGTAGGTGGTGGTTGTGCCCGTACTGGTGTTGGTGACCGAGATGAGCCTGTGGGTCGCATCCCAGGTGAAGGTATCGGTGCCGTTGTCGGTGAGTTCGCCGTCGGCATTGTAGGTCAACGTCTGACTGTTGGCCGAAGTGAGCTCATTGGCATCATCGTAGAGGCCGGTGAAAGACCGGGTGGCATTGCTGACGGTCAAAAGATTGTTGCTGCCGTCATAAGTATAGGTGGTCGCACCAAAGAGCGTGCCGCTTGTGGCGGTGAGCCTTTGGTCGCCATCGTAGGTGAGGGTGGCGGTGCTCGAGCCCCCGGGCCGTCCGCGACCGGTATAGGCGCCACGGCCGGTGTCGGGTCCACGGCGACCATCGCTATCATAAGCGCCACGGCCCGAGTAGGCCCCGCGGCCAGTATAAGCCCCGCGACCACCCGCGAATCCGCCCTGACCGGTGGCCATGCTCGTGATCTCGTCCAAGGCATTGTACGTATTGAGTCCCCCGGCGATCCCAATCGGATCACTGGAGACGAACCTTCCCGTCATCGGGCTATAATACCTCGCCCTGTTATAAATGGCTCTTCCGGGTTTCGTGTGGGTAGCCCATAAAAGCCTCATGACAGGCACCCCGCCGGATAGAGGTCAAGCTTCCCGCAATGAAAGAGAATCGCGATGCGATATTGGGTAAAATTCCGATAGCCGCGGGCGTTGGCTTTGAGGAGCTGGATCTGGGTGTTCATGCCCTCTGCGGCGGCACGGGTGTGCGATGTTTCGTGGTGGCGAGTAGCCCCGGCAGATGGCGCTTAAGAGTCTTCGCGGCGGCAATGATGGGCGGGTGTCGTGAGTGGGTCGCCCAGAAACCCGCGGTCAAAGAACTTGTGGGCCGATCCGGTATACCGGTAATCCCAGAAGTTGGCAAACGCCTCCTTGATCGCCCAGGCACGGCCTACCTTCAACGCATCGACTTTGAGCGTCTGGAAACGCTCACGCTGGCGATCTGTCCCGTTCAATGGGTTCTTCAGCCAAAGATATCGGGTCTTCGTGAGCATCCCGATGCCCTGGGCTTGCAGTTCTCGGTGCTCGCGCCGACGCACTCGGTCTACGGCCTTGTTGTATTCCTTCGCGCAGGGAAACTTGTCATGTACGATCAGGGCTTGCGGAGCCGCTACGCGGGTGGCTTCAAGATAAGGCACCCACATATCCAGGGCCACTGCGGCAAGCCCTAGGCGCTGGGGCTTAAGGATCGCGGTCCAGAGCGTATTGGCAGCCTCCCGGGTGCGTTCCGGCACCACCTCAAGGACTCGTCGGCCCTCGAGGTCGTGCAGCACCGAGACGTAATCGTGACCCTTGCCGAAGCTCTTTCCATCGAGGCCAGCATAGCGCAACCCTTCCCATGATCGGCGGGCCACGCCACGGGTCACCGCCCGTTCCACATTGTGGGCTTGTGGGCCGCACGGCCCATGACCCGGTCTACTTAGGTCCCAGGAGAGCGCCGTCAGCCACTGGGCCTGCACCTTACTGCGCACGGCTTGCAACACCTGAATCGCGTAGGCTTCAAAGAGTTCGGGTAAACGACTCCCGTCCTCGGCCCAGACGACCGGGATCTGTTTGACCCCACACTTCAGACAGTTGACCCGCGGGACATCGGCCTCGATGAAGGTCTTTCCTTGCATCGTATTGAGATGGCGCCAGCGTCGCGGACGGGTGTCATAACCGGGGGCCACGGCCTCACACTCAGGGCAGTGCAGCAGCACGTCTGGCGGCCACCCCACGCGCACCGGTATCTCACTTAAGCGGCGTATCGCCTGAGGCTTCTTGTACCGCCACTGCCGTGACTCGCCACAGCGCCGGTAATCCCAAGAGCTTTTGGTGCAGTTCAGTGTCACGCAGTGGGGTACCATACTTGCCTGCGGGGGCGCCTGATGCAAGCCCAATACCCCCTTACCCACACGAAAGCCTGAAGACCCAGAAGAATTAATTCAACTTGGTCTCGGTATGGAGATAAAAATGGACAGCGCTGCTTTTGTAGAAGTACACGCTGATCAAAACCGCTAACAGAATCGCAAACATCAGCGACGGCATTTCGCCAGGAAACTCTGTTCCTGTAAGATGCGCAACCAGCGGCGCCGATAAATTTAGTGCAATCCATCCCAGGATGTACGCCGGCCGCCCGTAACGAGAACGCCGGAGCATCAAAATCGCAGCGGCAAGCATGAAGCCGCCCACTACAAGCGTCGTTAGACCCGCCCCGCTGGACCACCATTCCGAAGTGCTCATCTGCCGTCCGAATACTTCGATCGATTCACGAGGAAACATCGATACGACACAAAATACTGGCACCACGATAGCCACAGACGTTAGCAGCTTGAGCAATGGTGGCATTGCCATAAAATTCTTTCCCATAGGCAATTGGCTCCTGAATTTAATGTCCAATGACCTCAGCGCCAAATGACCCACCAATATCAAACCCGCCTCCATTACCGAAAGTCATGTTTTCGTTCAGTGGCCCTTCATGATAACCGCGGCCGGTTACGGTGTCGTAACCTCCATGTGCGTCAATAGGATCCCATTCGTAGGGGCCGATATCGCCACCAAGGTTAACGAAATCACCGTAGGTCGTCCCGTGACCACAGTTCGACCCTTCAGACCCACCCGGTCGTTTCCCTTTGTAATCAAAACTCACGCCACCACCGAGGCCGAATCCTATTCGCCCTCCGTAAAACCAGTGACCGGTCTTTGGATCTTGCCCAATGAGGATCGCACCACCAGGGCCCGCGTATCCAGCAAACGACAAAGACCACAGTCCGAAAGGATCGGCAGCGTTCATTGGATTATCTAAAACATACGCATACACATTAATCCCCGCCGCAAACCCCATCGGATCCCGCGACACCCACCTCCTGAGCTGTGGATCATACGCCCGGTAGAGGGTGAGGTTAAGACCCGTACTCTGATCAGTGACCATGCCGGCATAGCCGAAGGCCGGGGTGGGTGGCGGGGTGGTCGTGGTGCCGGTCGTGCTCATTTGGCCGTAGGGACTGTAGGAGTATTGGCCTGCCACTGTCCCTTGCGGGGTGACCAGGGCGGTCACAGAGCCTATGTTGTTGCGGGTGTAGAGATAACTTTGGCTTCCGTCCACCTCGCCTTGGGGGAAATATTGGGCGGTCCAGTGGCTATAGGGGCTGCTGGCAGCAGTGTATGTGGTGTTGGGACTGAAGGCGGCACAGACAGTGGTGCCGCACCAGAGCGTTTCTGTGATGACGGGTGACGATGCACCGCGTGCCCAGACCGCGGTGCCGACCCGTTCGCCAAGACCGTTGTACATATACACGGTTGTCGTGCCTGTACGAGCATTCGTGACAGACACGAGCTTGTGGGCGGCATTCCAGGTAAAGGCCTGAGCGCCATCGCTTGTGAGCTCGCCGTCGGCGTTGTATGTCAAAGATTGGCCGTTTGCGGAGGCGATCTCGTTAGCGCTGTTGTATCGGCCCGCGAAGGAGCGTTGCCGGTTACGCACCGACAAGAGGTTGTTCGCATCGTCGTATGTATAACGGGTGAGACCAAAGAGATTGCCGGTCGTGCCAATGAGCCGTTGGTCGGCGTCATAGCTGAGATCGGCGGCACCGAAATTCCTGCCCACGAACGGGCCGAATGTTTGCCCGAATGAAACCGAGGGCCCTTGGTGCCCACCAAAACCGCCAAAAAGTCCTCGACCATTACCCACCATAATCGGACGGGTTGCGATGCCCATGACCTCGTTCAGCGCATTGGTCTGATAGAAGAAGCTCGCCACGGAACCCCTTCCGATGCGATTGATGATCGCCGCCAGACGATCATTCTGGTTTGGCGGCAGATAGTGGTAATCGATGGTCACAGGACTCGACGCGAGGGACTGCCGGGTGACGAGGTCGGTCGGACCCAAGTAGCTGTACGAGAAGCGCCCGAGGCTGTTGGTGTTGGATACAATGCGATTCAAGGCATCGTAGCTGTAGGTCTCGGGGATACCGTTGATCGAGCGGCTGATCACGCGGTTGTCGGCATCATACTGGTACTGGACAGTGGCCACAGGCAGCGGCGCCAGGACATTCGTCAGACGCAAGGCCCCAGGCTGGCCGATAATGCCGTAGGCGTAATGGGTCGTGCCCGTCTCATCGGTCATGGTGACAAGGTGCGGGAAGTCAGCCCCGTAGGTGAACGTCACCGAATCGTTGTCGCTATCGAAACAGCTCGGAAACGGCAAACAAGGCGCCAAACCGCCCAGCACAATAGTTTTTGGGGGATTCGGAAAAGCCGGATTCGAAACAGACAAAAACTGAATGCCTCTGACCCTCCCTGCCAGCGTGTGACTGTATTGGGTTGTCTGGCCCAAAGGATCAGTCACCGATTTGAGGCGACCTGCCCCATCGCCATAGGCCCATATGGTGGTGTGCCCCAGGGGGCCTGTGCGCGATGTGATGCGTTCCTCGATATCCCGCGTCCAGGTGGTGATATGCCCATTCGGGTCCGTGATCCCGATCACCTTTTCGTCGGCATTGCGGGTCAGCGTCGTGACTTGGCCTAAGGGGCTAGTGATCGTAACGAGATGACCGTCAGCGTCATAGCCATAGTGCGTGATCTGGTTGAGGCGATTTTTGACGGCCACCACGTTCAGATTCTGGTAGGTGTAGGTGCGACTCGTGCCGTCGGGATAGGTAATGCCAGTCAGCCGATTCAAGGCGTCGTAGGTATACTGGACCGTGGTGCCAGCGGCATTGGTGTAGGAGGCTACACGACCGTCGGCATCATAGGTAAAGCTCGCCTCGGTCTGGCCGTTGGGGTTGACGATGGAGGTGAGATAGCCTGCGCTATTGTAGACATACCGCGTCGTATTCCCTAAGGGATCGATGTGGCTTGTCAATTGCCCGGCCACATTGTAGGTATAGGTGGTCGCCTCCCCCGAGGCGTTGGTGGCGATCAGAGGCTCGTGCTGATTATTGTAGGTGTAGGTGGCAAGCGTCACAAGCCCTCCTCCTGGAGGGACTGGCGCACCTTGGGGAATTGGCTCATATTGAGAATTTGAAGGACAGGTTTGTCCAGCTCCGCTTCCAGTCGGCGGCAGCGGCACCATTTGTAAGACCGGTTGCAGATGCGGCTGTGGCGTAAAATTGTCGAGTACAGCTGCTTGTAGGTGCGGCTGTGGCGTAAAATTGTCGAGTACAGCTGCTTGTAGGTGTGGGTGCGGAGAAAAATTGTCGAGCGCAGATTCTTGCAAATCCGGCGGCGTTAGCGTCGAACATACAAGGTTTAAGGGACAGGTAGGTGTTGGCGCTGGCGTGGTCTGCGGACGCACCAACAACTGCTGCACCTTCACGAGATCGACATTGTTTGCCGCATAGGTATAGCCCGTCATGTAGCCATCCGGACTGACGCGCTCAGTGACCTTGCCGATCGCATTGCGGTCCAAGGTGGTGAGGCTCGTCTTACCGTTACCGAGCTGCACACCGATAGCCGAGGGTTTGTCGAGAGTGCCAGCTCTAACCGGCGAAGTTTGGCCGGGGTAGGAATACCAGCGCCAATGCTGCAGGGGATATTTGACCGCCTCCACTTCCCGCGTGGCGGAATCCGTTTGTTGCGCGTGCATCCAATGATAGATCTTAGCCTTGGTAAAGTCGTCGGGATACTGGGCATAAACGGTCGGATCCCAGATGTACGTGTCCCCAAGATTCAGCTCTGCATTGTAAAGCGCCATGCACGCTGGGGGACTTGCATCAACATAGGGCATGGTCCCCATCTGAATGTATTGGATCTGCTCCGTATGGCCCAGAGGATCCGTGATCGTCAATATGCGGTTGTTTCCCACGATGGCGCTTTGAAAGTGTGTCGTCCCATATGGAGTGGTAAGCGCAATGATCTTTGAACTCGTACCGCGGTACATGTAGCGCGAGGTGATACCCAAGGGATCGGTCGTGCTCGTCAGTTGCCCTTCGCTGTCGTAGGTGAGGGTCGCGGTGCGGCCGAAGGGATCGGTGACGCCCGTGATCTCAAGGGGATACCGGGGATTGTCATAATGGAAGGTGGTGACCTGTCCCAGGGCATCGGTGATCAAGGTCAGGCGCATTTGACTGTCATAGTGCAGGGTGACGGTATTGCCGTGGGGACCGGTGATGCTCGTCAGGAAAATCCGCGAGGGATAGGCTGCAGCGTGATTCCAGGTGCTATACAGTTGCACCGTGCCGTTGGGCAGGACCCGCTTGTATGTCTCCGCCCCAATCTTGAAGAGCTGGGCGCCCGTCAGGGACTCTGGTGCGTAAGTGACGTCATTGGGACCATAAGCGACCGTTTCCGTTTCGTTTTCGCCGCCACCACCCGGAAACACTCGGAAGACATTACCGTCCGGATCCTCGATGTTATCCTCGATATAAGATGTCCAGTTGGTCGTCCACTGCGGACCAACGTTGCCATACGTGAAGTTGGCCGGCTGCGTGACGTCATAAGCATTATAGGTGAACATCACCCGGACTGGCGGGCCCTTAGGCGGCGTGTAGGACAAAGGGGTATCGCTGATGCGCAGGCTGACGAGGAGCGCCGAGACACTGTAGTGGGCCATGCCGCATTTACAGTGGTTTCCTGGTTGCCCTTGTGGATGGACTTCTATGTCGTGAGACGTGGTGGCATTCGGGTCGTTGGGGGCACCGTAGCCTCGTCCCCAGATTTGCCTACCTTGATGTGCGGAAAGC
>Ga0307375_10003064_pt1 | contig 16669 bp, 15 predicted proteins | sample TR1MG_FD_202531 | JGI IMG/M metagenome (GOLD analysis project Ga0307375, IMG submission 202531) | Soil microbial communities from Risofladan, Vaasa, Finland - TR-1 | ecosystem: Environmental > Terrestrial > Soil > Coastal area > Acid sulfate soil | place: Finland: Risofladan, Vaasa | collected... | reverse complement strand
CTTCATCTTCATCTTGAGCATCTCCTCTAGACACTCGCTTTCCAAAGAAGGGGGCGGGAACCATATCGGCCTCAAGAGAAGTGAAGGAGAAGGGTTCAATGTTGCCGAAGTACGCGCGAAGTTCTGCGTCTTCTCTATCCGCTGAAGATACTACCAGATGGAATGGGTTGGATTTTCGAGTGGAGTCATTCGTAGAGTACTCCTTCCAAAGCAAAGCGAGGGCGAGGTCCGCATTCAAAGTGCGTATATGAGCTTCGTTGATGATGGCCGCGAATGCGTTCCCGAGCAGTGCGTTGTTGTTGTGTGCTTCGTTGATGAATTCACCCGCAGATATGACAATCACTTGAGGAGGAGGGTTGGAAGAGAAACGAAGAGCCGATTGAGTGGCAGAGAAGCGCCAAATGGGAGAGAGGGGAAGGGAAGATGCGTGCTTCGAAGGACCAACGGCATCGAATTCCCACTGAATCTGACGCGCAACAACATCTGCTCTATTTTCGTTGGATTGAATGCTGAGGACATATCGACCAGGAGAGGATTCGGCGAGGTACTGAGGGAGTTGGGTGGCGTCGCACATGGAGGCGTTAGAGTGGATGTAGACCAATCGTTGCTCGCTCAGCTGCTGTAGAAGCTGTTCTCGATCTCTGAACACCGGGTAATCAGCCAATAGCCTCTCTTCGTCACGCGTATGTTGATCTCGCGGAGCGCCTGGAGCAGTAGAAGAAGCGGCACTTGAAGAGGGCTCGGAGCTGTTGATGGAGTGGTAGTCATCGTCTTCGTCATCGTCATCTTCCGACTCTGAGTCTGAATCTGAATCTGCGCCTGCGACTCCTGAGGTCATGGTAGTCTTTTTAGCACGCGGTTTCGAAGTTTCTCGGCGAGGGTGACGAAGACGACAACGACCCTTTTTCGCGCACGCGGCACCCAGTTTACAATCGCGCTTCCTCAGGTCGCTGTGTTGAAGCTTGCATCCGAACGTGTTGCAGTTGATGAAGTTCTTGCACCGATGGTTCAGCGCGCCAGCAGCAGAAGGAGAATCCGAACCAGACTTAGATGAGGAGGCGGAGGAGGAAGATCTGGAGGCAATGAACTCCATGCGTTGGTGACTGCTCTCCCAGAGTCCGCCGCGGGGTATTCTGCCACCAGGATGGTATCCCTTGCATTGCTCGTGTGGGGTCTTCAATTTGCAGCGGACGATGAAAGGAGGGTTCAAAGAAGATGCGGGGGTGGCGTACACGCCGGAGGGCGGAATGCGGTCCTTCGGATGCCAGAGTTCGCATCCCTTGGTGCGGCAACTTTGCGCCAATCGACAAGCGACTGTGACGGTGCCATTGGAAGCAGAAGAGGAAGCCGTAGGTGCGAATGGTGCGGGGGACGAAGAAGAAGAGGCGGAGGGAGACGAGGCAGAAGCAGTTGCTGATGTCTTCGCACCTGTTGCTTTCTGCGCTCCAAGTGCCTTGTACAGTTGATATTGATGAATCGATAACGAGTCGGTGTAGTCGAGGTAGGTGTACTGCGTTTTCGAGCCACCAGGTTCGTGTACCGCCCAATTGCGGTTGATTCGAATCTTGGTCATCACATCCAACACATCCTGTGGAACGTGAAATCTCTGCGCAAACTGTGCAATCTGCTCGACCGAGTTTCGTCCCTCCAAATCGGGGCAATGCTTGAGAATGTGTGCCTGCAGGAGTTCCAATTCGCGAGCGGCGTGTTTCACCAGCATTTGCTCGAATTGAGAGCGATTGACAATTGAGGGGAAGGAGTCAGAGGAAGAAGATGAGGAGGCTTGCTTTTTGGAAGGAGAGGCAGAATGGGGGGCGGAGGATTCGGACGACGAGGACTTTGTTTGAGAATCTCGACCTTGCGCGGTTGCAGGCAGGATGAGGCCACTTGGAAGATCTTCGCCTTGATGCCAATAGCTGCATTCACCTTTCGCACGTTTACGGCACTTGTCGGCATCGTATTTGCAGGCGTAGGTGGGGCCGCCCGACTCGCCAGGCGCACGAACCAAACCATTTGCGGGAACCAGCTGTCCAGGGTGCCAAAAGGAGCAATCATCTCCTTTAGAACATTGGCTGGACTTGCATCGCAACGTGGGAGCGACAACTTTGGGAGAAGAGGAGGAGGGAGAAGGAGAAGGGGCGCCAGAATGCTTGGGAGTCGAAACAGTCTTTCTCGGAGCAGCAGGAAGCAATACTCCATCGGGGAGCGGTTCATCGCTATGCCAATACTTACAAGAACCAGAAGCTCGCTTAGTACAGCTGATATCAGCAGTGCAGCAGTGTGTAACGCGAGTCGAATGCTCTGTCGCGTCCTTCGTCTTCACCACGCCTTGAGCAGGAATCGGGTCATTTGGGTGCCAAAGTGTACATGTGCCCTTCGGCTTCTTACACAACAGCGAGTATGAGCAGGCCAGCGAGGGGTGAGAGTGACGGTGGGGCTTCTCAGAGCCGGCCCTGCTATCGGGACCAAGCTTTGGAGATGCCATACGAAGCCAGCCAGTACCGAATACCGAGAACAGGATCAAAAGAGCGAGGAAATCGGCAAGAGTGCGCAGATGCACACTTGTTAGAGGCACAGAAGCGAGTGGAGTTTCTGGCGCTCCAGTGAAACCGAGCGATATGACTTGTCAAATTCCCATTTGAGACATAAAAGCAGAGAAATGGGAGACACATCGCACCCTACTCACCAAGTCTTGGTACTCACGCGCAGAATCTCCACCTCATTTGGGATTTTTTGGGGGCTTTTGGGGTCAGTTCCGGCTGTGGTAACGTTCATGGCACGTCCTAGAAAGGATCATTCATGGGCTGCACTCGGTTGGAAGGTCATATCAGTCTCTTCAGCTCCACAATTTGAGACCGAAAACGAGCCAATCACGTGGGCGCGTTGTTCGTACTGCCACGGGCTTGGAAAGCCGGAAAAGGTGGTAAGTATACCCATCCCAGCAACAAAAGCAATGCTTGGAGGCATACTGTGGAGCACCATGCTGACAAGAAGCCATCATACTGGGGTACGCTCGTTGCAAGTTTTGCCATAAGTCGACGACAAATGCCGTCCCTTTTGACGTATTTGCGTGACTCTCTCTCTTGAATTGATTTTATGTCAATGGTTTCGAACATTTGACAACTAGATCATCACTCTCCTTTAAACGGTTAGGCTAATCATGTGTCCAACTTTCCTTTTGATATTCAGACAACCAGGACAAAATGGAGGTGATTGGTATCCCAAATGCCATGCTGTGGGAGATGATTACATTGGCTCTCACCGTCATGGTGTCCCATTAAGTCTTCTGGAAGACGAAGATCTGTCAACAATTTTGAATCACGTTCTTGGCATCTCTCCTGGTACAGACTACATCTACAGCGGCGTTGCCTTCCCCATAGAGCAGAAGATGACATCTTATGTATGTTTTGCAAAGATCTCATCACTTTATTGCGTTCTTGGTGAAGTATACTGACAATTTGTTTCGGCGGTTTTTCAGCTTAAGCGCTTCATTGATCCGTACAACCTCTCCATTATCATCGATGGAACCAAGAAACCATATTTTACGAGCAAGATGTATGCTACTGGGTGCTGATCACGGACTCTATTCGCCAATGAAAGAGGAGGTTTGTAATGTGACTTTCAGACGGCAGTGTCAACCGGTTCAGATGTTCCCATGACCTGCTGATTCTGCCTTTACCAGGTTGCTGTCTCTAAAATTCCATTCACACCGCAGAATCGATGAAAACACGATTGGTCTCTTCTATTGTCGATGATATGATACAAACGGATGAGAATGAGGCCGGAAATTGGGCAACTGGAAGGCGCATTTCCGGCGTTCCACAGGTTGCCGACTACCGACCGTCTCAAGCGTCGGATCACCAACTCAATGTCTTAGATCACCGGACACCGATGGTCAGATGGTGATTCTGGCTAATCCACGAAGTTTTGCCAATGGGGGTGATGGGCTGGTGATGATCATGTTGATGATGTTCTTGAGGACAGTGTGCATCGTTCACGGAGTCGTTGGGCTGACGCACTGCGGCGCCGCTATTGTTGCTCTGGAGGTCCTGTATTGGGTAGAAGCTGTGAAGCGGGTGGCGATTGAGTAGAGCGCGCTCGTCGAATTCGAACTGTTCGGTGTGCGAGATTCCCCGGAGAGTTTCGGAGTGTCGACCGCCGGTGCGACTCTTGCGGCACAATGGTCCTTGCACTTCGGCTCAGATGAATTTCCGTTCCCAATCTCCCCCATTGATGCAAGGAGAGAGTAGAACTGAGTGGGAAGGCTTGCAAGTCGGATTTGTCAGTCTAGCATCGCCGTCCATTCGTGGTGATAGTGACAAGGGGATCTTTGTGCTTTGGATTGTATATCTATTGAGACAAACGTATAACAGTTACAACGGGTTGCTTGGCATGTTGGAGGAGCGAGTTTTGACAAACGGAATCGGCGTTGGAACATACGCATCCGGCTCTCCGTGCTCCTCTGTGATTACAGCAGTACCATACGTCATCGTGTATACAAACACACCAGCAGTGGGATCGGAAGTAGAACTCATGGTGAACTTCACATTGATGATGGCGTCTGCGCCAAGAGCCTTAAAACACCACACAACCGTCCATCTCAAGTCAGATTCAGCTTCACACAGCCTAAATAGCACGATAAATGAAGATGCGAAAGGCATCGTACCGCTGCTTCAGCAATCATTCTCTCCACAGCCTGGGCCGAAGTCTCCGAGAGCAATGAGCTGTAGAAGGTCACCTCCCAGCCAAAGAATCCACTGACGCGAGCTAGAATAACGCAAATACTGTGTCAGTTCCTATTTCAAATGGCATCAGATGCTGAATTCGGGTGCTAAACGCGAAAGACGTACATAGCAAGTCCAACAAGACGTTCTTCGCTCGGACGCTTGAACCGCTCACTAACGCCACTTCTCTGATGATTCTTCTGCCGTACAGGAAACTACCTACATCGTTGAAGTCAGAATCTCGCTCAAACTGAATGAAGATCGAGGTAGAAAGGCAGAAAACGTACTTGTAGTCAGGAGCATTCTTGGGTCCTTTGGCAATAGTGATTCTGCGCATTAGTCGGCACAAACGAGGATAGTGTGAGTGAGTGGTTCTCATGGGAGCAAGTGTGGACCACACGTGGCGAAGATTCGGGCGTACTGTGCGCAGCAGAGTCAGATGACGGGTTGGAAGAGGTGGAGGTAGTTCGCCATTGGTTTTGCTGCTTTGTGGGGGTGCCATCAGTTCTCTTGCTCACAGAGTATCCAGATCTTCCCATTCTTCTCGAAGAGGCGAGGGAGCGAGAGAAGGACAACATGTCTTGTGTGTGCAACAGAGATGGAGTTGGGAGTGCGCTTGGCTTGCGCCCCCTTTCTGATCCCCAAACTTGAGACATTCAGATCATATAAGTGCGCAAATCGTTTCTACTAACTTCATTGGATGTGCTTTTGACATTTTTGGGAGATCTCAACAGAAGAGAGTCAAGGAGATCGTTGTGAACCTGGGTGCTTTGTTTGTTGTCCATGACTTGGCTTCAGGTTGTATGTGTGTGTGTTTGGGTTTGTGTGTTTGTGAGAGACAGAGAGCGGTGTTAATGAGAGGATGAAGAAGAGGCTTCAGAGGAGACAGGAGCGGCGCCAGTGACGTCAAGGAGGCGATCGAGGTATCCGGTGACGAATCCTCGTACGATGGATCTGTCGGGGATGGAAGCAGCGATACCGTAGACGGGTGCCATGCCTCCCTTGAATTGCTCTGGATGTGAGCGAACGGCCTCCACGGCCTCGATGAAGTCTCTGACGAACTCCTCTCCCTTGCCGATGTGGCGTACGGTGAGGCAGATGTGGATGGCGTTGGGGAATTGCAAGGGGTCCAATACCCACTTCTTGCGTTTCATGGCGTCGAGGATCATGAAGACGTCGAAGTTGGAGGAGGCGCTGCGCCAGGCGATGACGGGCGACGGGTGATCGCAGATGAGTTCCACCTCCTTGATGTGCTTGGTGCCCTCCACGATGACGCGGCGCGCCTCGAGAATGCCCTTGGTGGACTCCAAGTAGCCCTTTTCGCCCGTGCTGACCATGACGGCCCATGTGCCGGCGATCGGAGCGCCGGGGCGAGAGCCGGAAACGGTGGGCGAGGCGTAGATGCCGCCGTTCCAATCCGGTTGCACGAAGTACATGTAGCGGCGCAGGTCTCTGGACGAGAAGAGGAGCACAGATTCACCCTTGGGACCAAAGCCATACTTGTGGGTATCACACGACATGGAGGAGACGCCCTTGACGGCGAAATCGAACGGCGGAATCGCGGCACCGAGTTTCTGGGCCCACGGGAGGAAGAAGCCACCCAAACAAGCATCCACGTGCAGCAAGATATTGTGACGAGTGGCAATATCGGCAAGAGTCTGAATATCGTCAATAGAACCATGCGCGTAGTTGGGCGCAGAACCGACGATTCCAATCGTGTTCGAGTTGATCTTCGCTTCCAAGGCAGGAATGTTCGTCGTTCCATCGGGATTGATGGCTGTGCGAATCACCTTGATACCAAAGTACTCCTGAGCCTTATCAAAGGCAGCATGCGCTCCTTCGGACATCACAACTTCGGGATTCTGAATACCACGTCCCTTGCGCGCATACTCACGATACGTCTTCATAGCCATCAAAATCGACTCCGTACCACCAGAGGTAAGGGTACCACACGTATTCTCATCACCATGCAACATCGTAGCAGTCATACGGATCGTCTCCGCTTCAAACTTACGAATCGACGGGAACACCTCCGGATGCAACGCATTCGACACACAATACAAATCATACACTGCTTTCATCACACTAATCACCTCAGGAGCACCATTGTACACCTTACCGGACACCTTGCCATCACGCCAACCGGGATGCTCCTTACCTGCCCAGAACTCCAAGTACTTCACCAAATCCTTCTCCGCCAAACCATTCGCGGGAATGGAACTATACACGTGCTCGTCACCCTCCAACTTGAAGTGCTTCGTCGCAACGTCCAACATCTTGCGATTCTCCTCGTCCAACGCACCTTGCACTCCAGGAACGAACTTGGCCGCTGACATCAACGTAGTAACCACAGAATTGAACATACCTATCAGGAAAACCACACGATTGCAGCATCACAAGGATCACAAAGGCAAAAAAGACAACAGGAATCAACCGCCACATCACTCGTCAGGTTACGGCTCTCAAATACATGCATTCACTATCAAAATGGCGGAATATGCTCACATTATGCATCGCAAAGGAGATGTAATGGGATAAAAGGAATTCCTCGTTGTTACAGGCGAGAAGATAGTCCACGTGCGGCAGCGGAGCGGATCTTCAGTTCACTGCTATCAGCACAGTTCCAAGAGCCATCTAATCGAAAATCGGCAATATGAAGGGAAGATGTACTGAAATCGTGCGAATGGAAGGCAGTAGAGTATGTACGAACCCTTGGGATTACTAGCGATTTTGCAACCAGCATAGAGCGCACCAATTGCTGCAACGGTACCAGCCACAATCGTCAACGGCTCATAAGCGCCGAGAGCATGGTTAACACGAGACTTGTAAGAGGCCATGTTGCAAGAAGAGTCCAGAGAAGACTGCGGAAAGTTCTCTCAGCGAAGCCGAAGCCTGCTCGCCAACTTTTGTGCACCAGCCCCCATTGTTATTCCCCTTCTTTCTGGTGCCCGAGCGGAAGAAACTGGTCTAACATGCCCTTGCATTAGGGTTATGCTCAATTTTGTGGGGAAGATGATCACTGAAGAGAGCAGGGACCATCGAAGTTTGTGCAACTGCCAACACACCAGGTGGCCACGCGGCAGCCGAGAGGGACACGCGGGCTCCTTGCTTCCGTGGGTCTCTGCTGGGCGACGCCCTCACCCACCTCAGAGAACGAAGTCGGAGAGCTCTCTCTGGGTTGCGCTCACCCCACTCGTATTGCATGTCTTCGGGAAGATAGTTTAGATGGTCTTCAATTTGGAAGGCATGTGTCGATGCGAACTCATGACGAACAAAGAAGAGGATGTGGAGGAGAGCCCACGTTTCAGTAATCCAAGTTGGGGAGGGGAAATTCTACATTGTACTTAGCGGACGGGGCGCCAAAGGAACCTACCAAAGAGGCCAAATCTGGCACAGATTCCGCCAGGCAAGTGATGTCGAAGACTAAGAGAGGGAGATTGGGCAGTCGAAGGGGCCCGAAAATGGAACCGCTCAGGTGGTCGTGGTGCAGGCTCCCAGTTCCCATTTAAACGGTAATTCGACTCTATTTCGGGATTTCCTCATCGAATGATCCAAAAACACGAAGTTGGAGAGAAGGAGAGGAAAGTCTGATACTCGAGCTTTTTGCTCCCATATGTGCGTACATGATGTGATTGAGATATGAGTTGGCAAAATGTCATGATGGTGAGCTCTCCTGAAGGTGGTTTGTGGCGAGTGGGGCGATTTGGACGAAGTCTCCAGCCGCGATTCTGGCCTCGATCTCCTCTCTTAGTCTCTCCGGTAGCAATGCAACCATGGGCGCTCCTCCATCTGAAACACTTGCCGATGAAGCAAGAGATGCGCGGACGATGTAGCGAAGATGTTCGTAGGTGAGGAAGTTGATGGCGGTGGCGAGGGGTGAGGGGATGCATAGCGCGTGTTGATTCCAGTGGCAGCACTGCACGAGCCATGCCTTGAACTTGTGGAGACGCCTGGGTCTAGCAAAGGAGATGGAGGATGCGTTTTGCCAGTCGTCGAGCTTTGCGACGGGGATTTTCTCCACGCGCAGCATGCGTTCTGCCATCAGCATATCGCGTAGTTCCTGCTGTCGCTCTCTTGTTTCCGTGGGCGCGGTGTGCGCGATGTAGTCTTCAAGCTCAGAGCTCGCTACCCAAACGTCCTCAGGGTTGAAGGGCGGATCGGAGTCGTCGTCTTGAAGAGCGTCGGCGCTCACGTGCTCCGCCTGTGCGTCCTTGTTCACCTGTTGTGCCTCGTCGTCCTCCGCCAAGCGCTTCATAATATACTCCAACCGGCGCACGAGAGAAGGATGGCGCTTCACGAGAGCCTCAGCCAGGTGATCCAGCGTACCAATCGGAATGCGAGCGAAACCGGCTTTCGTGGTGCCTCTCACACTCGTTGTCGTCGCCGCCGCCGCCGCCGTTGCAGCAGCTCCAGCTAAGCCATTCGACGTCTCCTCCGAATAGGCTTCGTCTTCGTCGCTCGCACTGCGCCGTTTCGCCTTCTTCTGAGCGCTCGAACTCGGGTACACTTCGTCCGCGTCGTCCGCGTCGTCCTCCTCGTCCTCGTCCTCCTCCGCTTCGTAGTCCTCATCTGCAGCTGTGTCCGCTCGAACCTTCGCTGAAGAAGTTTTTGTAGCGTTCGATGCAATAGGGGCGGTGTTGGTGGTGGTTGGAGCAGCATCCATCGATGTCGAAGAAGAGGGGGTGGCGTCGGCTGCCGGAGCAGCCTCTTGCGGTTGCGTCGCCAATACTGCCTTCAAGTCAATTCGCTGCGCTTGATTGGAAAACATCATCGATTTTTGAGGTCGGTCGTTCACAAATCCAGTCTCTACGTGCTCTTCTACAGCAGCCGTGAGGTCCTGCAAGAGCCGCGTCGTGTATCGAACCGCTTCCGACTCCAAGATCGACAACACTGACGTCGTGACGAAGGGCATGTCTATCCAAGTAGCAATCATCGAACGCAATTCCATTTCCCAATTGAGATTCGAAGTGAGGGCAGAGGCAGTGAGATGCGGGTGAAGGAACTTTGGCACGTTCTTGTCCTTTCCTCCATGTGGGCTTTCCGCCATAGACCTCAGAATGCTCACCTTGATATACTCTTGTGGCGACAGAATCAAACGCAACTCTTCCAACGGTATCCCTTGGTACTGAGACATGGAATCGCCGCCTGAACTCGACGGCGGCATTGCAAGCGTCTCCCCACCAGTAGATGGCAACAACGGGACCAATCGATCAGATTCTCGAGAAGTAGATGGCAAAGGGGGTTTGATAGATTTGGAAACAGTCTGAGTTGGCGACTTTGATGGTCGATTTGCAGGGGACGGGCTCGCTTTCTTTGGGCCAGGCTTGGCTCGCTTCGGCACCGGCATGTAGTCATCTGAATCGCTAAAATCATCTTGTTGATGTCGAGTCTGCTTGCCACGAGTCTTGCGCCTTGAGGGAACCTCATCTCCATCGAAGACAGGTTGTTCATCGCTGCGAGTACCAGGAGTCTCCTGAGACATGAGCAAGTCTTCCAAAAAAGAACCTGGGACTTTGAAGGTATGTATTGAGTGAATGGCCAGAAATGAGACTGTGGGACGGTAGGTGTAGCGGGGCAATTCAACTTCGGCAAATTTCTCCCAGAAGGAGTTCCCCCAACTTTCGAGTTCTCCACACACTGGAAAGGGCGACCGGCACGAGCCTCCCTCCCAAGGCCAGTCAGGTCGCAAGTGGTGAACTCAGTGCGTTCATTCATACTCGAAGGTCACTTATTGGATTGTACCGCTTCACCATATCTGCAGTATGTTGGCCCAAATTGCAAGAAGAGTTACGAAGACCGCCAGCAAGCGTTTTCCTAGTGTACGTCATCTTTTGCTTCTTCACTGATGCATGGAATGTGTGTATTATTGTGTTGTGTACCTTGTTCGTGGTCCATTTGAGCTCTTTCAGGCATATCTGGTGAGAAAAAGTGAAAAGTTGTGCGCCTCCAACTCGGGAACTTCAAGTGCTGACTTCTTGCTTGGGCTGACGTTTTAGGTGAAGCCGATAGGCCAAAGAGTGACACAGAGGAGTTTATCAGATGTACCTGGCAAAAAGGTGAGTCCAGTGCCCTTCAGTGCAGTGTATGCGGCCCTCCCGACGCCGATGACCGCCGATGGATCTCTCGCGGCCTCTGACATTGCCCACAACGTGCACAAGTACGTTTTACTCCTCTTTACCCCCTCCCGCTATGTGTTTCTATCGCTTTCCATGTTCTATTGTGGCTATACGGGACGTCTAGAAGTGCAATTTGCCAAATGATGTTCCGGAAGGCCTTCGAAGCACCTCTCTCCGGATTCTTCTTCCCGTTCATCTCAGTTTTCCCAAGCACCCCAGTATCTGTGTTTATCTGTGCCTGTTCTAACCCAAACTTTCTGAATGCTGCTGGTTTGATGAAGGTGGAACGACACATTGGCCGATGGATTTGTGGTGCTCGGTTCTACTGGTGAAGCCTCGTCCCTCACCTTCAAAGAGCGAGTGGAAGTTCTGCAAACGGTGAAAAAGGAAGCCTCTCCCCGTAAGCAACTGTTTGCTGGCACTGGATCGTCAAGCTTGAAGGAGACGAAGGAGTTAACCGCCATTGCTCAGGATCTTGGCTACGACGCTGCTCTCGTTGTCACTCCGTACTTCTACCTACCAAAATTGACAGACGTCTCCCTGGAGGCATACTTTACGCAGATTGCCGATACCGCCAAGATCCCCATCATGCTGTACAACAACCCCAAGTACTCCGGTGTCGCCATGAGCGTTCCGCTCGTCAAAAAGCTCGCACAGCATCCCAACATCGTCGGCATCAAGGATTCCTCTGGATCTGTCGAACAACTGTCCATCCTGATCGAAGAGACGAAAGACTACGAGTTCGACGTCCTCGGTGCGAACGGCTCCACCTTCTTCCACAGTCTCATCACTGGTTGCCCTGGAAGCGTCATGGCTCTGAGTTGCATTGTTCCTGACCACTTGGCCAAGATCGCGGAACTCTACAAGGAAAAGCACTTCGACGAAGCCGCTGAACTTCAACGACACCTAGTGCCTCTCAGCTATGCCATCGCCAACAAGTACGGTATTCCTGGAGTCAAATACATTCTCAACAAGATGGGATACAAAGTGGGACCGGTTAGACTGCCTCTCATGCCTCTCACCGACAAGGAAATGGCTGCGCTCGACAAGCTCATCCTGCAGTACCAACTCTGATCACACTGCTCTTCATGATCATATGTGATGCTAATGTCATGTGCTCCTGCTCCCAACCTGCGATGGGGATCACACTTCATACCTGTCCCCACAATCACACGAAAAGCGTTCGTACGAGAAGCATCTCAACACATCCCTCCTTCTCTCCTCGTCCAATTCCCTTTCTCTGTACCAATATACACTTCCCACACTTCCTACTTATCACGGTATGCTCCCCAAGCTGGTTTCTCTACATTACATTGCAAGTACAGAGCATGTTCGACGTTCAAGAAGACGTGCTTGCCTCGAGAGAAGAAGATGCCGAAGTGGGATGTGTGGAGCGAGAGAAGATAAATGACACTTGCTCTGAAGCAGCCTTGCAGAAGATTGGGTCGTCGAACTTTGAAACGGAGGAGAAGTGGTCCCATTCAGAGATTTCGTCTTTGGATATCCTCTTTGTGTGGGATGAGGAGGATTGGTACATGGCCGAACGGCTCTTCTTGTTGCTTGAGGCTAGGCATTGACAGCCTGAGATGTCGTGTGTATCACAGTTGGTGGATGTGTTGACAGAGAAGATGTCCTTTAGGTCTTCGGTGGAGAAGCTGCTTATGCTTAACATGCTGGCATCTGTTGATTTCGTTGTTGATGTTGGCGCTGATGATGTTGATAATGGTGATGTTGTGGAAGCATCTTCGCGAGCCTCATCTGCGTCCTCTTCGGCCTCCTCGAGCACAGTTTTGCCCATCTCGTTCTTCACCAGTTGTCGTTGGAAGATCTTCTCGTCAAGCATGCCAGTGGTCAGAAATCGGTACACCCAAGTGGTCTTTGTTTGGCCATCGCGCCACACGCGTGCCTGCGCTTGGGTGTCGAATGCAGGGTTCCAGCACGAGTCAAAGAGCACAAGTCGGTTCGCTGCAAAGAGGTTCAGTCCTACGCCACCAGCCTTCGTACTCAACAGAAACAAGAACATGTTGGGGTCGCGTTGAAACTGCTCCACGGCGTGATTGCGGTGGGCAATATCGGTACTTCCATCGAGTCTCGCACACGACCACTTCTTCGTCCTCGCCAAGTGCTGAATGAGGTCCAATGTCTTTGTAAAGCTAGACACAATCACCACCTTATCGCTTGTAGAGCTCTTTGTCATATCAAGAAGTCTTTCCAATACCAATAGCTTGCCAGAGAAGGATGGGTGTTCGCAGGCGCGACGCTGCATTTCCGCGTCCTTATTGTCGCCGTCGTGATCTCCAATGAGCATCTCTGATATCTCCACTTGTATGGGAGAGAAGGTAGAAGAAAAATCTCGAGGAAGAACGAGAGACGGATGATTGCAGATCTTGGAGAGTTGAGTCATGATGGAGAGTGCGGAACTTCCATCCAGTCCAGATTCCTCTATTGTCTCGTCGTCTATTTCAATAGCCGCATCCTCTTCATGATCTAGGAGTTCATTGGAACACAAACCAACAGAAGAGAGTATGGCACAATACGCAGAGAGTTGTTGAGGCGTGGGTTTGCAGAAGACGATGACCTCGTGTTTCGGTGGTAGAAACGCCTCCAATACCTTGCCAGTGCGCCTCAAGATGAAGGAAGAAGTGGCTTGAATGAGTTCGCGAGACCGAGAGAGGCCGAGGTCGTGAATGGAAGAGGACGCGCCACGAGCTCTGCCAGCGGCGATTGGGCGCTCGAACGTTCTCTTGAACTCCTCCGCACTTCCAAGTGCACCGGGGTTTACGAAGTCTACCAATGCATAGTATTCGCTGAGGTTGTTCTGAAACGGGGTGCCAGACAGGATCACACGCCTTGGGATCTCCAGTGATTGCAAATCTTGCGCGAGCTTCGAAGCCGGGTTCTTCAGGCGATGACCTTCGTCGCAGATCACAATACCAAACGAAATCGATTTCAAGAGTTCGAGGTGAATGCGAAGCTGCTCGTAGGATAGGATCAGAAGCTTTTGATCGACGGAATCGGCAAAACGTTTGAGAAGTTCGACGGCTTTCGGTTTCTGGAGCTCTGAGATGATGAGAGGCGCCATTCGTTCGCGCCCGAGCCATTTCGTGACCTCATTGGCCCAGGGAGCTATGAGAGAAGCTGGAGCGAGAACCAGAGACTTGCGAACCAAGGGATTCGTGGAACCGTTCGGATTTTGGGTCGAAAGCGTTCGCAGCAGCGCTATGGTTTGCAATGTCTTTCCAAGTCCCATGACATCTGCCAATATACAGCCACATGTAGGGCCAAACTGATGAGAACGCATGCCAGTCGTACACTCGAAGAGGAAGCGAACACCCTCAAGTTGATGCGGGCGCAACACGTGGCGCAAAAACGGCTCCAATACGACCTCCGTGGTGGGCTTACCAATGCCTACTGGAGAATACAAGACAAAACGATTCGGATCAACGCGTTCAACCAACTTGGGTGCGGTTTTAGCCACTTTGAGAGGCGCATTTGACGAGAGATGAAGAGGACCAACGGAACGAGAAGAGGACAGTTTACTCACCACTTTTGGCTTCACGATTCCATCATTTTGAGACTCCTTCACCAACATTGCACGCATAACAGCCTCAATTTTCGAAGTAAGACATTGAACCTTCAACTCCTTATCACCAACACGCAAATCATCATCCTCTTTCAAATCCGACAGTTTCTCGGTGGAATACGCTCCTGTCGTCGCCAATAGAGTATTCGCAGAGTCATACAGAGTGCAACGATTTTCCTTTACCATTAAAGTACCATTATCATACGTTTTGTGCACCTTACTCGAACGCGTCGTCCATAACACCTCATAAACGATTTCGGACAGGGAAGGGGCGGGGTTTTCTGTTGCTGAGGGCGAAGACGAAGATTTGATGGTGGAAACGGGAGAAACGATACGCTTAGAAGAGGCAGAAGCCAGAGGAGACTTGGGTATCGAGGAAGGGGAAGCAGTAGGAGGCGACGATGACGACTCGGGTTGTAAGGCCTGTTTCTTCACAGGAGGAGGACTACTATCGCCTGACTTCCCATAATTGATGATACGCTGCCTTTTCATACGATGAGAACTCGGGTGGAACCACAGATGCAACTGAACGAAGGAGAGAAAGCGGCCAGGAACGTATAGCACGAGCAGAATCGAATTCCAGGAAATAACAGCCCCTTCCTGCCTTGTGAGATGCCTTGGGCCTCTTTTTGCCTCGAAATCACACACTCACCGCCCGTAAACTCATACACTTAATGAAGGTGCTCAGTGACAAGCGAACGCTGGCTGCTTTGAAGACCAGAATGTTCGGCGTCAAAATCGTTGTGAGCGAGTGAGAAGAAATCGCCCGGAGAGTTTCGGACGGTGGTGTTCCGCCGGCATTTTCCCTAGAAGACAAGTAGTACCAAGGGTGCATCCTGATCATATCGCGTGTTACATTTGAGATCTCATTTGCAAGCATGTCCTGTGATGAGAATGAACAGAGAGTAGTGTGGGTGCAGTCCGCCCTGCAGCGGAGCGGAACATGCATTCCTCGGGTGCTTATGGCATCCAGTCTTTCATATGATGATTTTGCAATACCAAACATTTGCATATCCCATTTTTGGCAATGAGAGCTTGAGAGAAGGCTGCGAAACGCGATGGAGCGAGCCAAACCCTGAACCAGAGATGACTGGGTCTCTAGTGTCATGTGTGCCACCAAAGAGTTCGTTTTCCCAAATTGCACATGCAAAAATCGACTTTGGTCAGGTTTCGGGCAGGGGGATGGTGAGAATGGTTTGGAAGGGCTTGTTCGGACCAGCGCGCGCCAAGAATGTCAACTCCGTCACTTCAAACTCGATGGGCGCCCATCCTGACTGAAGATTCGCAACGGTATCACGAATGGTCTTCTGTTCGACTTGTCCTACGCTGAGATGAGGCAGGAAGTGCTCGGTGGGATTCCCATCGTGGTCCAGGAACGGCCTCTCGCATCCAGGGAAGAGCTCCATCAATGTTTGAAATAGTACTTGCATAGGAGTAGTGATTTCGGTTGCGTCCTTCCGTTTCCCCTTCTCAAAGACGGGAGGCCAGGGAAGTTTCTCTCTTGTCTCTTGATCTAAGATATCTGCCACCAAATGGACGTATCTGCTGCCTCTAGTGAATGAAAAGGTAGAAAACCTCACTGTAAAGGGTTTTATTGCCAGGAACTTTGAGTTGGAGGAGATCTTCTGCGCTGCGTCAGCGAACGACGATTGCGGAATGAACGGCCAGAGCAAGTTGATATGTGGAGGCCAGCGATCGAAGCTCGTGTCGTGCTCGCCTCTTATCTCTTGTATCCTGTCCCACAGATCTTGAGGCGGTATAATAACGCATGCAGAGTTGGAAGTGTTCGAGGTTGTGCTTGAAGATGATGCGACGGTAGAAGAGGCCTGTTTCGCAGTTGCTGACGATTTTGAAGACCCTTTAGCCTTGGAAGCCATAAGAAAAGATTCCGCAGAACGATGTTAGAACTGATGTTTGCCTCATCGAGGTGGAGGAAGGACTGAAGAGCGTCTTGAGATTCTGGCTCGTCACTTCGTTCCTGATTCTCTCCCCATTCCCAAGTCACTCTGACTTCAACGTGATAGGTCTCCGTAGGTTCCGGATTCAGGGTCAATAAGTACGCGTTATATTCACACAGAGGCATTTGAGCCAGTTGTCAGATGTACAGAGGTGGTGCGGTTATGGGGAAACTGGGTAGTCTTGTTCCAAAGCGATGGAGCGCAGGTAGATGTCGTTTTGGTCAAGAAGCTCTTGTGCGCTGATCATGCGCTCGAGTTGTGGATTGGCGATGATGAAGTCGTAGGGTC
>Ga0307375_10003063_pt1 | contig 16674 bp, 14 predicted proteins | sample TR1MG_FD_202531 | JGI IMG/M metagenome (GOLD analysis project Ga0307375, IMG submission 202531) | Soil microbial communities from Risofladan, Vaasa, Finland - TR-1 | ecosystem: Environmental > Terrestrial > Soil > Coastal area > Acid sulfate soil | place: Finland: Risofladan, Vaasa | collected... | reverse complement strand
CCGTGCGAAGAATAGCCGGGGCGACGTGGATGAAGTCGAGAAGCGCAAGAACCGAAACAAGTCGCGTGTGCGGGCCAAAGTGGAGTGGCCCTTCCGCATCTTGAAGCGGGTCTTCGGCTTCGTGAAGGTGCGCTATCGGGGCTTGAAGAAGAACCACGAGTGGTTGTGCGCGGCCTTCGCGGTGGTCAACATCTATCAGCATAGCAAGCGGCTCGCCAAGATCAACTAACGGCTGGACCCGCAAGGGGCGTAGTGTGCCCGCCGGAGGTCGAAGACGGCCTCCGGCGGGAAAAACGGATAGATCAACCCTCGTCAAATCGCTGACTTCATGAGGATGAAGTGAAATCCCACAACAAGGCCCTCATAACTCGGCATTTTTCAGAGGTTCCCTAGAATGGTGGAAGTCCACTGGTTTACCGCGCCGAGGGTGGCCGCCGAGCCGTTCGAGGCGAGCGGTTTGTCTACCGCGAGCGTGCTGATAGCGTTCGCAAGTTCCTGCAAAGACTTCTCCATGCCATCGCTGGCCTTCTGGTGCGAAGCTTTGAGCGCAGCGGACTCGCGCGCGATCTCCTTGGGGACCTCCTTATCGAAGCGAGTCTTGACGTCGTCACTCGGCATCGCAGTGAGAGAGTACCAGTGGACAAAAGAGGAGGTGATTTGCCGTGCGATATTTCGTAATCTGCGTGCTGTATTGCGCCGCGCAGGCGCTGCTCTTTGCACTTGCGGTACGGATCTGTGAAAAGCACCTCAGCCGGATCTGGTAACGCGACGCGAAGGCCCAAAAGCCATCATCCCCGTCCTCCAGGACGGCGCGCCCGCCTCAGCAAGAAAACCAAGGAGATAAGTGATTCACCTTAGACCTGAAGGGTTGTGGAGCATGTACTCTTGCCCCAATACAGGAGAAAAGAGTGAACAATTCAGCCACGAATAAGTATCCGCTTCTCGAGGAAATCCTAAGAATCAAGGGGCTTCTTCTCCAGGCGACTTACACGATTAGGAACCTTGCCGGCATCTTCGATGTTTCGGTCAGGGCGATCCAGAACCGCGTTGCGTCCGGCCAGCTTTCAGCACGGGATCTTCCCGGACGCGCCAAGTTCCTTTCGGAAGACATTGAGGCCTTTCTCGTTGCCAGCAAGAAGAAGGTGGCCCATGTCAAATAACTTTACCTCTCATCGTTTCTGGGAACCGGCATGGTGCTATCAGTACCAGATTTTGGCCTGCGACAGCTTCCAGCTGCTTCTTCTTCTAATCGCATTCATCATCACGGTTCGCACTCTTGCAGGATTCGTGGTCATCGTCCTTTTCGTTCTGATTGTTGCGCGGAATCTATGCATTTATTGCGGCAAGTCTTTCTACTACTTCCCGGAAGGAATACAGATATGAGTTTCGCAACTGTTCAGATTGGTACGTCAATTGCCTTGCCGCCTCCTGTCCCTTCCGGTTTCGGGACAATACCGACACGTTCGGTGACAACTACTGGCGACCTGCTGGCGAACCTGGAGAAGAATCCCCCACGCTCGTTCAAGATGCTGCGAACTACATGCGGCCACCTCGGCACATACCTCAATCTGCCTGGCGATCAAATCCCTTTCGATCTGATCGAAGCCAAGAAGCGCGGCTTCCGTCCCTTCCTTGAAAGCCGCTCCTACAAGGAGAACAGCATTCGCTCTTATGTCTACCAGCAGCGTTCTCTGCTGAGGGAAGCCATGAATCACGGTTGGGATCCCGATGGCAACCCGACAGAAGCCTGGAAGCCTCTGTTGGAGATTGCAGTTGAGGAACGTATTACCGACATTGTCCGGCATTTCGCCAGGGCAACGAAAACGCCCAAGGAGGTTACCAAGGAGGCGGTTGACCGTTGGGGAGAGGCCAGGATCCAGGACGGCCTGATGTTTACGACAGTAGCTCATAAAAAGAATGAGTTCTGGCGCCTGCTCGAAAAGACGGGCTGGCTTTCTACAACGCCAGTTCACATGATGAAGTTCACGCCGTACGGCATTCCGCTCAGTGAGATGCCGGTTCAGCTGCGGACCGATATTGAGACGGTATTGAAGTGGAAGGTGGCCGACTTCGCCCGGAATCGTCCGAAGAATGGCAAGATTCGCGCCGTGACCGCCAATAATGATCGTTTGGGCCTCCAGGAATTGACCGGCTACGTGGTGAAGATTGCCGGTGGTGACCCGCAGTCGCTGCGTGACCTGATTCAGCAGGATTACATCGAGGGTTTCATCGAGTGGGGCATCAACGAGCGCCACATCAAAGGAAATTCTTTGCTGGGGCGCCTTGCTGGGATTCTTGCCATTGTGAAGTATCACCCGCTGTTTACTGGACTGGATTTTACCTGGTTCAAGACCCTGATTGACAGCATCCCGGTGGAGGATGTCTCCGAACGCAAAAAGCGCAAGGCTGCCAAGTACGTCAGCTACGATGAGCTTGAGGCCATTCCGGCGCAGATCCGAGCCCGCCGTAAAGCTGAAGAGAAGACGCGGAGAAAAAACCCGGTACGAGCTGCGCAACTCGCAAGTGATGAATTCATGTTTCGCTGGTTTCTGGTTTTGCCCTGGCGCCAGCGCAACCTGCGCGAGTGTCGCATCGGAGGATTGGCACCCAATCTGTTCAAGGGCAAGATTCCCCCGATCGGCGACATCGACAAACCCGCATGGATCCTTGAGGAAGAAGCCCGGAACCCTGAGGCTGAGTTCTGGATGCTCAGCTTCACTCCCGCCGGAACCAAAACTAAAATCACTGTCGATTTGCTGCTTCCCCGCCAGCTCATTGAGCCCCTTGAGGAGTATCTGGCTGAATTTCGCCCGCTCCTGCTCAATGGAATGAATTCCGACACACTGTTTGTCACTCCCCGTGGCAAGCCTATGCGCTCGGATCATGTTGGCAAGGTGATCGGACACTGGACGACCACCTTCGCCAGCAACCGCACGACCCCTCACATGATTCGCGATTCTGTCGCTTACAAGTGGCTGAAGGTGCACCCTAAGGATTTCTTGACTCTGTCGAAAATCCTGTGGCACAAGAACGTCCAGACCACCATTCAGATCTATGGCGCCCGCTTCAACGAGAGCTCCGGCACCTGCGCAATGGAAGCATGGCTCGATGAGCGCGAGGCGAAGTCGAAGCGTTCGATTTGATTTAGCGAATGGCGGAGACAGTTCAACACTCAAATTGCGGCGTATTGAAGACTCAGTGCTCCATCCCAACATCGACCAATTCCGAAGGACTCAAAGTGACCTCTTGTATCGACAATCTGATGTCCCCAGCGGAGTTGGCCGAAGTCCTGGGACTCTCGCCTGACACGCTGGCGGATTGGCGATCACAGAGGCGTGGACCTGCCTACTTCTCAGTAGGCCGAAAGATCTGGTATCCGCGGGACCGGGTCGAAAACTGGATGCAAACGAAGTTGAAAGAGACGGAAGAAGATGGCACTACGCAAGAGAAACGGAACCTGGCATTACCGGTTCAAATTAGACGGCCGCGCGTACAGCGGGACCACAAGCTTGGCCGACACCACACGAAACGAGAGAAAAGCGAGGCAGCTTGAAACAGACCATCGGCAGGCCCTCCTGGAGGGGCGAACCCCAGTGCGGCGATTTGTCGTCCGCGAGTTTACAGACGCGGCGGAGGAGTTCCTCGAATGGGCAAAGATGGAATACAGGGCTCATCCGAACAGCCAGCGCAGAATTGCCACGAGTTTAACCAGCGCCAAGAAGTTCTTCGCCCACAGGCCAGTCGGCACAATCTACGAAAGTGAAATTGAGGCCTATAAGGTCTGGAGGGTGGCAGAACATGAAGTTCGGGACATTACGCTCCGGCACGACTTGCATGCGCTCTCCACATTCTTTCAGTATGCAATCAAGCAGCATTGGGCGCGCGAAAACCCTATTCGAAATGTCAAGATTCCCTCCGATGGGGATGCAGTTCGCATCCATGTCATCACGTTAGAAGAGGAGCGGGAATACTTCAAGAGAGCGGCCAGAAATCAGAACCTGTATGATTTGGCGCGGCTGATTCGGAACCAGGGAATGAGGCCGGAAGAAGTCGTATCTCTCAGAAAAGGGGATATTGATCTTGCGCGCGGCCAGCTCATGGTTAGATCTGGAAAGACGAAGGCTGCCAGGCGGACACTTAACCTCACCGCTGAGAGCCTCAGTATCCTGGCAAGACGATGCCAAGACCCCTCGGTCTGGATTTTCCCATCTGACAGGAAATCCGGAAAGCACATGTCGCGAATGAACGGTGCCCACGACACGGCGTGTGCGGAAAAGAAGGGGAGACGAGCCCTCCATTTCGTTCTCTACGACTTCCGGCATACATTCGCCACACAAATGGCCCAGGCCGGTGTTGACCTCGCAACCGTGGCGGCGATCCTCGGGCACAACTCACTCCGAGTTGTGCAGAAATATGTACACCCCACAGCCGAGCATCAGCAGCATGCTATGCAAAAGTTCGAGGAGAGCCTGTTGGCGTCTGATAACCACCTGCCCGGGGCACCGGGGAGCTGGGCGAATTGAGCTCGGTCCACTTTTTGTCCACCCTCGATGCCATTTGAGACGCATTTCGCCCTTTCCAGGGCGAGCGAGAACGAAACACTAAACTGTTCCAAGTTGTCTGGATTCTATAAACTGCAAGGAAAGTTTGGAGGCGCGGGCCGGGATCGAACCGGCGCATAAAGGTTTTGCAGACCTCTCCCTTACCACTTGGGTACCGCGCCTTGGCAGGGCCGCCACAATGTTTCTGCGGTTGCTCCACTTCGCCGTAGCCAACCCGGCAGGCGCCGGAGGGCGAATGGAGCGGGAGACGGGACTTGAACCCGCGACCCTCGCCTTGGCAAGGCGATGCTCTACCACTGAGCTACTCCCGCGTGTCGCAATTTTGAGTATACCGGGGGGCCCAAATCCGGTCAAACAGCGGTGGGCGTCCCGGTTTACTGCGGCAATAGCGCGCTCGGCTGGTCGATCGTGGTGCCGGCGCCGACCTCTTCCCGCACAATTTCCCCGTCGCGCATGTAGAGGATGCGCCCGGCAATCGCGGCCGCCTCGGGGTTGTGTGTGATCATCAGCGTGGTTTGTCCCAGCTCGCGGTTGGAACGCTGCAGCATGTGCAGCACGGCGTCGGAGTTCCGTGTGTCCAGGTTCCCGGTGGGCTCATCGGCCAGGACAATAGAAGGCCGCGTAATTAGGGCGCGGGCGATGGCCACGCGCTGCTGCTCGCCTCCGCTCAGCTCTGAGGGGCGGTGCCGAAGGCGGCCGCGGATGGAGAGGATGTCGCACAGATGGTCCAAATACTTGCGGTCCATCGGCTCCTTGCGTCCGCTCACGGAGTAGGCAATCTCAATGTTGCCCATGGCGGAGAGGGTGGGCAGCAGGTTGAACTTCTGGAAGACGAAGCCGATGCGGTGTTTGCGCAGGCGGGTGCGCTCGGCGTCGTTGAGCTTGGCAAAGTCCACTCCGTCAATGACGACACGACCATGCGTGGCCCGGGTGAGCCCGCCCAGCAGGTAAAAGAGGGTCGATTTTCCGGAGCCCGAGGGGCCCACGATGGCGACAAACTCACCCGGCTGCACCTGAAAGGAGACGCCGCGCACCGCCGGCACCTCGATGCGCCCATTGGCGTACACCTTGGTCAGCTTGTCGGCGACAATGATGGGCGTTCCCGTTTCAGAAGGCACCTAAGTATTGTACCTGTCCAGCGCACCCTTGCTGCCGTTCCCGCATCACGGGCCACGGGCTCGGCTGCGCGCATGCAGTGCCCGATTTGGCAGGTCGGACTAAGGCATCCGCTTCGCCTATGCCTTAAAATACAGGTGTACCCATTTCACTGCAGGTTCCGCCACCCATGACAGTCGCTTTGAAATCCTCGCTAGTTACTTCGCTGGAAACCGCAGCCTCCCAGGCCGGTCTCACGCTGCTTTCAGCCACTGCGGGCACCGATACGCAGGGCCAGGGAACCGCCGCTTTTCAGCTCGGCCTGCCCGGCGCGGACGGCCGCTCTCTCCAGCTGGAACTGAGTGAGACCTTCGACTTCGACAAACCCAACCTGCTGCCGGAGATGGCCGCGCACCTGGCTGCCGAGGCCAAACGGCTGCGCAATCCGCGCCCGGAGTGCTACGTGACCATGGCCGGACTGCCCGTCGCTTTCGGCAAATTCCAGTGGCCCTTTCACCGCTCCACCTCCGGCGCAGACACCTACATTGTGCACGGCGAAATGCACCTGGCCGACGAGGCCCACGCGAACCTGTTTGCCAAGCTGGCCGCCAGCGTGACTGTGACCTTTGCCGAGATTGTTCCGGCGATGGAGCAGCCCTACGCGGAGACTTTTGTGTACAACGCCATCCGGAAGACGGTGGACCTGGGCCAGCTTGAGTTTCTCAAGTCGGGTAACCGCCAGCCGGTCCCGGTGACCACGCGCTTTTTCAGCCGCTGGCAGAAGAAGTTTGTCTTTACTGACACGGACGACAACGAGCGGCTGGCCTACCTGCTGCGGAAGGTGTACTGGCTCTCTGGCGTGCTGGGCAAGGGCAAGCCCGTCTGGATTGCCGATCCGCGCGACGCGCAGTATCTGAACACTACCGAGGCGGAACTGCTGCGCATGGCCAACCATGAAGCGGGCGAAGGGCTGATGACGGTGGACGGCGAGTTTGCCGCGGCCACCCCTGCCCTGCTGGCGCGTGCCGAGGAGTATGAAGCGGCCCTGGAAGCTGCGCTGAACTTCACCAAGCCGCAGTTCAATGAATCCATGCGCTCCGGCCAGGCAAACATGTAAGGCTGCCGGCGGGTTTGCGGCGCAGAAAAGGGGTATGGGCTGAGCCCATACCCCTTGCTTATTGGAAGTGTTGGTTGGAAGCGATTCCTGTGGTCGTCCTGCTAGCCCTGCAGCACGTTCCCGCAGCCAGCGCAGAATCGCGCTCCCGGCGCGTTGGCCTGCTGGCATCGAGGACAGGCCACCAGCATTCCCGGCTGGGCTGCAGGCGGCACATTCACCGTCAGGTTCACCGGCCAGCCCCACGGCGGAGCGGCCATGCCCAGCGCCGCGGCAATGCCCGCGGCCTGGATGGCGTTGAACTCCCGCACCCGCCCCGGCATGAAGAAGCACTCAATGAAGCCCAGAACCCAGGGAATGGGCGTCCAGCTGAAGCACAAATAGAGGATTCCCAGGCCGGTGCGGCGCAGATAAAAGTGGTGCAGTCCGAGCCCGCCCAGAAACAGCGCCAACAGGATTCCCACGACCTCGTCCCGCCGCGCCATCTCATATTGCTGATAGAACACGGCTTGTGCGTTGGGATATACGGTGCTGCCCATTGGGAACCTCCTTGCGTGCCTTGCATTAGAACATACGCTTCCGAGCCCTGCCAGGTTCCCGGCATGTCGTACGGTTCCTTGCATGCCGTAGCATGGAACCTGCCATGACGGAACCAGCCATGACGACCCCTTCTGCTTCTGCCGGCGGCTCTTTTCTTCTTGGCGGCGACCTGCCCGTCCACCGGCTGGGCTACGGCACCATGCGTTTGGTGGGCGACGGAGCCTGGGGCGAGCCGACGGACCCGGAGTCCTGCCGCCGGGTGTTGCGGCGCGCGGTGGAGCTGGGCGTGGCGCTGATTGACACCGCGGACGCCTACGGGCCGGAGATTGCCGAGCGGTTGATTGCCGAGGCGCTGCATCCGTATCCGGCTGGGCTGGTGATCGCGACCAAGGGCGGAATCACGCGGCAGGGTCCGGCCAAGACGGAATACGTAGGCCGCGCGGGGTACCTGATCCAGTGCGTGGAGATGAGCCTGCGGCGGCTGAAGCTGGAGCGGATTGATCTCTACCAGTTGCACCGAATTGATCCGCGGACGCCGCTCGAGGAGTCCCTCGGCGCGCTGAGGCGGATGCAGGAGGCGGGCAAGATTCGCCATATTGGGCTGAGCGAGGTGACGCCGGAGCAGATTGAGGATGCACAGAAAATTGTGCCGATTGTGAGCGTGCAGAACCGCTACTCGCTGGCCGACCGGCGGCATGAGCAGACGCTCGCTTGGTGCGAGGCGCGCGGCATCGCCTTTCTGCCGTGGTATCCGATGGCCGGGGGCAAGCTGCTGAAGCCGGATCATCCGGCGGCGCAGGCGCTGGGCCAGATCGCCGCGCGGCACAAGGCGACGCCTGCGCAGCTCTCGCTGGCATGGCTACTGGGGCGCTCGCCGGTGATGCTGCCGATTCCGGGCACGTCGAGCGGGTCGCATCTGGAGGAGAACATGGCTGCGGCGGGCGTGACGCTGACGGCGGAAGAGATGGCGGAGATGGAAGCGGCGCAACCCTGAGGCTGCGCCGTTGCCGTATGTGTGGAGCCTTTGTGTCGGCGACCCGCCTTACTCGACGGCGTTCTTTGCGATCACATCCTTGTACCAATGGGCGCTCATCTTGGGTGTGCGCTTTTCGGTCTTGAAGTCGACGTAGTGAATGCCGAAGCGCTTGCTGTATCCGTCTGCCCACTCAAAGTTGTCGAGCAGGCTCCAGAGGAAGTAGCCCTTGATGGGATAGCCCTCAGAGGCGGCGCGGTGCAGCTCTGTGAGGTGGTTGCGGAGGTACATGACGCGGTCGGTGTCGATGACCTGGCCGTCGGGGCGGAGGACATCGTCGCTGGAGCAGCCGTTTTCCGTGATGAAAAGCGCCTTGGGGTTCCACAACTCGGTGACGTTGCGCACGCCCCAGTAAATGCATTCGGGCGCAATCAGGATCCAGGGCGATGCCATGTGCGGATATGAAGTTGGATTTTTCTCGACGGTGAAGCCGTATTTTGCGTTGCTGGCGCGGACGTAGAACGGCGTGTAGATGTTGAGGCCGACAAAGTCGAGCGGGCTGCTGATGGCGGCGAAATCGCCGGGCTCGACCTTGGGCGCGTTGTCGCCCACCTTCTCCAAGTACTCGTCGATATATTTGCCTTCCATCAGCGCGGTGAGGAAAGGCGCATTCTCAATCCGAGTGGCGCTCTGCGCGGCCTTGATGTCCTCCGGAGTTTCCGTAACCGGGACGTAGACGGATGCGTTCTCTGCCAGGCCCACCTGCGTGCCGCTGGGCGCGTTGGCGCGGATGGCCTGCACGCCGAGGCCATGCGCGAGGATGCCGTTGTGGCGCACCTGGAAGGCCTTCTTATCCGGCAAATGCATCCCCGGCGCAAAGCGGCCATCGAGATAGCCGAGGTCGGTGAAGCAGATGAACTCATTGGTCGTCATGAAGTGGTGCACGCGGTCGCCGAGGTGCTTGGCGATGTACGCCGCATAATCGCCAAAGGCCTTGGAGGTGTCGCGATTCTGCCAGCCGCCGGGCAACCCGGCCGGCAGGTCCCAGTGGAAGAGGGTGACGTACGGCGTGATGCCGTTCTTGAGCAGCTCGTCGACCACGCGGTCGTAGTAGTCGATGCCTTTGGGGTTCACAGGCGCTTTGCCGGTGGGGAAGACGCGCGACCATGAAATGGAAAATCGGTAGCCGCCCACGCCCAGGTTCTTGAGCAGGCCGATGTCTTCCTTATAAAGGTGGTAGGAATCGTCGGCGACGTCGCCGGTTTCGCCGTGGTAGGTTTTACCGGGCGTGTGGGAGAAGACGTCCCACACGGAGGGTCCGCGGCCGTCGGCCTTGGCGCCGCCTTCAATCTGGTAGGACGCAGTGGCGCATCCCCACAGGAAGCCTTCGGGGAAGGTGAGCATCTCGGGGTGCGGCTCTCCAAAGGCTAACTTTGGAAGCAAGGAGCTGGCAGCCGCGGCGGCGGCTGTGGCAGCTACGGTTTTGCCGAACTGGCGGCGGGTGATGGGTCTCATCGTTCTATCTCCTGTTCCCAAACACGCAAGGCTCTTGGATGCCAAAACGTTTTAGCAGAGCCCTGATTCCAAAATCAAGCGAAATTCTAGCAGACGACGGGGAGGCCTGGCTCTTTCGGCGGTCCGGCTTGCAAAAGACAGCCTTACGCCGCGTTGACCGCAAAGAAAAAGCCGCGACCCGAAAGCCGCGGCTTGTGCTGTTTCAGAGGTGCAGCCGGAGTTACATCTCTTTGACGCCTTCGACGAAGGCCTTGAGCTTGCGGCTGCGCGAGGGGTGGCGCAGCTTACGCAGAGCCTTGGCTTCGATTTGGCGGATGCGCTCGCGGGTGACCTGGAAGCTCTGGCCGACCTCTTCCAGCGTGTGCTCGGAGCCGTCTTCGAGGCCGAAGCGCATCTTGATGACGCGCTCCTCGCGCGGCGTGAGCGTGCGGAGAACCTGCGAGGTGTACTCCTTGAGGTTGACGCTGATGACGGCCTCGGACGGCGAGACGGCCTGGCGATCCTCAATGAAGTCGCCGAGGTGCGAATCTTCCTCTTCGCCGATGGGCGTCTCGAGCGAGATGGGCTCCTGGGCGATTTTGAGGACCTTGCGGACCTTGGCGACAGGGATGTCCATGCGGCGCGCGATCTCTTCGCTGGAGGGCTCGCGACCCAGCTCCTGCACCAGCTGGCGGCTGGTGCGGATGAGCTTGTTGATGGTCTCAATCATGTGCACCGGGATGCGGATGGTGCGGGCCTGGTCGGCAATGGCGCGGGTAATCGCCTGGCGAATCCACCATGTGGCGTAGGTGGAGAACTTGTAGCCGCGGCGGTACTCGAACTTGTCGACGGCCTTCATCAGGCCGATGTTGCCCTCCTGAATGAGGTCAAGGAACTGGAGTCCGCGGTTGGTGTACTTTTTGGCGATGGAGACGACGAGGCGGAGGTTGGCCTCAATGAGCTCGCGCTTGGCCTGCTCGGCGTCCATGTCGCCCTGAATCATTTCGCGCTGGGTGCGCTTGAGCTCGGCGATGGCGACGCCCGCGTCACCCTCGATCTTTTCGAGGTCGGCGCGGCAGTTCTTCTGCTGGCGGCGATATTCCTTCTTGAGCTCCTCGCTCTTGCTGGCCTCGTGCTTCTGGTCCAGCGAGCGAATCTGGCGCTCCAGCGTCCGCATGGTGTCGACAGTCTTGTTGACCTTGTCGAGAAGGCGCTTGCGCTCGAGGCCGGTATACTTGAGTTCGCGGACGATGCGGGAGACCAGCACCTTTTCCCGCGCGATGGCCCAGCGCGTGCGGCGCTGCTCGCGCTGGCTGGTCTTGCTGTTGGCCGCGGCCTGCTTTTCTTCGAGCTGCTGAATCTTCTTCTGGTGCTTCAATAGCGCGTCAATGCGAGTGACTGTGGCCCGCACACGCGCCTGCACCACGTCTTCGGTGAGCTCTTCCTCGTCGAAGACCACGACCTCTTTCACGTTGCGCACGCCGCGCTTCAGGTCCTCGCCCAGCGCCACAATCTCGCGAATCACGATGGGCGAACGGGAAATGGCCTTGAGGACGCGCATCTGCCCGCGCTCAATGCGCTTGGCGATTTCGACTTCGCCTTCGCGGGTGAGCAGGGGCACAGTGCCCATCTCGCGCAGATACATGCGGACCGGGTCGTTGGTCTTTTCCAGCGTGCCGGGCGTCAGGTCCAGCTCAACGTCTTCGCCTTCTTCGAGGTCAAAGTCCTTGTCGGCGCCGAACTTCGGTCCGTCCAGCAGGTCAATGCCCTGCGTGCCGATGGTCGTGATCAGATCGTCCAGATCGTCGGCGGAGGCGCCCATCTCTTCCGGCAGCATGTCATTCACGTCGCCGTAGGTGAGATAGCCCTTTTCTTTGCCAACTTCGATGATGCCGTCAATGTCGTGTTCGAATTTTTCGTCGATTGCCAAAATGCTCCTGCTCTCCGTCGCGAATGAGATTTTGCACCGCTTCGCGCGACGGTGCACGTCCGGGCGCATCCAAAACGGATTTCCCCGTGGAAACCCTGATGCGCGGACGCAGTCCTGCGGTTGCCCGCAAAAAAATAGCGGTCCTACGTGGTGGCTCGGAACAGGATGATCGCGCTTCAGGTTTCGCCTGGGTCGCCCGCGAGCCGCAGCTCATGTATGGGGCAAAAGGGGCGCTCATCCTCACAGAGATCAGTAGATTACCACAATCCACCCGGGCCTCCCAAAGGAAAAGCCCACACCTGACTCAGGGTTTTTACCTGCACCCCGGAGTCGGACGGGGACCGAGCAGGGCGGCTCCAGTATCCCTGCCCTTTGCGTTCCCTTCTATTTAGACGCCTTTGCGGCGGAATCGACGCAGAGATTCAGGCCTTTCCGCGATCCGGATCAGGTGCCCTGCGGCTGGTGTGCAGCTGCCGGAGCGCCCGGTCCAATTCGAGCTTTTTCTGGGTCAACACGGCCAACTCGGCAAAGTCGCCCCGCCGCTCCGCCTCGCCAATCCGCGCCCGCACCTCTCGCAGACCCTGCTCCATGGCCCGCTTCTCCAGGCTGGCGATGGAACTGCGGACACCGGTCTCGGTGGGCGGGTCGGTTTCTCCCAGCAGGGCCTCCGCCAAAAGCGCGCGCTGGGCTGCATCTTCCACGGCATCCATCGGATCCCTTGTGCCCCGGCTGGCCAGCGCCGTGAGCGCGGCGCAACATCCAAGCCCCTCAAACCATTGCGGTTGCTTCTCCAAGGCCTCTGCAGCGAGACGCCTGGACTCGTCGAACTCCGGATCCTCAACCGCCAGCGCCCGCAGCAGCACACGCTCCACCTCAGTGAGTGTTGTGGCCCGCAATTCCACGTGATCGCGCCGTTTGAGCGCGGCCTGGCGAAGCTCCTCGCGCAGCACCGCGGAGTCGATGCCCAGCTTTTGAGCCGCATCGGCCGCAAACTGGTCTCGCGAGAGCCTTTCCGGCATGCGCCGGATGTGCGGCAGGAGGTAATTCATCGCCTTGACCTTCTGCTCCGAGCTGGCTCCCGGGAACAGGCCCCGGGCCCGCTCAATGAGGTAGTCGGACTGCCGCCGGGCGCCACGCACCGCCGCCATGTAGGCTTCGACGCCGCGCTCGCGGATGAATCGGTCGGGGTCCAACCCACCTTCCAGTGTGACAAGCCGGATGGAAAAGCCTTCTTCCGTAAGCAGCGCGATCGACTTCTCTGCCGCGTTTGCGCCGGCCGCATCAGGGTCAAAGTTGACCACCACGTTGGCCGTGTGACGGTGCAGGATGGCCACCTGCTGCTCAGTAAATGCCGTGCCGCTGGTGGCGATGACGTTCTGGATGCCGCGCAGATAGACGCTGATGCAGTCCATCTGGCCCTCGACGAGGAGGGCGAACTCGGCCTGACGGATTGCGGTTTTGGCCTTGTCCAGATTGAAGAGCACCTGGCCTTTTTGATAGAGCGGCGTCTCTGGCGAGTTGATGTATTTGGGTCCGGCCTTGTCGCCGGTCTCCAGGGTGCGCGCGGTGAAGGCGATGACGCGGCCGCTCTCATTGCAGATGGGAAACATGACCCGCTTGCGGAAGCGGTCATAGAGCGGGCCCTGGGTGCCGTCGCCCTGCTCCTTGGAGCTGAAGAGTCCGCTGGCGCGGAGGGTGGCTTCGTCGGCGATGGGGCTGAGGCGCTCGCGGAGGGCCTTGAAACTGTCTGGCGCGTAGCCGATGCGGAAGGTTTTCATCCCTTCCGGCGTGAGGCCGCGGCCGGCGAGATACTCGCGCGCCAGGGCGCCCTCCGGCCCGCGAAGCTGCTCCTCAAACCAGGCGGCGGCGGCCTCGTGCAGATCGAGCAGTTTGCCGCGCTGGCGGGCCCCTGCTGCTTCCTCGGGCGATGAGAATTCGCGCTTGGGCAGGGGAATGCCGCACTTTTGCGCGACGATGCGCACGGCCTCAGGGAAGCCGACGTTCTCCATCTTGCCGACAAAGCTGAAGACATCGCCAGAGACGCCGCAGCCGAAGCAGTGGAAGAACTGCTTGACGGCGTGGACATTGAAGGAGGGGGATTTCTCCTTGTGGAAGGGGCAGAGGCCCGCGTAGTTGGTCGCTCCGGATTTGCGCAGGCGGATGTAGCCTTCGATCACCTTGACGATGTCGGCCTGCTGCTTGACGGACTGGGCAAAATCACTCATGAAAGCTATAGTTAGAGCATAAGCCCGCCAGTCGGCGACCCATCCCGCGCCCGTGTGGAAGTCGTGGATTCCGAGGCAACTTTCCCCCCGGGGGCGTTCATCGTACACTGGTAGAAGACTTCACTGGATCCGTTTTCCAGACCGTGCCGGCTGCATCTCGTGGGCCGGCATCTTTCGTCAACTTGGCGCAAAACACTGCGCCCACTCGCTCCTACACCCCCTGGAGGTTGCGATTCATGCACATGCAAGCGAATCCCTTTTTGAAAGTCTGCTCGGCTGCGGCACTGTTGGCCGCATTTGCCGTGCCCCAGAGCCTGGCCGCCCAGGCAGTTGCCCCCCTGGTGAGCTCGTCTGACCTGCAGAAAGCTACCGTAGACGCCTCGCACCAGCGTGAGCAGAACCAGAAATCCCTTGACCGCTTTTTCTCCTCGACAGAGGCACGGCAGGCTCTGGAAAGCTCCCACATGCGCCCCGAGCAGGTGCAGAAGGCGGTTTCCGGCCTTAGCGATCAGGAGCTGGCCCAGCTGGCCCGTCGCGCCGACACGGCGCAGAAGGACTTTGCCGCCGGCACCATTAGCAACCGTGACCTGCTTCTGATTATTGTGGCCATCGCGGCGCTTATCCTCATCATCGTCGCCGTGCACTAAGGGGCACGAACGCCATGGCACGCAGCACTCTTCGCGTCGCCGGGCTGATGCTTGCGCTCTGCGCCATGGCCCTCGCGGCGAGTCCTGCGGGCGTGTGGCTCGATGTGCCGTATGTGGCGCAAACGAAGGACGGCTGCGGCGCGGCGACCCTGGCCATGGTGATGCAGTACTGGCAGCGGCAGCAGGGCCGGCCTTCCGGCCCCGCCGCCGACGCAACGCATATTCTCGACTCACTTTATGCAGCAGACGCGCACGGGATTTACGCCTCGGCCATGGTGCGATATCTGCAGAAGAACGGCTATCGCGCCTTTGCCTTTACCGGGGACCTGCCCCTGCTGCGGCACCACCTGAGCCAGGGCCGTCCGCTGATTGCCGCGCTGCGGCCGAGAGGGAGCCGCGCACTGCACTATGTGGTGGTTGCGGGCATGGATCCGGAACGCCACCTTGTGCTGGTGAACGACCCCGCGCGGCGCAAGCTGCAGGAGGAGGACGAAGTTACGTTTGTCCACGAGTGGGAGGCGACCGGCCGCTGGACGCTGCTGGCCGTGCCGGCAGGCGGAGCCCTGCCGCATCAGCCTTGAATCTGACCCGCACGCTATTGATCTTTGCCCGTGCCGCCCTGCTGCTGGCGGCCTTGCCGCTGGCTGCCCAGACGACGCCGCGCGCTTCCGCAACGGAACAAACAGTGGAGCAGTTGCTCGCGGCGCAGCAGTGGCAGCAGGTGGCCGATCGTCTTGCGCCTGTGCAGCCGCGGAGCGCGCAGCAAAGCTACGACTACGGCGCCGCGCTGGCGCACCTGGGCCGCTGGCAGCAGGCCCGGGCGGCGCTCGAAGCCGGCGAACGAATGGCGCCTGGCGACGCGCACTTCCCGATTGAGCTGGCCGGCATCGCTTTCAAGCAGAAGCAGTATCCGCGGGCAGCGGCGTGCCTGCGCCGCGCCCTGAAGCTGAGCCCCGGCAACGACTATGCCAACAACTTTCTGGCCACGGTCTACTACCTTGAGGACAACCTGCCCGCGGCGCTGAAGTACTGGAACCGCGCAGGCAAGCCGCGGCTGGCCGAAGTGCGCGTGGAGCCGGCTCTGCGCGTCTCTCCCGCGCTGCTGGACCACGCCTTTGCCTTTGCGCCCGACAGCCTGTTGACCCCGCGCCAGCTTGCCGACTCAGAGACGCGCGTGGGCGGGCTTGGCATTTTTCCGCAGGCGCATTTCTCGCTGCGCGCCCGCAGCGACGGCAACTTTGACATGGTGTTTCGCGCGCAGGAGAGCAATGGCTTTGGCGATGGAAAGCTGGAAACACTTTTTCTGCTTCTCCGTGGCCTTCCCTTCCAATCCATTGAGCCGGAGTATGACAACGCCGGCGGGCGGGCGGTGAACGTCCAGGCCCTGTTGCGCTGGGACGCGCAAAAGCGGCGCGCCTACGTCCGGCTTTCCGGTCCCTTGCAGGGCAGCGCCGTGCATCGCTTTGCCTTTACGCTGGATCTGCGCAACGAGAACTGGGAGATTCGCCGCTCGTTTACCGGCCCTGCGCCGGTGCTGGCCAGCCTGAATCTGCGCCGCGAGGTGGGCGCGTTCCAGCTTCTCTCCTCTGCCCGCGACCGGCTGCAGTGGTCGGCGGGGGGCGAGCTCTCGCATCGCGATTACCGCAGCGTGACGCCCGGCGCAGTCTTCACTCCGGGCCTGTTGGCTGCGGGGTTTGAGCTGAAGCAGACGGCGCAGATCCGCAGCTCGCTGCTGCGCGTGCCGGAGCGCCGTTTCACACTCGCGGCCGACGCGTCCTCGCAGGCGGCGCGGCTGTGGTCCCCGCATCCGCAGGCGTTTGAAAAGCTGCAGGCATCGCTTGAGAGTCACTGGTTCCCCCGCGCGACGGGCCGCGACTACGAAACGACCGGGTGGATTCGCGCCGGAAGAACCTTTGGCCAGCCGCCCTTCGACGAGCTGTTCCAGCTGGGCCTGGAGCGCGACAACGACTTGCCGATGCGCGCGCACATTGGCACCCGCGACGGCCGCAAGGGCAGCGCGCCGCTGGGCCGCAACTACCTTCTTGCTTCCTGGCAGACGGACAAAATTCTTTACACGAACGGCCTGGCCACCTT
>Ga0307375_10003062_pt1 | contig 16685 bp, 12 predicted proteins | sample TR1MG_FD_202531 | JGI IMG/M metagenome (GOLD analysis project Ga0307375, IMG submission 202531) | Soil microbial communities from Risofladan, Vaasa, Finland - TR-1 | ecosystem: Environmental > Terrestrial > Soil > Coastal area > Acid sulfate soil | place: Finland: Risofladan, Vaasa | collected... | reverse complement strand
TCCCCGGTGTGTTGTCCGCAATCCACGCCTCCAGCCGGCCGTTTCCCCGTGCGCTTTCCATGAGGCAGACCTCCTCCAGCTCGCCCTGCGTGTCGCGCACGTACGCTTCCACCAGGGTCTGCAGCTGGTTGTGGTCCCAGCCCCCCACATCGCCCCAGCTCCTCCAGTGGGGCGAGTAGAAGGAGATGAATCCGCTGCGGGACGTATGGCGCTCGCCGGCCACCTGGTCCAAAGAGGTCGTCGAGGTCTCCCGCATCAGCCGCTGCGCCTCTTCCAGTGGCAGTTCGACAAACAGGCGATCCGTCTCGAAGTTGTAGAACTTCGGGGAATCCATCGACTCGAAGCGGGTCTGGTGGATCCCGACGGCCTCACAGAAAGTCTCCGCAAACTCCTTAACGTACGTAAGGTGAACCGCTGACCAGTGGCAGGCACTGCTCACGCGGTTGGTCAGGCCGGGATTCGGATCCCCCTGGTCATTGGCGAACATCGCCGCCACGGCGTAGTCCAACTCAGCATCATGCGGGGAGCCGTAGAACCCCGCGAAGGGTAGGGTGGTGATCAGTGTCTGCATCACATTAGCCCTCGGCCGGCCATGCTGACGCACTCAGCACCCACCACGATGTGGTCCAGAATCCGAACACCAATCAACCGCAACGCGTCACGGAGCTCACTGGTGATGGCACGGTCGGCGGCACTGGGTTCCGAGATGCCGCTGGGATGGTTGTGCGCAAAAATGGCGGCGCAGGCATTCACGCTCAACGCGGCCCGCACGACCTCGCGGGGATAGATGCTGGCGCCGTCGACGGTGCCGCTGAAGAGTTTTTGGCAGTCGATAATACGATGCCGGTTGTCCAGCCACAGGACGTGGAACTCCTCATGCGACAGCGCACCCAGGCGCATGCGCAGGAAGTCGTTGGCGTCAGTCGGGTTGCCAATGCTCCCTTGGCGTTCGAGCTTCCCTCTGAGAATGCCTTCGGCTGCGGCGAGTACGTCTTGTTCCGTCGTGTCGTCGGTGAGCTTGTAGCGGATGTAGGCCAATGATCGAACTACTTTCATGAGGAGCTCCTTGTGAGCGACACAAACGCATAGAGCCCGGCCGTAAGGCCGGGCTCTATGCGTGATCGCGAGGGATGATGAAGAAAACGAAAGAATTTGAGCCGGGATGGCTCGGTGCACTTGGTCCGAGCGGCGCTACGTCAGAGACGGATCAACGCGATTGGCGTCAAAGACATGACCGCAGGCCTGGCAACGGAGGTTGTTAGGCAGGTTTTGGTCGAGCGGTGCGCCGAGCGCCGAGCCAGCTGCACAGCCTGCTGCACCGCCGAGCAGGCCACCAAGGATGGCACCAGCCATGACACCTAGCGGGTGCCTAGGACCCTGCGCGTCAGTCTCGGCGAGGGCACTCGATGCACCCTGAATTGCACCAGCTACGCCACCGAGAGCGGCGGCCGTGGTTTGAGCGCGACGTCGCGGTACAACGAACGCGGTGTGGCAACGCGGGCAGGCTAGGGTCATATGCGCACCACTGCGTGTTGCGGGGAGGTGGTGCTGCTGCCTTTGCTCTTGGCAAACAGATAGCCAATCAGGAACACGATGGCAAATGCCACAAGACATTCGAGTACGGGATAGTGGGAAATCACAAGATATCTCCATGGGTGGAGTAGCGAAGCTGACGGTGTCCGCCTTTGCGCAAGAGCAGCCTGCTGCTCTCCATGGGGTGATATGGATCTAAAATTATTTTCGATCGGCGCCGCCGGCGACGTTCCAGCTGACCAAAAAGCGTGGATCGGCAAAGCGCGCATGGACGTGACAGAAAAGCTAAGCGCTATGCAGGTCGTCCAGAAACTCGGAAGCCGGATCTACGCCAGACACCCAAAGATGATCACGCGCGCGGGTGCAGGCGACATACAGCAGATGGCGCTCGGTGTTGTAGACATCTTCCAGGTCGGCATCATCGGCGACGGATTCGAGGCGTTCCTGTGAGGGGATGATTTCGTCATCGCAGGCCATGACGGCAACGGCTCGAAACTCCAGACCCTTGGCCAGATGCATGGTGGCGATTGAGATCTGTCCTTGAGCAGTCTGTGTGCTTCCATCAAGTAGATGGAACGGTATCGCGGCGTGCGTCACCGCCGCGCGTGCGCGGTCGAGTTCACCAGAGGAGCGTACGAAGACGCCCATTTCCTGAGCTTGCACACCTTCGCTGATCATTTGCTCCAACCAGCGACCCACTTCCGCCGCTTCGACATCCTGCGATGGCCATCGTGTGATGTTCGGCTCGGCACCGCTGAATACCGAAACCGTGCCGCTTCGATCCTCGACGTTGCCGTCCACGTCTGCCACCTCTGGCGCCAGCAGCCGGTCGGCCTGCATGCGGATCTGATGTGAGGTGCGGTAGTTGATGTGGAGTGTTCTGGCGCGCCCGCGAATGTCCACGCCCAGCGACTTCCATGAAAACGGCTGCTGGAAGATGCGCTGGCCCAGGTCGCCGGCAAAGAACAGTGCGTTCGGTGCTTTCGCGCCGAATGCGGCGAGGAAGCGCAGCTGGGCAACACTGATGTCTTGTGCTTCGTCGATCACTGCAAACTCGAACGGCGGGTGTTTGCGCTGAATAAGCGCGTCGGTGAGACGCTGGTACATATCTGCCCGTGTTACCAACCCCCGCTCCAGCAATTGGGACCTCACCTTCTCGAACACCGGCCACAACTGTGCGCGCTGGGTCTCCGACAACCTAGTCCGTCGACCCAGTCGCCGGACCTCTCGGTACTCCTCCCAAGTGGTCACCTGCCACGCATCAACCACGTCGCGCCATTCCGAGAGCAGGAACGGCAAGCCGAACCGCTGATCGGCCAGCATGTCGGCGGCAGCAGCCAACGCGGAACGAACCGCTTCCGGGTTAGCCATCTGCAACCGGCCAAAATGCGCCTCGTACAATCGCTCGGCGAGCGCATCCATCGCACACACTTCCAGCCGCTCCCCGAGGCTGGGCTGGTTGTTGATCAGCCGGCGGAGTTTGTCATGCAAAGCATTCGCCAGGGTGTCGGAGAACGTCGCCAACAACACTCGGGCATCGGGATTGGCGCGCGCCAGATGCACCGCGCGATGCAGTGCGACGATGGTTTTGCCAGTGCCGGCAGAGCCGGAAACACGGGCTGGGCCGCTGTAGTCGCGCTCCACCCATTCGCGCTGGGCCGGATGCAGGAAGATTGTCCACTTGTCCCACGGGTAGGCGAAGGCACGCTCCAACTCATCCACGTCGCTGATCGTTCGGAAACGGCGACGCGCATCAGGATGGTCAAAGGCGTCTGAATCGACGGATTGATCGGCTTCTGAGCGGCCAGAGAGAGACAAGTCGCAGTAGAGATTAGGATCAAACGACATGGCAGCCGACTTAACGCCGCGGCGGGGCTTACGCGAGGTATTTGGCACACCACCCGTCGCCAGTTCCAGCAATGCTTCCGACGCCTCCGCGGGAAGATGATCCGCCAGTTCCAGCAGGCTATCCTCGTTCGCTGCGCGCACATCGGCCAACCACTCCCTTGGCACGCCATATCTGAGCAATTCGTCGTCCGTGACGGCTGTAAACAGCGCCGGCTTGATCCAGTCCGACTGGCTCAGCACCGGCTGTTCCATCACTACGTACTTCGGAACCGGAATTTCCTCGACGCGCTCGCGGATCTCCACAAACTGCGCCGCGCCCGTGGCGGGATGAACCTCAAGTTTGCGACGTTCGGCCCAGTGGTAGGCCTTGTCATGATGGTCGACGTAACAGAGCAGCAGGCTTGATGTCGTCTTGTGCACGATCAAGCGGATATCGCTGCTGACCCGCACCGACCAGAAATTCTTGTCCTTCGCCGTGTCCAGCTTGTGCAGACTCATGCCAGAGTTGACCGGGTTCAGCTGAAGGTCGAAGGCGGTGGTCTTCACGGCTTTCTGCTCGTCACCCGTGAGACGCGCAAGGCTGTCGGTGAAGGTGTCGGCGATGCGGAAGTCCATGGCTGCCTTCAGGTCCAATTCGCAGAGCGCGGATCACGCGTTCCGAGCAAATAGACGCCGCTGTGCACGTCCGTAAGACACCAATCGCTACGCCCTTTCAGAAGTTCAGCCAGGTGCGTATTGTTCTCATACAGTGCACCGGGCTCGAACGCCTGATCGTCCAGCTCGCTACCCGCGGGCGGCGTCGCGAGCATCCCGGCTTTGTGAAGCATTTTCAATCCAATGAAGACCGGTCCTCCAGGAGGAAGTAACGGCTTGGGACTTTTTTGCGTAGCTGCCAGTCCAGGCTGCGCAAAGAGCGCAGTCATGAACATGGCTGTCGAATTCCAGCTGCCAATGTATTTCGGCCTGTCTTTGGTGATGATCCTTCCCAACCAGCGTTGTTGCGCTAGATCAAGTCTTTCCAGAGTGGAGGGCAGGGTCGCAGGAAGCGCGACCTTTTCGAAGAGCATGTATGCGCCAGCAAGTGACTGTTCGATCGGAAGAGGCCCGCGTTCCAAAAAGAAACTGCTAGCAGCGGCAAGGTCATCGTCGTTCCAGTCCGAAAGTAAAGCGACGACATGACCAGTGAACGCAAGATCGAGCTTCGCCAAGTGTCCCCAGGAAAGGCTCACGGCAAAGCAGATATGCCAAGGATTTGCCTCGGGGTAGGCGGCCATGTGCTCGGTCATGACTTGATGACCCCACACATTTAGCCTCTGACCGCTTGAACGAAGCAAATCCAGCACCTTCCCGCGAGCCGGGCCACCCGTCAAACCTCCTCCCAGCTTACACAGGGACTGAAACTCGCGCTGTACGTCATTAACCGGCGTTGCCATCTTGAGAACTCTCCAACTAAGCGCGCGTCATTGACCCGATTTCATCTGGCCGCCGGTCACCTAAATGCACGTAACGAGACTCTTCATTTTGCCGAGCGATCACGCCCGGGTTTGATCAACATCCATGGATAAACCAGCTCCCTCGGCATCGTTCCAGCAAATCGGAAACCCAGGTTCTTTACGTGCCACGGCTTGGTCGAATGTGCGCCCATGCCCGGCAGGGTGGAGGATTTTCGATCATTTTCCTCAGGCCAAAGCGCCCAGATCAAGAGATGCTCCAACTGCTCCAGCGCCAGGCGCGTGCCTCCTTTCCGCCAGTAGCTACCGAAATTCACGGTGCCTATGGTGAGCGACGTCTGCCCGCGCATGCTCGTAAGCCGCTTTGCCACGTGATGGTTGACGAAACGCTTGCTCGCATCCTGGGTGATACCAACGTAGGCGATCCTCGTCTTGGCGTTGGCCCGGTGGTGATCTCGCACCAGGCAATAGAGGCAATTCGTGAGATCTGAGTCTGGATCAATAGGCGCAGTTTCTCCGGCAACCCAAATCCGGGGCTTGGACCAAGTCACCTCAACCTCTTTGAACACAGGATGATCTTGGCTGGTCTTGATCTCGCGGATTTCACCGCCCCAATCGGCGCATTTGAATTGTCGTGGAATCGCCATGTTCTTCCTCGTTAGTTGACGCGGAAAACCTTCATCACCTCATCCCCTAGGTGGTTAATCACCTTCACTGCGATACGGCCGGACGTGGGTTTGTCGAAAGGCCGCGAGATGTCGCTGTTGAGGGTGGCCCAGGCGTCGGGGTCGATTTCGGCTTTTAGGGTGGTTTTGAGGGCTTTGTAGGGGTCGTTGGCGCCGAGGAAGTAGGCTTGGCGGACGAAGAAGCTTTCTTCGTTGTAGTCGGTGTCGATGAACCAGCAGGCGATGCCGTCAGGGCCGTCGCTGCGCACTTCGCCGGTATTGGGGTGGAACACGTCGACGCCGTTGACCTTGACCTGGATTTGTCCTGCATCACCGTCGTGCTGGGCGGCGTCGAGGATGTCAATGTCCGGCTCGCCGAAGATGACGAACAGGTTGCCCTTGCCGGTGTTCTTGAGGTCGTCGGCCATGTGCAGGTCGGCGTTCATCCGCGCCTTGAGCACGGGGATGCGGCCGAGCTTATCGAACTCCGAGGAGCGGGCGTCGTAGTTGAAGGCGCAGGTGATCAGCACATCGAAGTCGGCGTCGCCGGCTTCGCGGGCGGCCTGCACCAGGTCGGGGCGCGAGACGGTGCCGAATTCGGGGCCAATGAAGATGGCGGCGCGCTTCTCGGTGCCGGTGTCCGCATTGCCTTCCAGGTAGCGGCCTTCGGCGCACACCAGGTAACCCGGCCAGGGCACCAGCGAGGCGAAGCTGATCTTGTCGTCCTTGTGTGCCTGCTGCACGCCGGCCGTCTTCAGGTTTTCCAGAATCATCTGCACGAAGTTGGGCTCATCGCCGTAGCCGTCGTCGCCGTTACCGATGCCGTCGATCAGCTCGTCGTTCTCGTCCACACCCAGCACGCGGTGTGGCGAAAGGCTTTCGACGGTGAACGGGCCGGCCACGCGGACTTTCTTCTTGTCCTCGTAGGGTTTGTCGTAGAGGTATTCGTTCTCAGCTTTGGCCGCAATGGATGCGTCGATCTCGCCCTGACACGCGATCCGATGCTGCCACCAGTCGGCGTGGAGTTGTTTCGCCTCGGCCGACCACTTGGTGTCGACCTCACGTGGTATCTCCCATTCTTGCCAGTGTTTGCCGAGAGCATTGTTCAAGGCCTCGCGCAGTGGCTCCAGCGTCTGGTGGAACTTGTCCCAGATCACATCGATCTCGGCGTTGTTGGCGATGGACTTCAGCGTGATATGCGGCACACGCTCGTAGACGAAACCGTGGGCGATGTTGCCGCGCGTCGACGCGCTGGCCAGCGCGCTATGGGTGAGCTCGGCTTCCTTGAGCTGCCCATCGCGCGAGTCGGCGAGCAGGTAGAATGGATAGCGCGCACCCATGATGCGGGCGCGAGCCAAGGCCAGTGCTACGCGCGAGGTGTCGAGGGTGATCCAGCGACGTCCCCATTGTTCGGCAACGTAGGCAGTGGTGCCAGAGCCACATGTTGGATCGAGTACCAAATCGCCGGCGTCGGTTGTCATGAGAACGCAGCGTTCGATAATGCTTGTAGCGGTTTGCACTACATAGACTTTTGGATCAGCACGGCTCGTTACGCCGCCTGAAACATCGCTCCAAAAATTGTCGATACCAATCGCTGCAAAATCATCGAAGTACTTGCGATACGAGATTGTTTTACCGGTGGGCAAAATCCGATCAGCCCGGATTGCGCGCGTCATCCCCGTTTCAGCTGTTCTCCATCCGCCAGAATTAGGAACATACCGTTTACCGCGAAACACAACGGGAAACAGCGTGGTCGCGGAGCCCGATCGTGACGTTAGTCCCTGATCGCGAAAAAAACGCGCGCCTGGCGGAAGTGATTCATTGGCAGGGTCGGCCACCCGATACTCCGTGAAGTCCGCGAGCCGAACGGTCTTGTAACGACTAGCTCCCTCTTCTCCCGGAACTGTCGCTCTCAGTGGTGCGCGAAACTTTCGTTGTTCACCGTTCTTTGCATACCACACCAGGTAGTTAGCAGTGTTATCCAGGCCTTCAGAACCAAGGCCGACCGACGTTTTGTAAGTAATCAAGCTGCAGTAGTTCTTTTCCCCAAATACCTCATCCATCACCGCCCGTACGCGGTGCACATTTTCATCCCCGATCTGCACAAAGATTGACCCCGACTCGGTCAGGAGGTCCCGCGCTACCATCAACCGATCGCGCAAATATGTCAGATACGAATGGATGCCATCGCGCCACGTATCCCGAAACGCCTTGACCTGCTCCGGTTCGCGCGTGATGTGGTCGGTGTTGCCGTCCTTGACGTCGCGGCTGGTGGTCGACCACTGAAAATTGGAGTTGAATTTGATGCCGTAGGGCGGATCGAAGTAGATGCACTGCACCTTGCCGCGCAGTCCCTCGCGCTCGGCCAGTGAGGCCATCACCTGCAGGCTGTCGCCCAGGATCATGCGGTTGGCCCAGTGCGCGTCGTGCTGGTAGAACTCGGTCTTGGCGTTGTCGCTGGGGAGGCCGTTGAAGTCGGCGAACAGGTCAGCCATATTGCCAGCCTGCGTCTCTGCCGCCGCTTCCTGCCTGCGCTCGGTCTCGCGGCGCAGGTCGTCGATCAGCACCTTTGGGTGCACCTTTTCCTGGATATACAGCGGCGGCGCGTTGACCACCAGATCGGACCAGTCCTGCTGGTCCTTGCCGCGCCAGACCAGCTGCGGATCCAGATCGTGGTTGCGCTGCGCCTTCTCGTCGTCGAGCCCGTTGGCGCCACGCGGATAGGACACGCGCACCGGCGCACTGTCCTCCTTCTGCATCAGCGACTGGTATTCGGCGGTGGGGATGTTCTTGCGCGTCGCCTCGTCGTGCTTGAGGGCTTCGACGGTGAGCGGGGTTTTGGGCTTCTTGGCCATCAGGCGGCCTCCAGCTCTTCGTCGGCTTCCATCGAGTCGTCTTCCTGCTCGGCTTCGTTGGTGCCGGCTTCTTCAACCACCGGTTTCTGCATGGCACCAGCCACCAGTTCCGCCAGCGCCTTGCTGCGGGCTTCGTAGAAGGCATTGAAATCATCCGCACGCAGGTGCGCCGGCTCGATCAGATGCGTACGCAGGATGGCATCGAGTTCGGCCGGGGAAATACGCTGCTTCTCCTCGATCCGCTTGAGGTAGACCGATGGCGCATCGCCACCGACTGAAATATTGGAAAGCTTCGACAGCGGCGTCTTGTTAATGATGGCGTCGAATACACCCTTCTCGATGCCCTGTTTCTTGCACCATGCCTGCGGAAAGACGTGATGAATGTCGATGTCGTCATTGAAGAACGTCATCAAGTCGGTCGGGCGTCCGGTGATGAAGTCGCGGCAACCATCTTTCATCAGCAAGGCATGCAGGCCCTTGTAGGCAGCGGATTGCCGTGAACGAAGCGAGCGCAACCTGACCGCCTGGAAGACTGCCTCGTCGAGCGTGCGCGGTCGGAATGCCGGATTTTTTATCCAGTCGACCACCTCGGGGACGTCGCGGGCCAGCCGGGATTCCGTGCTGGATCCAAACAACTCACCCAGCGTGACGGACCAGAACCATTGGGCAAGCTGCTGCTTGGCTTTGGCTGTCTGAGCCTCTTTGCCGAGGATTGCAAAAATTGCAGCGAGTCCGACGACCAATGGCGGATAGGAGATGTCTTTGTGCCAGATGATCTTCAGCTCGTTGAGGAACCCGCCTGCCTCGATGAAGCCAGCCTCCACAGCATCGGCATGCCTCTCGTAGGCATGCAACGGCAGTCCCAGTAGTGCGTCGCGCTTGCAGGAGATCTGCGGGAGATCACCGTCCTTTGAACCTTCGGCTGCCTTTTGGAGTCGCAGGTCACGTGTATGCAAGAGCGTGCAGACCTGCAGAAAGTCTGTATTGGCTATCTGGGTGAGCACATCGCGTGGGTTAGGTGTCCCGATCATTCGTGCGCGGCGCCCAGGAGCTACGGGCTTTTTGGTGCCGTTCCAGTCCTCACGGAGGTCGAACTTGTCAGCCGCGTAGATGGCGGTGACCAGCTCGAATGCATCCAGCTTTTTGCCGCCTACGTTGACCTTTTCAAAAACCACGCAAATCGCTTCACGCTTGTTGTCCCGATCGAGACGGATGATCGGCATCTTGTAGCGCTCGATGGAGTCGACGATGCTGCGCACGAAATCACGATCAAGTTCGGTGATGTCGCGGCCTTTGGCACGCCAGTAATCGCGCCAGTCATAGAACCAGTCGCGACTGTCAAAAACTTGGTTGAGCGGAAAGAGGTCGAGTTCGAACTCGCGATCCCGCGTGGAAACATCCAGTTCGATCGTTTTGCCGAAGTTTGTGCGGATGATCCTGTCCGCAGGCACACCGATGATGGCCTCCTCTTCCAGACTGGCTTTGCCGGCAACCGCCTTTTTGATGTCGATGTAGTACAGGCGTTCAACGAGCTTCTTGTGCACGTTCTTGGTGCGAACCGGCGCCTTGGCGAAGGTCGCCTGAAAAAGGGATGTCATGCGCTGCTGGCCATCCAGCAGGAGTTCGGTCGGGCGCACATCCTTGAGCTCTACACCTTCCAGTAGGCGCGGTTTGAACTCCACCTCACCGCCTGTTTCGAGCGTTAGCAACGCCCCTACGGGAAATCCCTTGGCGATCGAGGCAATCAGGCTGCGAACGTCTTCGTCGCCCCACACGTAATCGCGCTGGAAATCGGGCAGCTGCAGTTTGCCTTCGTCTACCTTGCGAAGGATGTCTTTCAGATCTTCCTTGGTTGTATCAAACATGTACTTCAGCCTCTGCTGTGGTGCCGGTAACAGCACCTCGGATCATCTTGTTGAACTCGGCCTCGACTTTCTTGGCGAAGTCGTCCTGGATCTGGAATACGTCGGTGAACTCAGCGAAGGCCCAGCGGCCATGGCTTTCGAGATTGTTCACGCCGGGTACCCAGTAGGTGTCCATGGTGGATTTCTTTTCCTTGGCATCCTCGCCGCGGTAGCCCTTGATCTCGACGACCAGATTGAGTGGATCGTCGGTGCCGTGGCCGTCGTCCACCTTGATGATGAAGTCGGGGCGGTAGCGGCGGGCTTCGGAGGCGTAGCGGTAGGGTACTTCGAAGCCGAGGTTGTGGTTTTTTACGTAGGCCAGCACGCGCGGATGCGCTTCGGCCACGCGGCAGAATTCACCTTCCCAGTCGCTGTCGAGGATGACCCAATTGAGCTGGCACTTGGGCGGTGGGCCGATGGTGTCCCAGCGGTCCATCTTGGAGGTGTTGAAGTTGACGTGGATGGTGGAGCCGACCGGGTTGTACGGATCGAGCACGGCCTTGATAGGACGCCGGCCCTGTTCGGCGCGGGTGATGGCGGCAGTGATGCGGTCGCAGGCGACATCGGCCAGGGCCTGATACATGAGCAGGCCGGGATACGTATCGCCCTTGCAGACCAGGCAGGTGTCCAACCACTCCTTGGTGATGCGCTTGAGCTGGCCGAACAGATGCAGCTTGGGCTGCTCGCCCGGATCGCGCCACTTGGTGGTGAGCAGCCGCTGGGTAATGTTGAACAGCAAGGTAGAGCGGCGCATGTCGCGGATGTGATCCAGACTGAGATCGACCGTTTCGCCGATGATGCCGGCGTTCTTGGTAATGGAGGGACCGACGATGACCGGGGTCAGCTCGAACACGGAGTCTTCGTTGAAGTTTGCTGTGAGGCGTTCTTCCGGTAATTCGACGCGATAGCCGGCGACGCGTGGGAAACGGATTTCCAGCGCATCACGTTCCGGACGGATCGCCTTGACATGTACGGTCTCGCGCGGCGGCTGCGGCGGGGCGACCACCGGTTTGGCGGTGAAATCGAACGGGATGCCGAGCACGTCGGCGTATTCGACGTTAAACAGGCCTTCCTCGTTGAGATCGTAGGATTGGCGGCGCAGTGCGCGACCGATGACCTGCTCGCACAACAGTTGGGTGCCAAACGCGCGTACACCGAGCACGTGGGTGACAGTGTTGGCATCCCAGCCCTCGGTGAGCATGGAGACGGAGACGACGCAGCGGATCGACTCGCCCAGCGATCCGGGCTTGCCGACGGTGTTCATCACCTCGCGCAGGAGCGTGGCATCGTCGATCTCCTTGCCCGCGCGCAGGTCGTTGGCCAAGGCGCCACCACGTTCTAGCGCCTCGCGCTTGAACAGCTCGATCTCGGGGCCCGCCATGTCGCGAAAACCCTTGTCCAGCGCATCGCCAGATTCGAGTTGCTCACTGTCGATCAGCAAGGTGTTGGGACGCGGTAGCGCGTTGTCGTGCTCGTCGAAATTCCGGAACAGCGCCAAGCGACCGTTGACGACGTTGGACGTGCCATCGTCGTTCTCGCGGATAAAGCCGGAGATGTAGTCGTAGACCAGCTTGGACGTGGCGGTGTTGTTGCACACCACGATAAAACACGGCGGTACCTTGATGCCCGATGCCTTCCACAACGCATAGGTTTTCTCGTAGTGCCCGTAGAGAGCCTGCAGCGCGGTCTGCAGCTCCACCGGGATACTGAGTGGGTCGAGCGTAGCGTTCTTGCCGCGGCCCTTCTTTGGCATCTTCTTGCCGATGTGCTCCCACAACTTGCGGAACATCGGCATTTCGTCACCGGGGATGTTCTCGGCCACCGGCACACGCGGCAGCTTGACGATGCCGCATTCGATCGCGTCCATCAGCGAGAAGTCGCTCATGGTCCACGGGAACAGCGTGCCCTCGGCGTAGCCGGAGCCGCTGAGGAAGAACGGCGTGGCAGAAAGATCCATCACTCGTGCCACATCGAGTTTGCGGTTCACCGCCTCAAGGCCTGATATCCACAGGCGAGCGGCCTCCGCGTTCTTCTCCGCTTCCTTCCGGTCATCGCCCTTCAGGTCTTCGCCTTCGTCGCTGCCCGGCTTCTCGCGATAGCAGTGATGCGCTTCGTCGTTGATGACGAGAATGTTCTTCAGGCCCATCAGCTCGGGCATCACCCGCTGCAGCATCTGGCCTTCGGTTTCGAGTGTCTCCAGGGGAGCACCGTTGCGCCCCTGCAGCAGCAGCCGGCCACCCTTGGACAGCTCGATGCGTTCACGCAACTTGAAGGCGTGGTAGTTGGTAATGACAATCTTGGCCCTGCCCAGATCCTCCAGCATGTCGCTGGGGACCAGCTCGCGGCTGGCGTAGTAGCTGTCCGGGTCGTTCGGCATCAACACGCGCAGGCGATCGCGGATGGTGATGCCGGGAGCGACTACCAGAAAGCCACGACTGAAGCGCTTGCTGGTTGGGCGGCGCACGGCATTGACGGTCTGCCAGGCAATCAGCATGGCCATGACCGTGGTCTTGCCGGCACCGGTCGCCAATTTCAGCGCCAGCCGCATCAACTCCGGGTTAGCGTCGTTGTTGGCATTGGCGAGATGTTCCAGGATGCCCTGGCCGGCCTTGCCGATATGCGGCGCCACTTCGCTCAACCAGATGGCCGTTTCCACCGCCTCGATCTGGCAGAAGAACGGGCGGATACCGCTGAACGAGTGATGGCGCCAATGCTGCAGCAGGCGCGCGGTTTCCGGGGTGACATGCCAATCGGCAGGATTCGGTAACTGGCGCCAGCGATCCACCTGCTGACGTACCGTATTGATGACGGTCGTGTGGTCGTAGCGTTGGGCTTCCGTCGAGAGCCCCTTGCCCTCGTCAAACACCAGGTCGCCTTGCTCCGCCTTGCCCTTACGCTTGCGCGGTTTCGGTATTGGTGTGAAGAATTCGGCGGTGCGGCGACTCAGCTGCACGCGCTGGGTTGGCTGGCCGCTTTCGTCGAGTTCCCAATGCCGCGCTGGATAGTCATACGGCGAGTTGAGAATCGGTTTCTCGAAGAACTGGCTGTCCATACTTCCCCTGTATCCAGTTGCGATCCGGTGGCGGATCCGCACACCTCAATTGCCCACTGTATGGCGATGGGCTCGATTGGGCAACGGAAGACCATCACGAGTAGACCGTTGACGGCAAGACAGGTGGGGGATTGCTCCCGTTGATCTACCAGCGGGGCGGGTGAATGATGGGGAAGCCCAATGACGGGCGAGCAAGGGAATCAGACAATGGCAGACAGGAAAGGGCCTCCAGATTACCGCAGCGCGAAGACCGGTAAATTTGTTCCTGAGAGCTTCGCGAAGACCCATAAGGCAACGACAGAAAAGGAACACAACCGCCCGCCGCCGAAACCGGCTCCGTCGAAGAAAAAGGGCTGAGACGAGGGAGCCCTGGCAGCGATGCCGGGGCCATTTTCCGGCGCTGTGACTGGCCGCACAGATACAAAGACGCCACCGTTTGAAGGGTGGCGAAATAGCGGGGTGGGGTTGCGCGAGTTTCAGACAAACGGGCACCGAACGGGCACCAGTACAGAGAGTGGCGAAATGAAAAAGGCCTGCATCTCTGCAAGCCCTTGATTTACATGGTGGCCGGGGACGGAATCGAACCGCCGACACGGGGATTTTCAACCGGACCTTAAGCCGTTAAATGTTATTTACTATCAGCCACTTGCGGCGCTTGCCACTATTCAAATCGGCAGCGTATGGCATCTGAGGTGCATGCAAAGGTGACACGGGCCAAAGAGCATCCCGCTCGGTGCCACCATGTTCATAGGCGGCAAGTACGTAAGATCCCCGGGCAAGTCCTTGACCTTAGCTCAACAGTCCGCGAGAGCGATGTAGAACCCTGTTGGCCTGTTAAGCTCCACAACTGATGGATCAGATTAGGGGAAAGCGGTATGGGCAGTGGAAGGAATCGCGGGCAGCCTATTCCGCGAAATGGCGCCAATCAGCCACGACTGCCTATGCAGGCTGGCGCCGCGCAGGCACAGGCTCTGCCGATCGAGATCGTTGACTCGCTAGTCGAAGCAATGGTCGATGGTATGGAGTATGGAAGCCTCGTTAACAAGGTTCCCAGGCCGGGGCATGACGTCCTGACAGATGTGGTGCAGACTCTCGACCAGATCAGCGCGGTTAGAGGCCGACCGTGCATCGCGTATCTTGGCAATGTGGTCAAAGCTGACCGGGGGACGTCCGGGGTTGATACAACGGACGATTTGCCGTTTCAAGAGCTAGTCGCTTCTGTGCCGGCCGATCAACGGAAAGTTGACGTCTTCTTGAGTACAAGAGGAGGATCGGGACAGCAGATCGGTAGGTTCGTCGATTGTCTGCGGAATAAATTTGATGAGGTTGATTTCCTGATCCCTTCCTACTGCATGAGCGCCGGCACCCTTTTTGCCTTGTCTGGGGACCAAATTTGGATGACGCCCAATGCGTGCCTCGGTCCCATTGATCCCCAAGTTCCGACATCGTCTGGACGGTTCGTGCCCGCTCAGGCACTGTTATTGCTTGTTAAGAAGCTGCAGGATGAAGGGCTAGATGCAATGCAAAATGGTCAGCCGGTACCTTGGACTGCCGTGCGTATCATCGACACAATTGATAAGCGTGAACTCGGCGAAGCGATTACGGCTACCCAATATGCGTCAACTCTGGCAGCCGAGTACCTGAGGAAGTACAAGTTTAGGCACTGGTTGAAACATGCTTCGACGGGTGAGGATGTGACCGAGGAGCACAGGCTGCTGACTGCTAACGCAATCGCGGCCGAACTGGCTTCGCACGATCGATGGAAAAGTCATGGGCATGCGATCTCCAGGGACGTTTTGTTCAGTCAGACCCGGCTACAGATTCAGCACCCAGACGAGGCCTTAGAAAGAGCTATCAAGCGAGCTTGGGCGATCTGCACTTGGTTATTCGAAAAGACCAACGTCGTCAAAGTGATGGCCTCCTCCGTCTACAGATACGCAAAAATTGAACCGCCGCTTGGAGAAAAGCATGCGTAATGATGAATTGCTGAGGCAGCTGGGCTGGTCAGAGGCGTTGATTTCGGAAATGTCGAAGACGGCCGCTCAAATGCAGTCTGTGGCTCAGATTGGCGATGTGCTTGAAGAGGGATATGGGATGCGGTTGTCGGTGACGACCGACCGTATCCTCTATCAAGGCAGTGAAGACCTTGAGTCGTGATGAAAACGGGGTCAAGTTTAGTGATTGAAAGGTCCACTTAGTGGCGGAAACCGTCGTCGAAGTGGAATGTTCTTATTGTTGAAAGGCAGCTTCCACCGCTGCTACCTTTGTCCGGAGATCGTTGTTCACGAGACTCCCATCGGCGCCGTGGTGAATCCGGCGATGGCATGTGGGGCATATGGCGGCCACCTTGTGCGGCGCGTCCAGGCCACCGTCTGACACGCGATCGGTGTCCCGAACCGCCCCTGGAACCAGGCGGCCCAGTAGCGCAGGGCGTTGGGGTAGCTGCGGGTCGTGTTGGCCGACGCCGCTTCGGCCAGGATTTCGCGCACACTGGGCGGACTGGGGTAAAGGTTGTCCTAGGTGGCGAGTGAATGCTAGACCAACGAGGGAGTCCCCCCGGCTCTGCCGGGGAGGCAGTAGGAGTTTGACGTTTTCTGGAGTCCATCGGGAAACTCCAATCGTGAGCCGCCAAGCACACGAGAGGAAAATCGCCGATGGACGAGTTTGAGAGCTTAAACCACACGCAATGGGAGTGCTTGTACCACGTGGTGTTCATACCGAAGTGTCGCCGACGCACGTTGTACGTTGAGCTTCGGAGGTATCTTGGAGAAGTGTTTCGCCGTTTGGCGGAGCAGAAGGAAAGCCGGTTGGAGGAAGGACATTTGATGCCCGATCATGTGCACATGATGTTGCGGATTCCACCGAAGTATTCGGTGTCGCAGGTGGTGGGCTTCATCAAGGGCAAGAGCGCGATTCACCTGGCTCGGGTCTATGGTGAGCGCAAGCGAAATTTCGTCGGGCAGAGTTTCTGGGCGCGAGGATATTTCGTCTCGACAGTAGGCCGGGATGAGCAGGTGATACGAGCGTACATTCGCAATCAAGAGGCAGAAGATCGACGACTGGAGCAGTTGCAGCTTCTGCGATAGGCAGGCCACCGTAGGGTGGCCCAATCAGAGGGGCCGCGTTAGCGACCCCGCCCAAGCCGCTTCGAGCGGCTCACAAAACTAAAGCCCCCGGCTTTGCCGGGGGATACTTACCCGGCGTGTTGTGACAGTAACTTTGACAGTAACTGTTTGGCTTCACACTGCAAAAACCGCTTGACACAAGGACATGCATGGCCTGGTTAGACGCCTATTTCCGCACCAGTAGACAACAACGAGGCCGCCCCGAAAGGGCGGCCTCGTTGTTTGCACGCCATGACGTGAGCGGCGGCAGGG
>Ga0307375_10003060_pt1 | contig 16693 bp, 16 predicted proteins | sample TR1MG_FD_202531 | JGI IMG/M metagenome (GOLD analysis project Ga0307375, IMG submission 202531) | Soil microbial communities from Risofladan, Vaasa, Finland - TR-1 | ecosystem: Environmental > Terrestrial > Soil > Coastal area > Acid sulfate soil | place: Finland: Risofladan, Vaasa | collected... | reverse complement strand
GGCCTCGCACCGGAAGCAGCCGAAGGTGCAACCTCTACAGGACGCGGCGTAATACGCCGGTGGCCACGTGCACGGCTTGAAGGCGTCAAGGCGGGATAACTCAACATTATCACGCCTTAGAATCGGTGCCACGAAGCTGAACAATGGCCGATGTTCATTACGTAATGGTGCATTACGTAACATCGTACGAAATCCATGGATGCATGCGGATTCCGGTTAAGGCTGACCATCGTTCCGCCAACTCCTGACCATCGCGCTGGAACTGATGAGGGCGGCGCCCGGCACTGCTCTATCACTTGGCCGCTGCGCTAGCCGGCGTTTCCATATCGGCGAGGAATCGGTCGATACCGTTCGCCCGCTTGGAGTAGACATTGCCGAGCCGAATGCCTGCCTCTAAGAGCCTCTTTCTGGCGCCCTCGGCCCGCGCCGTCCAACCGCCATCAAGAAGCACATAGTCACAGTGCAGAAGCGAGAGCGCATGCTGCATGTCCGCGCTGTCGTTCGCGGTAAATGCCTGTGCGTCATTTAGTACGGTCGAACGCAGCAGTTCGCCGAGCAACACCCACGCCGGGGCACGTCCGTTCTTTGGTTGGAAGGTTTTAGCCTTGCGTCTAAAATCCTCTCCTTGGCGTGCCAAATCGACCGCCTGCGCCGTGCTCAACGTGGCCGTATCAAATACTTCCGCCAACGTGCTCTTTCCCGGTCGCGGTCTTCGTCCATACGTCCAAACCGACTCATAGAACCCGAAATCCCCCCTCCGCGAGCGCATCACTTCCGCTGCCGCATGTATGTCTCCTGGCGGGTATTCTGTCCATCTGTCGCGCTCGCTGAGTAGCCGGCGTGTGTCTATCCAGAACGCGCGCGGCATGACCTCTGCGAGCAATGCATCGAAGTCGCGGGCGTGTCGCGCATCATCCACGCGGCAAAGCTCACCCGTATGAGTTGTGCTCAGGCAAAGTGTGCCGCCAGTCCGGCGCAGCGAGTCCGCAAATCGCCTTCTCAGGCCGGAGTCTCCGCCAAACAACATCATTGCCCAATGGTCGAAGTACACGAGTGGTCGCGTCGGCTGGTGGTGGAGGTAGTTGGACTGGACGAGGTAGCTGCCAGTTTTGAACGTGGGGAGTTGAATGCGTAAGAGCACGGCATCTCCATTCCGTTGCTTAGTGTGGCTGGATCATAGTCGCCAGGGCGCCGTCGCGAGCCCACCCCGTCACCGTCCAATGGTCGCCTAACGTCAACCCGAGTCTTCACAGGACTGCTGCTCAACACCAGCAACTTGGTCAGCCTTCTTCGGAAACGGTGTTCGGCGCTACCGGAATCTGCAGATGCTAGCGCGAACGCGCCAGTGTTCGGCGCCATCATCGAAGGTCAGCGTAGAAGCAAGATCACAAGGTATATCGATAACTTACGCGCGGGATTGCCGGTTTTTGTATGAGTCCCTGCCGACCCTCAACTTCAGCCGGCTCCGTAACCGCGGAACACAGGTGGTTAAACGCGCATCACTGCGTCAGGATGCAGACGGGATCTTACCTCTGCAGCTCCAATCTGGACTTATCCACCGCGCCTGTGGATAGATCCGTCGGCTTCTCCGGATTGAAGGCCTCTCGCGTCTCAGCGAGCGTTCTTCCGAAAGTCGGTCATGAGAAAACCGAACCAGCGAAGTACCCACTCTTGCGCAGCATCGGACGCGAGGACGTTCTCGCACCTTCCTTGCCGGCCGCCTACCGATATTTCGGCGGAGATGGTTCTCTCTGTGGGGTGAACCTCGAAGGTGAGCGCCGCACCCGAAGCGATACCCCGGTCGAACAGAGAGAATAGTTCCACGCAGACCGAGTTTTTAGAACCGCCGACTTGGTTTGCTCGACCTCCGCTTTGCGTCACCTGGTGCATGAAGGCGTCGACCTCTCTCTGCAACGTGGTTCGTCGGAAGTTCTCCCATGCGTCCAAGGCGTGCCTAATCCTCGTCGCTGTGGCCTGATCGACCTCAGCCTCGCGCGCTTCGTCTTTTTCGTGCGAACGGAACAGTTCGTCCATCGCTTGGCTATTCGTTGCAATCACGTGGTGTGTCCCTCGGTTGTACGGGCCATCAAATTACTGCATCGCGTTGACGCGGACTAGGCGCGCTTCCAGGCGGTTGCGATGAAACAGGCTATTTGTGCAGCTAACTGACCGCCGTCGGCGCCGGCGTCGACGAACGCCGTTGGCTCAAGAGCTTTCCGCTCACCAGCAGCAGCGGCCGCTCGACCAACCGAAAGCAGATGATCCCCGCAACGGCGCTCGCGATCAGTGTTCCTGTGATGAACAGGGCGTGCTCCAACGTCGAATGATTCAGGCCCGATCGGCCCCACGCGCGAGCGGCGGCGGTCACGATGAACAGATGCGAGAGATAGATAGAATACGAGGCGTCACCGACCTTCCGGAGCCAGCGGTGCGGAGCCGCTGCACCGCTGCGTTCACGTAACACCAGGCCGAGCACGATTAATGCGCTGCAGCTGCCGAACACAAGGGTTCGGCGCAGCGGATCTTGTTCGTATAGGCCTAGTCGATTGAGGGTAGCGGCGGCGGCTACGAATCCGACAACACCGAGCCAGAAAGATCCGCGACCGAAATTCGCCGGCACCCGCCTCCAACACAAGCCAATCAACGCGCCCGCGATGAACTCCCACGCCATCGGACTGGCCACGACACCCTGCCACGGCCGGGCGATCGCCACGAACTGCAATGCGCCCACAGCGGCGGCCCAAACCAGCAAACACGCCGGCACCAGGCGCTCATCGAGCGCCGCGATCGCGACTGACATCATCACGTAGAAGAACGCTTCGTAAATCAGCGTCCACCCGACTTGCAGCAAGGGGAATCCGCCCTGGGGCCACAGCAAGTATGACGCCGCAATACTCTTCGTGTGGAAGCTGACGTCGACGGTCGACGGGAGCACGATCAGTATCAGTACGATCAGGGATGTGAACACCCAGTACAGTGGCAGGATGCGAGCGGCTCGCCTCACCAAGAAGCGGCCGGCATTTCCAACGGAGCCGAACTGGCCAGCCGCGATCGTGGCCATCACGAAACCCGAGATTACAAAAAACACGTCGACGCCGGCGAACCCGAAACGCGGAATTCCGTTGAGCACCATCGAACCGCGGCCGTAGATCCGCTCAGCGTCGACCAGGTGGAACAGAACGACCAAGAGCGCGGCAGTGCCCCGCAGAACCTGAATTGTGGAGAAATACAGCGGGGATGACTGTGGAATGGCCTGTTCGACCTGGCGCTGCTTGCTCATGCGGTGGCGCTTCAAGAGGGGTCTTGTAGTTTAAGTGGCAGTGAACACGCATGCCATCCACGCCTAGCCACTCATCCGCGCAACAAAGGTCAGAAGTTGCGATGAAACAGGCTATTTCGGCGAAGACGAGGCGGCGCGATTCGAGCACTCGGGCCGGGGCAGCAACGGGTTTGCGATGAAACAGGCTACATTTACCGCCCGAAGGTGCGCGCGGATGCGATGAAACAGACTATCCGGCGATCCGAAGGGCTCCGCCGGCGACGCACACCAGGCCTCAGCTTGCGATGAAACAGGCTATTTTCGAGCTTTTCGTGCCGAGTTGGAGCCCTTGCCCGCCTTGCTGGTCAGAAGTGCGATGAAACAGGCTACATCGGCGGGCGGCGGCTGCGATGAAACAGGCTATTCGCAGCTGTGGACAACCCTGTGCGTACCTTGCGTATCGAGCCACTTATCCACGATGAAACAGGCTACATCTTGCGATGAAACAGCCTATGCAAATAGGCCATTTTGCGATGAAACAGCCTATAGCTGCGCTGAAACAGACTATTCGATGGGCTTCTAGCCCTACTCTCCCAAGGCTTCCCAGCCCCCTCCTTTAGCTTTTGCCTTTAGTTATTCCAGTTGCGTACCTGTTGTAGCGCGCGCTTCGCTGTGGATAAAACGAGGCAAATCTGCGCATTTTAAGTGCGCCTAACCTCCTACATCCATGTAGGCACCCTGGCGTAAACGCCAGCCTTGCGTGGGCATCCATGCCCACACCAGAAGGAGTCGCCTACGGCGACCAGTTTTGTATCAAAAGCGAGGTGAGGAACTAACCGCGGCCGCCCGATGGGCGGAAAAAGGAGCCGCGAAGCGCGCCTCCGCGCCCGCACGCGCCGTGCGCGGCTCGGGCAAGGGTTACGGCAGGGTCTCTTGGCGGCGGCGTGTGTGGAGCTGCTGCGATGGTCATCGTTTTGCGTGAGAGACCGGCCGCACAACGCAAAAAGCCCAAGCTGGAAGGCCTGGGCTTTTTGCGCAACTCAGATTGCTCGATCAGTCCAAGAAATCCTTGATCCTAATCGCATAGGCGTCGACGTCATCCGGCAGCTCGATGCCCATGTTTTCGAGAACAGCCACAGCGAGATCCCGCGGTATGGTGACCTCGATCTTGTCAGAGGACTTGTCCACGAAGAATCGGAACAAGCTCTCTACCTTTTCCGCTGTGAGCTTGAGCTTGATCGGCTTATCGCGGGTTGCACCAGGTTCGCTCTGCCGACCGGATCGTGGCGGCGTGCCACTTGAGGCTGACCCGGTGCCGATTCCAGCAGATCCCGCGTCTGACGATGAATCATCAGACGAACTGCTGCCCTCCTCGCCGGTCGAGCTCGATGCGGCATCATCCGCCAAACCGCTGCCCTGCTCGCTGGTCGAACTCGATGCGGAGATATCCGCGAGGCCGCCGACCAAACCCGTCTCGTCACCCGCTGGCGCGTCGTCGCTGGTGCCGCCTTCCTGGTTGAGTCCCGTGGTTGGTGACGCACCCTCAACTTTGACCACTTCCACTGGGCTTTTGCTCGCCTCGCGCAGCTCGCTCGTGGAAAGCGGCTCGCCTCGCTCGCGCGCCTGGTCAACGACCTGTGCTTGGGTGGCGGAGTCGAGAGCCTTGAACGCGGCAACGGTGGCGGCGCTGCGCAACAGACCTTCGTTAACCAGCGGCTTGATGTCCGCATCGAGCATGGCGAGGAGCCGGCTTACCTGCGCCGACGTCCTGTTGGTCATTACCGCAATTTTCTTCTTGATTCCGTGCCGCGCACCTTCATCGCCGACGATTTGTTTAATCGCCCTGGCCAGCTCGTAGTCGGAGAGCTGGGCGGCTTGCGCGTTCGCCATGACTTGCACCGCGAACTGAAAGCTGGCGTCCTCATTGATGTCCAGCCGGATTAACACCGGGACATCATGCAGCCCGGCGATCGCGGCAGCTCGCCACCGCCGCTCGCCGTCGATGATGAAGTAGGCCGGATCTGCCATGCCGCTAGGGCGGACGGTCAACGCCTGGATGATTCCGGCTTCCCGGATCGACTCGGCCAGATTCTCTAACGCTTCCTGGTCAAACTCACTTCGCGGCTGCTTTCGGCCGGGATCGGGGGCGATCGCGGTCACCGCCACCACCGGCGGGGCAACCTCCTCCGACTTCGTGCCCGCGCCTAGCGAGTCAAGGAAGTGCATTACACCTGCAGCTTTTTTTCCTGCCATGGCCGGTTCCTCAAATTGCGCCGATCAGAGACGGCAGTGACAAGAAAAGCTCGCGAAACCGCTTAGGCATGTACTTCAGCTCCCATATCGGCTCGCGCGTCGCTTCGACGGTCTTGAACGCGTCGCTGAACGGCAATGTTTCCTCGACAACCGAATCACCATACATCTCGCGAAACTTGGCCTTCACCGCCAGATCCGTGGGGCTCTTTGCATCGAAGCGGTTGAAAAGAACGCGAAACTGGAACCCGCCATCGAGGAGATTGTTGGCGCGAAGCATGTCGACAACGCCCTTGACGGCCGCAACGCCTGAAAGTGAGTACACGCCCGTGTCCGACATCACGACCAGGATATCCGCCCAAATGATCGCGGCGAATTGACGGAGCATGAGCGCTGGCGGGGTGTCGATCACAACGAAATCGTATGGAAGCGAGTGCATGTAGGTCTTGAGATTCACCGCATCCTGCGACGACTTACTGCCTTCATCGAGCGACCCCAGGTGTTGATGGCCGTGGAGGAGATCCACGCCAGATGCCGTGTGAATTGGCTTGAGATCCGCCGGCGCGTCGAACAATTTCTCGGCACCGCCCGTGCGCTTGGCCAGCGACATGTCGCTGGTCAAAAACAGCGTGGCGTGCCCTTGTGCGTCCAGGTCGACAAACAACACCGAGTGTCCCGCCTTGCGTAGCGCAAGCGCCAGGTGCGTGCTGCCCGTGGTCTTCCCTACGCCACCCTTCTGATTCGTTACCGTAATAACCTTAGCCATGCCTTCACCTTTTGGTTATCGCGCTTTCGGCCTCGCAGCGGTAGAAGCTCCGAAGTACCGAATCACGATTGCGTCAACGAGTGCGGAAACCGAGTGGCTTCCGTTTCTTGCGAAGTCCGCGAGCTCCTGATGGAGGTCGATCGGCATCGCTATAGTTGTTGTCTTGTACTGCGGCTTGATCTTTGACCGGCCCAGGTTCCGCGACTCCACGTCGATGGAACCCCAGTCCGTGTTTCTGACGGCTTCCACAATGAGTCTGGCTAGATCGCCCCTGCGCTCGAATTTCTTGCGCACGAGGGCGTCTGCCTTGATTGATAGTCTGATCGGAAACAACACTTCCCCCTGATCGTGTGGCATGGCGTGGAGCCTATTAAGTGAGCGAATCGGCACCACGGATGATACTGAACGAAACCAACCCTGCTGAAACTTTCAGCGGTAGACACCCGGAAACACGATGTCCTTGTTGACCATGACCACGAATCTGTAGCCGGGACGAATCTCGATAGTTGGCTGAATGTTCAGGTTTTTTTCGGTCACTTGGGCGCCGAGCTGGCTCAACTCCTGCCCTACCGCACCAGCGGCAACCTGCTGATTCGATAGCGTTTGCGTGTTCGTATTCTGCTTCGGCTGGGACAGCTGAAAGGCCGCGCTGAACAAACTGGTCATCACACCGAAAGCCGCCAGGCGGACGTAATGGTTGTTCACCTTGTCCTTGAGCCCGGCATAGCCTGCGGCGTCATCCCCCTCCATCCCGCCCAGCTCCAGGGTCGAGGCGTCGGGAAATATGAGCCGTTTCCAGACGACGAGGGCTCGATTCTGGCCAAAAGCCACCTTCGAGTCGTAGCAGCCGTACAACCGCGTACCTTGCGGGATCAGGGCGTATGCCCCGGTGGCTGTGTCGTAAACGGTCTGAGACACCTGGGCGATCATGCAGCCGGGGAGATCGGAATTAACGCCGGAAATCGTGATTGCAGGGATCACCGCCCCTGTCTTGAGCTCGAACGACGAACGGGCGGGATGAACTGTGGCATCGAGATCCGGGGCCGGAATCTCCGCGGCCGCTTTCAAGAACGCCGCCTTTTCATCCTGCATGTTCGGATCGGCCGCTTGCCCGCCTGCCCCGGCCTGCCCGCCGCCAAGCTTGGCGGCGGCCTGCTGTGCCGCCGCGAGGGCGGCAGAGGGGTCGTATCGCCCTGCTGCCGGCGTCATCAGGGCGGTTGCAACGGATTCGACCGGCGAGCCGCCGTCGGCGTTCCAGTTCCGAACGCCTGTTGGAGCCGAACGAGCCGTTTCGGCGAGTTCGTCGCTTGCCTTCAGGGCCGCTCGCTCTGACTGCGCTTCCGCTGAGGCGTCATTGCCTTCCAGGGCCGGCACGCTATCAGTAGCGGAGTTGGGTAGCGGCTGGGCCTGGGTCATTGCCGGCACATCCGTTGCGGGTGCGGCGTTGATTGCAGCGGGTGCGGTCATTACTGCATCCGTGGCCTTGCCGTTGATGCTTTGAGCGGACAATGAAGCCGGCTCTAAGCCCTTGTCCTCGGTCTGGGTTGCCGCCGCCTCCTCTTTTACCTGCATGGCTGGCTTCACGCTGGCGACGTTGACAGCAACTAGCGCAGCGACGGCGCCGACCACGATGGCGGCGGCCATCACGATACGGCCACCAGGCTTACCCAACTTCTTACGAAGCCCTGAACGCACATCCAGCGAGTCAGGTGACGCAATGGTGCTTTCGGCGGTTGATTCCATGGTCATTCCTCAGTTCTTGCAACGGCCGAAGAATGAACGCTTCGTGCACAGGCTGCGGCGAATGTCCACGCGGTCGCGCGAGCGCCCTACTCCCGCCTCCAGTGCGGCGCTATCAATCACGCGGTCGATCACGAAGTAATCGCCGCTTAGCCGGTAGTTGACCAGCTGCTCGTGGCCGGAGCTGTCGAGCAGCACCAGGACAGGCGCTTCCGTCGCAGCCATGTCCTTCGGCATCTGGATGTACGTGTGGGCGCCGTCATCGAACACGCGGACGGGCTTCCACTGCGGCGATCCGGCCGTGACTGTGATTTTGAAGTTGAAATCAAGTTTGTCCGCCGAGAGCGGCGGCAAGCGCGCTACTACGTCGCTTTTCTTGGCATCCACGGCCGAAATCTCCGCATCCCAAGCTTTCTTGTCGTCGGACGGATAACTGAAGGCAACATCGCTCACGTAGTTCGCGACATCCGAGACCAGGCGCAGGTGGTACGTCCGTCGGTCTGTGGAGATCACCATGTTTGTATCGAGGCCCACTTCGTGCGGTTTGACGATCACATGCGTCTGGGCATCAGCGCCGGTTCCCGAGTGGCTGGGCGATATGTCCCAGCGCACGTTGTCGCCGACATTCGGCACTCCCAACACCTTTTCGCCCGGCTGGAGCTCGATGTCGCAAACCCGCAACGGTGCGCAAACGATCGTCGGCATGGTTTCCCCGAACGTGAAGATCACGCGGCCATCTGTAGCGCCGTCGACCGTCGCTGCCTCATTCGAGGCCCACGCGTCCGAGCGGCGCAGAGCGTCGCGTGTGACCGGGCTCAGTGGCGGCACGTCGAGTGACGCCAGCTCTTCTGCTGCTGCCGTTTTGTGCCGCGCCACATGTTTCCGCTTTGGGTGAATGGTTGCTTCCGGCCTCACGTCCCGCACATGCGTTGCCAGTGCGGGCGGCGTCGCATTGCTTGCCTGTGCCTGTGCCGGCGTCGGTGCCGGTGTCGGCACAGGCAGTACCGGGGCAGGCGCTGGCTGCGCCTGTGCAGTCGGGGGCGGCAGAACTGGCGCTGTGGCGGCGGTTAGCGTTGCACTTGGGGCCGTCCCGGCAGCGGGCGCCGATCGCGGCTGCGTCATAGGCAGCACTGGCGCCGACGCCGCCGCTAACGGCGGCTGCTGGTCAGTCGCAGACACGTTCAACGCCATGACGAGTGCCGCCGATATTGCAGCTGCAACCAGGTGTGAGCGAGTAATCTCGAATTCGATTTTCACAGCACTTGCGCCCAATTGATGTCGGTGACGTAAAGTCCCAGCGGATTCATCCAGATGAGCTTTTCATCCGTTGGGGGATTGAAAGAGAACGATACGGAGGCCTTCCAGTTCGTCACGCCCACCACCTGCCCGGCGTGCGTGCGTTCCGTTTCCTTCCACGTGACTTGCCACGTGTGATCGGAAACCGCGAGCAACGACCGGATGTCAACGCTCAGCCCTTGGGTTGCGCCGCGCTGATAGGGATTGTTCGCCGTGAAGAAATCATTGATGCGCACCTGAGCTGCGGTGCCGCTTCCGATCATCGCGTACACGTGGTCTACGTTCGATTTTTCAACAACTGAGTCCGCTGTCACGCTGCGCAGATCCGTGATGAACATGGCGAGGAACGCCTTCATCATCTTTGGGTCGCGTGGCCCTACCTGATTGGCTGGCCCCGAATACGCCGCGTTCCCCAGAGAGTCCACTTCCACAATGTAGGGAACGAACTTCGACTGGCTTCCGATGTGGCCCACCCACCATACGGCCACGAACGCGACAGCAATTGCCGCCCAAGCGGTATATCGCCAAGTCCGGGCCTGCAACACCAGGTTGGCGTAAAACTGGTTGTAACGCAGTTTGGAGGCATCAAAGGGCGAGGTTCCGCGTCCCGCGATGACTGATGGCTCTTCGTCTGGAGCTTGCGGGGAGCTATCACCCGCAACCTTTGAAACCTTGCCGACCATGTGTGTTTTCTCGTTTTAGGGCGATATATTTATATCACCCTAAAACGACAGAAACAAGCCGCTAGTTGGCTTTCGTCATGGTTTATTGGCGAACTCTTGGCCTGGCGGCGTGCCTCAGTTCGTTCCGGCTGGCTTGATGGCGGTCGCCTTGTAAGCCGCTTTGGGGTCGACATACCCCATCGTCGAACTCGCTGCCGCCTCGGTAGCGGCTTTTGCCTGGACTTGCTCCGCCTGGTAGGCGGTCTGCGACTGCATCTGGGCCATTGTCAGCTGCCGCAATTGCTGCAGCTGGGACACTTGCTGAAATGCAATCTGGTTGCCGGCGTCGATCGCCGCCTTTTGCCCATCCGCCCCGGATGCCGCTGCTCTCAACGATTCGATCGTTGATGTCTCGGTGGCAAGGTTCGCGTGCTGCAAACCCGCCGTATTCATTGCGCCGCGCATCGAATCCAGCGAGCTTTGCGTCCACTGCTGATAGGACGTGCCGTAGTTCGTCGACGGGCTGTAGCCCGGATACATCGAGCGGAACCTGCTATCGAGGTTCGACGATGCGTACGAGAGCGCTTGGCCTTGCTGGGCGATGTTAGCGAGCTGGTTGAGCTCTCCACTCGCTGTGGCCCAATCCTGACTCGACAGTGACGCAGTGTTCTGCAGCATGTTGCGATACATGTTCAGTTGATACTGAATCTGTTGCGCTTGCTGGACGTTGCTCTCAAGCGTTTGAGCCGCCGTCATGAACGACTCGACGAAATTCATCGGATCGAACACGGCCATCTGTGCGAAAGCGCCGCACGAAACACTGAGCGCGATCGCGCTCACCAGTGCCACCCTTTTCAACCAAGCCTTGCGCGTTTTCATAGTATTACCCCTCATGACCGTGCCCGTGACTGAGACTGATATTGATTGTGCCGCCGCCACCACCTGTGTCTGGCGGAAGACGCGGAGGCAGCACGGACTTAATCCGACTGCCCAAGGAACCGCCTTCGGGAGATGCGCCCGCAGGCAGTTTTAAGCCCACGTCCTGAGTCCCAGGAGCCGTGGTGGACGCGCTGGACGGGCTTGCGGGGAAGCTTGTTCCGCCGGCCGCCGGAGGCGCGGCGGATGTCGCCGTGGACGAGCTCGACGACATGGCAGCAGGAGCACTCGCTGTGCTCGTTGCGCCCGCAGGCGCTGGCGGCGGCGCTGGTGTTCCACCTGCCGCCGAGTTACCGCTGGAAGAGCTGGTTACGGGCGTTGCGCCCGTCGATGAGCCCGCGGCTTGGGCCGTGCTGGGACTGCCGCCAGCACCTGCAGTGCTCGCACCGGCACTCGTGGCGCCTGACGGCGCCGTTGTGTTCGCCGATGGCGCATCGGCAATCGCACCAGTCGCTGAATTGGCCGCTGCGCCCGCTACTTCCCCACCAGCAACGCCGCTGCCCTGCCCGCCGGCCGTGGCATCTGGCGCCGATCCGGCGAGCGGTGCGCCGCCCACAGGAGCTCCAGGAGGCGCCGAGCCGCCGGATGGACTGCCGCCGCCGGCAGCTCCCCCCGATGGGGTCGAGCCGCCGGGCGGCATCGAGCCGCCTGAGTTTCCGGCTGTGGCCTTTTCGGTCAGTGACTGAAGCCTTGACGCGGCCCGGTCGCCAAGCCGCGTAACCGACCCTCCGTTGATGTCTTTGGCGAAGGATGAGCTCTTCATGGCGCCGGTAGCAGATCCTACGGCTCTGCCGCCCTCCGCCATCATTGCCCCGCCCGCATGGGCGAGCCCTTGAGCCAGCGCGGCACTCCCAGTGGCGCCGCCCGCCTTGGCCAAGCCAACACCCGCCTGCCCTGCTTCGGCCGCAGCTCGCGTCGCGTCAATCCCGCCCTTGGCTACCATTGCGCCGCCGGCCACCGCTCCCACAGCCGCGCCCATAACGCCGGCCGCAGTGGCGCCCACAGCGCCTGCCGTCAGGCTCGCAGTGCCGCTCATCAAGGCTTGAGCAAAACTCGGCACCTGCCACGTCACAACCGCGAACATCAGTGCGCCGCCAGTGACCACCAAAGCGTTGTGCAAAAAGTTGGTACCCACGCTCGTGCTGGCCAGCATTTGGGCCCAATTCGACGTCATCGCCAAGCCAGCGCCGACGATCAAATAGATCATGAACAGCTTGACGCCCACGCTTACCGCGTAGGCGAGGTACTTTTGAGTGAAATCCGTAGTGAACCGCGAGGCCCCGAATCCCAGGAACAAGACGCCGGCGCCGGTGACGATGTACGACTCAATCAGTGCCACCAGTAGCTGCGTGGCGACCAGCACGAACGCAATCACAATGACCAAGGCGCAGAGCATCGCAAGTATCCCGACGGTTATCGTATCGGTGAACCCGAGCTGCGAAACCGAATCGAGGATGCGGAACGCACAGTCAAACCCGTTCACCGCAACGGCCGAAGGTGAGATATAACCGGCGCCGCCGGCGTCTGCGCCGGCCTTGGAAAAAGAACCAATGATCGTGCCCAGCCAGGCCGGGCCGTTCTGCAGCAGCGTAAAAAAGAAGCCGATTGTAATCAGCTTCTTCGTAAACGCCGTCAGCAGCGAACGCGGGTCGTCCTTGTCCAACAGGTACGTGATGCCCGCCCAGGACATCTCGATTACCGCCAACAGCCCGAACAAATGCGTCGCGTAGCTGAGCAGCTTCGCTTGCCAGCTTTGTGATGCGGTGGCGTATTGCTTCGCGATCTCGTCGTAGATCCCCATCGTTGGGGACGCACCTGGAACTTGCTGCGCTACGGCAGCAGTCGTCAGCGCAAGAAGCGCCGCCGCAACCACCAAGCAGACGACGCTTCGGCGCGTCATTGCCTTGCCGTCCCGGCTGCAGCAGGAGCGCCGGCAGGCCGGATTTCCTGCGGCTTGTACCCCGCGTGAGGATCGACATACCCCATTGCCGTCTTTGCGTTGGCGTCAGCCTTCGCCTTTGCCGCTTGCTCAGCGCTATCACCACTCCGACCGCAACCGCTCAGCGATCCAGCAACAACGATTGCCAACAGGAACAACAAAACACTTTTCATATGATGCCCTCTCGCTTAGTCCGGTGCCGTTACGTCAAATTCATCCAATAATCAGCCCATGCCGCCTCGCCCTGGTCTCTCAACCACTCCGCTGGCCAAGTGTTTCCGTAGCGGGCGACGAACTGCTGGGCTCGCGCAATTTCTTCTTTGCCTGAAGCACCCACGAAAGCGAGCGCCACGGGGCCGAGGCCGAGTGAAAAGGCGCGACGACCCGCGGGGCTCTTGTAGTAATAATGCCGCTTGCGCGTCATCGTGGCGATCAACTCCAGCTCCTGTTCGTTGCACTGCAAAGCGCTCTCGTACAATTCGCGTTGAACGCCGATAGCGTCAGGGTTCGCAAGCAGCAAACGCGTCGGGCACGATGCCAGCACGGCATCGCGAATCGGCGAGTTGAGAACATCGGCCGGCTCCTGGGACGCAAGGCACAGATGCGCATTTTTGCTGCGAAACGTCTTCAGCCATTCCTTGATTTTCGGCTGAAAGATCGGGTTCTCAAGCGCGCGCCAAACTTCATCCATTGGCACGAATGTCGGGCTACCATCCAGCCGCAGTTCAAGCTCGCGAAACAGATACATCAGCACCGGCGCCGAGCTTTTGGAGCCCATCGCCGACAGCCGTTCCATCTCGAAGCACATCCAGCGACTGTCGCCCAGCTCGTCGTGCTCGCTGTCAAGCAACCGACCCATGGGCCCGGCCATCGTGTAAAACTGCAATGCCTCGCGCAGCTGCTCGCTCTGCACCAGGGCGACGTATTCCGTCATGCTGCGATGCTGGCTCGTCGACAATGACTGCAGCGCATTGAAGATTTCCTTACGCATTTGCGGGGAAGCCTGCACGCCCTGCAGCACAAGAAGCACCTCGATCCAATCGGCGGCCCACGCAATATCTTCGGCCGAATCAATCCGCTTGAGGGGGCAGAACGAGAGCGCTGAACCATCGACGCCAATATCGTAGTAGGCGCCGCCGGCTGCATTGCACAGCACGTACGAGCCGTACTTGTAATCGAAGCCAAACACGCGCGCTCCCGGATACCGGAAGTGCTGCGCCTGCAAGAAATTCAAGGCTGTGGTCTTGCCCGAGCCCGTCGGGCCAAGCATCAGCGAATGCCCCACGTCGTCGACGTGCAGGCTTAGACGAAAAGGCGTGCTGCCTATCGTGCTGGCATGCGCCAACGGTGGAGCATCCTTGCCGTAATACGGACTCGGATGCGTTTCAAATCCCGCCCACACTGACGTCATGGGCAGCAGATCCGCGAGGTTGAGTGTGCTCAACGGGCCGCCGCGCACGTTCGCGTAACGATTGCCAGGAAGCGTTCCAAGAAACGCTTCCCCGGCATTTAAGCTCTCGTCTATTACGCCGAACGATCGCCCCTGAACCGCACCCCGAACTTCGTTGAATTTCTCCTCAAGCATCAGCGGATCGGCATCGAGCACGATGATGGCCGACGTATACATCCCGTAGTTCACGAGGTTGGACTTCAGCTCGGATTCCGCAGCCGAAACGTCATCGGCCATATCGACCGCATCGGAATCGGCGCGTGCGTTCGCGTTGCCTTTAAGCTGATCGACGAAGCCGAATTTTTTCTGCTGCCAAGCGCGTCGATGCGTACCCATAACGCTTTCAGCTTGCGCCTGATCCATGAACCAGTATCGGGTGTTCCAGCGGTACTCAAACCCAAGGGAATCCAGCACGCTCAGAATTGCCGGCGAGGACTGCGACGGAAACCCCGTGATCGTCATCGCCTTGCCGTAAAGCTTGCCAAGACGAAAACCCTTGCCGCTCATGGGCTCGAACGAGCATTCACCCAGCATGGTATCCAAGCCGCTGCCGTCCGCGCCCAGGGCGACTGGTCGCGAGAATCCCGTCGCGCAGAAATTCAGGTACTCCAAGAACTGGCAGTTGAATTGCTCGACCCCGAAAACGTCCACACCGGCCGAATAGGCCTGCATGCGAGACACCTGCACCAGGCCGGAGAGTTGCGAGGAAAAATCGGCAAGCATCTCCTTGAACTTCGCGAGCATCCGATCCTTGTGCGTGCCGGTAGCTTCATGCTCCGTTTGTGTTTTGTAGAACCACTCTTCTGCGCGTGCCGCGCCTTGTTTTGGAACTTCCCACGCGACGGTGAAGGCATACATGCTTTGCAAGTGCACACCCTCTGCCTCGTACAGTGCGCGTCGCTCTGCGTCGATCACGCATGTCGTGCGATCAGGGAAAGCCCCACGCGCTGGATATTCCTTCGTGTAGCGGCGCACTGAATCCACGTGGATAGACCAGCGGCCGTCGAACATGTCTCGCATGACCATGTTCAGCCGCGCCGACAATGACGCCATTTCCGCATGCGTCGCGCTACCCATGTCCTCGCCCCGGAAGTACCAGCCGGCCATGAACATGCCGTCATTGGTTTCAACGATACCGTCGTCAATAATCCAGGCCCAGTTCAGGAGATCCGAATATGCCCTCAGCTGGTCGCGGAATTCCTTCCGCGGCAACAAGGGCATCTTGAAACTATCCAGTTGTGCGGCACGAAACTTGGGAAGGAAAAACAACTTCCCGGCGTCCATCACTTTCCTGATCGCGCTCATCGGCCGAACACCTTTTTCTTTCGCTGAATGGCCGGCGCGGTAAGCCCGCGCCGGGCCGGGTAGTACGCCTGATAGGCCATCTGCCGCCGAAAGACTTCAGATAGCTGCGGGTCTTTCTTGGCGAACTTGCGGGCTAGAGCCAGAACCACCACAAAGATCCCGATGCCTAAGCACCATGTGATGAAGGAGGCCATGTTGCTTTGAATCAGCACGCCCGCAAGCAATCCCCCTGTTAGTACGATCCGCTTCTCGCCACCCATGAACAGGTTTGGCCGGAGCAACGACCGGCGAATAGGAATCCGACGTGGAGAATCCATCCGGGCGCTCATTTCAAAACACCGCGCCTGAGCCGCCGAAGAACTTCGTGTACAGCCCTGTGCCGCCTGTCACGACCGAAATCGCGAAGATGATCCGCACCATCGTTTTCATGAAGTCGGTCATCTCACCGCCCCAAATCATCATGAAGCCGGTCACCGCGAAAGCGATCACGCTGATCGACAGCGCCACCGGGCCAGTCAGATCGTTCGCCAGCGTGGTTAGCGGCTGATCCCACGGCAATCCGCCGCCGGACGAAGACGCGTTCGCTTCCGAAGCCCAGAAAGCCATGCCGGTCACAACCAGGTGCGTCCAGCGCTTCTGAACCGAAGCCACCCATGCCCTGCCCTTATTCATCACACTACGCAGCTTGTGCATCACGTTTCTCCTCGATGTCGATTAATGCCACAGAAAATTTCCCGTCGATGTAGCCCTTCACCTTGCAAACCTCAGTAATCAACCTGCCCGTCGCACCTCCTGTTTGCTCGATCACGATCACGTAATCCACAACGGCGGCGATCATTCGCCCCATCATGTCCATCGACAAATTCTTCCCGTCGGGATGCTCGAAGCATCTCGCCGTAAAGATGTCCAAACCCTCGCCTGCTGATGTCGCGTGTACCGTGCACAATCCGCCTGGATGCCCAGTGCCCCAGGCCTTAACTAACGTGAAGGCCTCCCTTCCTCGCACTTCGCCCACGACAATCCGCGTGGGATTCAGTCGCAGGGAAGCTTTCAACAGGCGATCCATCGGGACGTCCTCAGACGAGCGCAT
>Ga0307375_10003058_pt1 | contig 16718 bp, 11 predicted proteins | sample TR1MG_FD_202531 | JGI IMG/M metagenome (GOLD analysis project Ga0307375, IMG submission 202531) | Soil microbial communities from Risofladan, Vaasa, Finland - TR-1 | ecosystem: Environmental > Terrestrial > Soil > Coastal area > Acid sulfate soil | place: Finland: Risofladan, Vaasa | collected... | reverse complement strand
GAGGGCTTCGCTCAGCAAGGTAGCGGCGTCGGCGGGACGCTGTCCGCCCAGATATGCCTGTGCGAGGTTGGTCAGGGTCCGGGCTTCGTTGTAGGGGTCAGGGAGGCCAGCGAACCTGCGCCGGGCCTCCAGCAAGGCGCTGATGGCCTCGGGGTAGCGGCCGGCGTCGGTATGCGCTTCGCCGATATGGCGGGTCATCAGGGCGATCCCGCGCGGGCGGCCGAGTTCCTCGTGGGTGGCGCGGGCGGAGGTGAAGCACTCGAGCGCATCGTCGGGGCGGCCCAGGCCAAGCAAGGTCAGCCCCAGGTGCTCGAGCGGCGCAGCCTCGCCCAGCCGGTGCCCCGCGCCGCGGGCCAGGGCGACGGCCTGGGTGAACTGGGCCTGGGCATCGGTGTAGCGGCGCAGGGACAGGTAGGCGAAGCCGAGCTGGTCACGCATCCGCGCCTCGGCGCGCTGATCGCCGCACGCCTGCGCGGACGCCAGGCCGACCTCGCAGGCGGCGATCCACTGCGGGTAGTGCCTGCGGTACAAAAACAGCCCCAACAGCGCCTCGCACAACTGCCACGCCTGCTCATGCAGCCCTTCGTCGCGGGCAGCATTCACTGCTGCGAGGAGGCCGGGCAGCTCAGCCTCAAGCCAGGCCAGTGCCCCGGCCGGGTCAGGGAACGCGGGTAAGGACCGGAGTGCGTGCTCGTACATGCCGCTGAGATGCCACCGGCCGGGGATGACCACCAGATCGGCGGCCACCGCCGATTCCAGGTACCAGCCGACCGCGCGTTCAGTGACCGTGCGGCGCTCCGGCCCAGGGTCGGCGGCGGCCTGCTCGCGGGCGTGCAAGCGGACCAGGTCATGGAACCGGTACCGGCCCTCCAGGGTCTCCTCCAGCAAGCTGGCATCGGTCAGCGCATCCAGCAGCCGGATCATCTCCCGCGAACCAGTCTCGGTGGCCGCGGCGGCCAAGCCAGCGGTGAATTCGGACCCGGGCAGCAGTGACAGCAGCCGGTAGGCACGGGCGGCTGCAGGTGGGAGCGCCCGGTAGGAGACGTCGAAGACCGCTTGCACCGACAAGTCCTCCGTCAGGGATAAGGCGGCCAGCCGGTGCCGCTCGCTGGAAAGCTCGGCAGCCAGGCGAGGACGAGTTTCCCGCGCCGAAGTTCGGCCATCCCAAGGACCGCCGCCCGGACCTGAAGCAGGTCCAGGCCGGGATCGCGGTCAGCGGGGACGGCGGCATCCCGGTGTTCCACCGCGCCTTCGACGGCGGTGCCGGCGAGGTCAGCCAGGTCATCCCGGTGATGAAGGCCCTGCAGGAGATGGCCACCCAGCGCAGGCTGCTGATCGTCGGTGACTCCAGGCTGATCTCGTATGCGAACCTGGCCGCCATGGACGGCGGCGGGGTGACCTTCGTGGCCCCGGCGTCCAAGACCTATGTCCCTGCGGCGCAGCTGGCCGGGCTCAGCGTGGAGCAGGCGGCCAGGGTCGACTACGTCGCCCAGCGTGACCAGGGCAAACCCGCTGGCCGGCGCGGAAGGTGGCATGTGGTCGAAGACACCATGAGCCTGGCCGGGCCCCGCAAGAGCGACCCGGTGCTGTGACACTGCGCCGGGTGCTCGTGCACTCCTCGGCCCGGGCGGATGCCGCGAGCAAGGCCCGGGCGCTCAAGCTCGAGCGTGCCCGCGATGACCTGGAACGGCTGGAACGCGGCCTGGGCTCACGGCACTACCCCGACACCGGCAAGGTCGAGGCCCGGATCGCGGTCATCGCCAGCCAGCGGCGGGCCGGCGCCTACCTGCATGCCCGGGCCGGAACCGGTCCTGACACCGGGAAACCGACCCTCACCTGGAACTTCGACCAGCAGGCGATCGACGCCGAGGCCGCCACCGACGGCTGGTACGCACTGCTCACCAACCTGGACCCCGGCCAGGCCGACGCCACCCGGGTACTCCTCCTCTGCAAAGGGCAAGAAGCGGTCGAGCGCCGCTACTCCGCGTTCAAAGGCCCGCTCGCTGTCGCCGCCCTGTTCCTGAAGAGCAACCGGCGCATCGCCGCCCTGGTCACCGTGATCTGCGTGGCCCTGCTCATCTTCTGCCTGGTAGAACGCCAGGTCAGGCAAGCCCTCGCCGAGCAGGGCCAGACCAAGGTCGAAGGCCTGTACGCCGGACGGCCCGCCGTCCCCACCGGACGGCTGATCCTCCAGGCGCTCGCCACCATGAAAATCATCCCCAGCACCGGCCAGGACCCGCCGGTCATCCCCCAGCCCACACCCCTCCAGCTGCGACTCCTCGACCTGCTCCACACCGACCCCCGGCAACTCCGCTGACGATCACCCATGTGCGGAAAACGGGCCTAGCCGGTAGCCACCAAGTGGTCCGCGTAGCCGAGCCATGCCTGTTCCGACAGACGGCCGCGCGCCAGCAGCGGAACACCTTCGTGGTGCGCCCACGCCCGAACCTGAGTCTCGTCGAGAAGACCCTGCGCGCCTAGGTGATCAGTCATGCCTGCTGAGTGCAGCAGATAGGATGCGACGATCTGTGCGGTCACCCTCCCGTTCTGGCTGACGGGGAGGCCGCGCTGCTGTGCCCACTGGCGAGCGGCAGCGGTATCTGCCCGGTCGATGGGAGTTCTCGCTCGTTTCCGTACATTCTGGGCCAGGCATCCGCAGCTGCGGGTATTGCCGCTAGTGACCTGAGATTGAACCGCGCCGGTGAGCATGGCGCCACACCGGCACTGATAGTCGCGCAGTGTGGTACCTCCGGGTTCGGCACTCCGGTAGGGATTGCCCGCGGGGGTCAACAGGCTGCCGGGGTGCGGGGCAGTGGCCCTGAGGGAGCGTTCCTTGGGTACAGCTCCGCACGCAGCAGCGCGGGCAGGTTTCCGTCTGGGGCTGGGCTCGCCCCAGACGGCCCGGATGTAAGCCTCCGCCAGGTCCTCGTGGCGGGCGCTCCCGGCGTCGATGTAGCCCCAGGCGCCGCTGATGGCGCCGGGATAGCAGGTCTCGAGCGCTTCGATCACGGCGCGGGCGGCCTCGAACGGGGTCGCCCGCTCTGGAACCGGGCAGACGATCGCGGGAGAGTCCAGTTCGGGCAAGTCACCAAGCCGCAGGCGGACTGGCACGTATCTGAGCTCCACGAGTAGGCCATCCTTGGCAACCTCGAAGGCCACCCGGTTTCTGCGGGCGCCTGAGTGGTGGTAGGCGCCGTCATATTCGACGGCGACCAGGCAGCAGGGGTGACGGAAGCAGGCGTCGACTTCCAGTTGGCCGTAACGCCACTCGGCTGGCTTGAGCGCGGTCGGTATGTCGATCTTGTGCGAGCCAAAGTCCGGAATGCCTTCCGGGAGCCGGGGATCCGGCCGATCTGGCGGGACAAGTTCGAACAGGCCAGCTAGCTCAGCTGCCAGGCGGACTTGCTCCTTGGAAATGCCGGCGGTTGAGCACTGGGGGCAGCCGCCGCCCTGGACACGGTTCAGGATGGTCGAATGCCAGGTGTGTCCATGCTGGCATCGCCACCGAATCTTCGAATAGACCCCACCGCCCTCGCCCTCTCGCTGTTCCCGCTGAGAGGCGTTGTGGATGCTCGTCGGCAGATTCGCTGGGTCATGTTCGGGATCGTCGACCTCGGCCGCCAGGTCGGGGAACCACGTGAGCAGCGAGTTCGTGTCGTCGATCTTGTATCCGGCGCACACCAGGCACCCGTCACCTTGAAGCGCCCGGCTCTTGATCACTGCGTCAAAGCGGTGTGCGGCCTTGCGCCATTCGCCAGTGGCTGGGTCAGCAACCCATGTCAGGCACGCCCACGGGGCAGTCTGATGAGACGCGTGCGTGACCGCCGATGCAGGTTCGTCGCCGAGGTACTGATCGGCGAGGGTCGGGAGGTCGGCGAGCATGAGCATGTGACGGCACGCCGGGCAACCCGAGCCCTTCTGGATCCGGTCCTTGGGCAAGGCAAGCCAGGGCTCGTGGCCTTGGGGGCAGACCCACAGATACTTGTGGGCCTGCTCTGTGGCGAGCACATGATCTGGCGATAGCACGTTTTCGGGATGGTACTGGGCAGCGACCTCCGCGATGTCTGCAACCATCGTCTGTCCCCGGCCGGCCGTGCGCTCTCGCCACCGCCGTGTCACTACGTCCCTGTGATGGTCCCAGGAGTCATTCACACTCTGCTGCGCTCGCCGAGCACTCTCCAGTTCGACAGCAACGCGCGCCCTGCGGCTGTCGTTGATCTGGCTCCAGTACTCACGCATAGCCTGCAGCATGCGCAGACGGTCGGCGCGTGTTGATCCGCCGGGATCAAGGCGCCCCGGCTGCGACGGCCACGTCCCGGCTGGAAAGTCCGTCACGGTACGACGCGACTCGCTGCCGACCATCTAGACCCTCCTATCGACGACAAGCTCACCGACGATCTCCTCTGACCCACCGTGCGAGATCAACGAGAAGCCTCCAGCGATGACGAAACCGCCTGTTCAACGAACACCACGGTCGCGCACATCCGGTGAGCCATCAAAGGGCAATCCGTGAGGATCAGTGTCAGCGAACCACGTCCACCGCGACGGTCAGATCACGGTCAAACGATCTTGACACTGATCAGAATGACAAACACATAGGGCCCTGACCTGGTCTTTCGGGTGGAGCTACGGGGATTCGAACCCCGGACCTCTTGCATGCCATGCCGGCCAGGTCAGTCCGACAGCATAGCACTGCGTCGCTCATCCGCAGTTCAGGGCAGGTCCGCTGTCCGGCCACGGTCGGCTCCGCCCGCTGAGGTTTGGCTGCGTAGTCACTTGGTTGGTCACTGGTTTCCGGGCCTCACCTCAGGAGGTGAGGCCACATGTCAATCGAGATCAACGACGACTTCATGTACCTGGAGATCGGCGGCAGGGTCATTGCGACCGCCAGACGGCGGGCCGACGACTGGTGGGAAGTCACCCACTGGCCGAGGTTCAACGACCGCAACCAGGCCATCACAGCCCTGACTGTCACCGAACTCCTAGAGGACGGACGCAACAACGACGACCCGCTGGTGATTGCGCTCCGCGAGGAGCTGCGATGACAGACCGGCTGATAAGGATCACGACGGCTCTCGCGGTGGTGGCCGTCGCCGCGGTCGCCGCGATCATCTCCTACCAGCACGCCTACGAACTGGTGCGCTCGCACGGCGAGTCGGGTGCTACTGCCCGGCTGCTGCCGTTCACCGTCGATGGCCTCATCTGGGCGGCATCGATGGTCATCCTCAACGCCAGCCGCCGCAACCAGCGCGTTCCACGCCTGGCCGCCTGGAGCCTCGGCGTCGCCATCGTCGCCACGATCGGCGCCAACCTGGCGCACGGATTGGGACACGGCCTCATAGGTGACCTGGTCAGCGCCTGGCCCGCCCTGGCCCTGGTGGGCTCCTACGAGCTGCTCATGATGCTCATCAGGGCAGAACACGAGATCAGCGAGCGCCAAGCCCCTGACGCGGCCAAGAGCCACGCTGCGCCAGTTCCGGAGCAGGATGTACCACCCGTGCCAGTCGAAGCGCCAACGGTGGAGCAGACGGTACGGGCATGGCACCACGCGGGCCGTAGCCAGAGAGCGATAGCCCAGGACCTCAAAATTGACCGCCGCAAGGTGAAACAGATCATCGACTAGCCCGCATAGCAGAGGAGCCCCTGCCGACCCGGTCCGATGCCGGGCGGCAGGGGGCATCTTCTTGCTTCCAGACGCGGGTCATCCGCCCACCACCGCGGGTAAGCGTGGGTCGGCCTGCATCCGGCTGTGACTGAAAGTCCGTCGTAGCTAGCTACAAGCCGCCGGATCGAGATGCAGAGTTAAAATCCGTACTTCTCTTTTCGGAGCCGAAATGCTCGCTCCCCGCCTTCCATGATCTGCGTAATCTCACTTCGAACCGATGGTATATCTATCGCTCCCTCCGGCTTGACTCGGCCACCAGAATGATCGCCCATCGCCCGATAGTCACAGCAGATAACCAGCTCCGCATCACCATTGACAACGAGGTTCGCATTGTGGCTCGCAAAGATTAGCTGTTGCCTGCCTTTCGCGGTCCATATCTTGCTAACTATCTCTTGAATAACAGGGGTGTCGAGGTAATCCTCCGGTTGATCGATGATCAGTGGCGGACCCTCCTGATTGAGCAACGTGCGGCGGAGAGCGGTTGCATGCTGGCCAGGAGATGCAGCCGAGAAGTCTATATATTCACCTTGTCTCGCCATGTACTCAAAGTATGGCTGATCCGCGATGGGTGCGGCTCTTTCGAGGTGAGCTGGTTACGCTGCGAGAATGTAGGCCTCCTGATATCTGGCGTGGTGGATGCGCTCGTGCTCGCGGCGCAGGTGGTAGCGCCAGTAGTCGTCGAAGTCGCCGCTGGCGATGAGGGCGCGGAGCTTGAGGATGGCCTCGGCGCCTTCGAGTCCCCATTTCACGCCCGTTATGTCCATTCTGTCCATTACGATGCTCCTGCATGCGCCCTCTATGATCCCGGTGGCGATGGGCCAGCCTTTCCTCAGTGCGGTGGCGTAGCCCAGGTAGTCCTTCTTGTTGTCCAGGTAGCGGGCGCATTCGCCGGCGCCGGCGCGCTCGGCGGGCGAGTACCGGCAGGCAGTGGCGCGGCGGCGGATGCCGGCCGCGACCTGGCGGGCGTTGCCGTTCTGCGCGGGGGTGCTGATGATGTCCCCGGGCGTGCGCGGGACCGGGACGGCGTCATAGACGCAGGCCAGCCCGGCCATCCGCTTGCGGCCGCTCTTCTCCCCGGGCGACAGCCGGGTGGTCAGCTTGTTCTCCGATGCGGCGGCGGCCTTCGCGGTGGCCGGGCGCAGCGCGTCCGGGAGCATCACGATGCCCTTGCCGTCGAAGGTCAGCACCAGCGGGTGGCCGTCCGGCGCCGGCTCTATCACGCGCCAGGCGTAATACGCCTCCACGTGCGCGGCAGCGCGGCGGGCCAGTCCTTCCAGCTGCCGTTTCCCTGTCCTCACGCCGGTCGCGCGGGTGACCGCTGCGCCCGCCGCCTCGATCGAGCCGCGCGCGGCCTCCACCGCGGCGAGCTTGCGGAGCCCGCGGGAGTGCTTCTCCTCCGGCAGGCTCAGCGCCGCGTCCAGCGGGTGCACGTTCGGCCTGCCCGGTGACCGGCAGGCGATCCGCGACACCGTGACCTGCCCGAACTTCGTCACCAGCGGCCGGGTCCGGCCTTTCTCCGCGCGCGTGCGGACGACGCCGTCCTCACCGGTCACGTCATGCCGCCGCTCCTCGCGGGAGGCGGTCAGGTCCAGGCGGTCCTGGAACAGCCGCCGCAGCAGTTCCCGGCCCCGCACATCCAGCTGTTCCTCCAGCTCACCGTGCCGCAGCCCCGCCGCCTCCCCCGACGCCATCCAGTCCTCAAGCTCACGGAAGCATTTCCTGGCCTTCGCGAACGCCTCGTCCGGGACAGGCTCGTACCCTTGCATCGGGCTCCTTCTCTTGCGATCCGGTCGTGAGACAACCTGGACCGTAACGGCAAGGAGCCCTCTACGCACGCACCGGCATCACCAAACCGGACACAGCGCCACTAGGTGCACTAAAACGCTTCAGGCCGAATCACCCCAGAAGAGCCACACCCATCCTCAGTCGCTTGTTCGAATTCGCCATTCGAGACGCGTACCTGGAGTTCCCCCGCCCTAGCACTCCTTCTGACTACATGAGAGACTCCATTAATTAGCAGGTGGACATCGATCGACGAGTCGCACGGAACCATAGAAAACCCACCACTCGCGTAGCCGCGGTGTTGGAAGTGAAACCTGAAAGCTTCCCCGTCTCTGGGTGCGATAATTATTACCATGCCTCCAGTGATGTGGCCAAACCCGCTCAAAGACTATCAATACATACAGAGGGTTCGGAAACACAAGCCGAGTTCACTTCTTCCTAGGGTTGCTAGCGCAGCCTGCACCTACCTGACTAAAGCCGAGTGGATAGCCAGCCCATATCGCATATACACGCCTTGGGCACTCACGGACGCAGCACGAGTTGCGCTAACGCACGGAACAGAGTTTAACCGCACCGACGCAACTGACAATGATCTCAAGGCAATTCTCGGGGCATATGACGCTCTGGACGACCCGTATCTTCACGACAAAAACCTGCCTAATTTGCAATATCTTGCTTCGTTCAGTTGACGTTGTGATTGCATCTGATGCAAGATGACACGGCCCGTCATTCAGGCAGGAATTACAATACCGAGAATTACCCAGCGACAGCCGACGCCCCGGGTAGTCGACGATATCGAGCAGACTCGTCCGGTTTAACCGGAGCGCGGTATCCCCAGGATCCCCCGACGCCAACCGCCGCGTCATTACGGTCAGCTAATAGTGCGCGAGGTCCGCGGCCGACGCCGGGAGCCTGAGATGGCGGCCCGCGCTAGCCATCCGCGACATTAAGGAGTACCCGTCCTTCGAGTTGATCTCACCGTCGGCCACCGCCATGGCGACTAGGTCGATCGTCTCGCGGGTGGTGATGCCGCGAAAGCGCGCGTAGCGCACCGCCTCCCGGTCGTCGGAGATCCACCACGACCCGGCGAGATCGGGCCATGCCTCGATCACGTGACAGGTCTGGGCCTCGCCCAGGTGCCGGAGGGGCTGGTCGTCGGTGCCGCCGAAGGCGGCGCGCCGGATCCGCTCGACCTGCCGGATGTCGGCGTCCGCGCTGATCTCGATCGGCTCAGCAAGTTCCGGGCTGGCGAGCAGGCTGGCCAGCGCAGGGAGTACCTGAGCGGACCGGCGCGCCTCGTAAGCGACGGCCTCGGTCCATCTACCCCTGCCGCGCAGGACCGAGATCAGCGGGTCCAGGCAACCGACGGTCGCGAAGTTGCACAGCACTGTGTTGTCTGGGAAGAGGAACTCGGTCATAGGGCATCGACGGGTCCGTCATCGGATTCGAGCGCTGCCCGCAGTTCGTCGACGTCGGCGCCGAGCAGGTTCGCGTACGGGCGCAGCGTCGCGGCGCCCGCCTCGTAGGCGGCATAGGTGTCGCGGAGCAGCAGCCCCGGCGGCCTCGGCGTGCCCGCGGCGGCGACGCGCCTGGCGAGTTCCCTGCCGCGGCCGGCCAGCGCGGCTGCCCGGGCGGCGCTGATCTTCCGCAGCTTGTCGCAGCTGCCTGAGTCAATCAGCCGGTGTTCACGCATCCGGTACGCCAGCGCGGAGGGAGACACCATCAGATCCGTGGCCAAGGCCGTGAACTGCTGTTCGGTGATGCCGTCCTGGCCGACCGCCGCGCGCAGGCCGGCCTCGGGCATCAGCAGCGCGGCGGCAAAACTGTTAGCCCTGGCCTCGCTAGGATCGCGGGACTGGGCCGGGCTGTAGATGTCGTGGTCCAGGTGCACTTCCTGATCGTCACCGGCCAGCAGGTGACCCAGCTCATGCGCCAGGGTAAACCGCTGCCGGGACGGGACCGCTGTGGTGGCCAGCGCGATGATCTTCGCTCCGCCGGACGACGCGGCAAGCCCGTCGAAGTCCGCCCCCACGGCGGCGATCGTCACGTCGACCCCGAACACTGCCTCGACCGCCGCGGCCAGGTCCTCATCGGCGGCAGACCGGCCAGCCTCACCCAGCCGGCGAGCAGCGGCCGCGGCGAGCGCGCGACCCTGGCCGGCCAAGCCGCCGCTGCTGCCAGTGGCTCCACTTGCTCCGGTGACCGGCTGCCAGGGCTGCGGGTAACCAAGCCCGGCCATGTCCCCCCGCAAAACGCACAGTCGCCGGGCCAGGGCGATCGCTTCAGCCGCCGAGCCGCCGCTGGTCCGGGCGGCCATCGCCAGCGGCGGCTCCTCGCCGGTGATCAGCCAGTCCACCGTTACCTGGCACATTTCGGCGATCCTCGCCAGGTCCAGTGATGAAAACCGGCGTGCGCCACTCAGCGATTTGGAAAGCTTGGATTCATCGAGGCCGATCCGCTCCGCGAAGGCACGCCGGGTAAGGCCTGATGACTCGGCCAGTCTCAGCACCCGCTCCCGGACGTCCTCCATGACAGCAAGACTAGCGGATTGCTTGCGAAAATCGCAAGACTGGGGAATGATGACCAGCGATGACATGCAACTGACCCGGAGCCATCGGTTGCGTTCGCAGGCAAAGGAGTTCAGGTGACGGTAGCCCCGGAGCGCCAACTGGCCGCGCTGCCGCCGGTTCCCGAAGCCGGCCAGGTGGTCAGCGTCCGCGGCTCGGCCTGGGCTGTGACCGAGGTGCACCGCCAAGGCCTGCCGCGCAGCCCGGCCGATGAGGAAATGGCCGGGCTGAGCCACGTGGTTTTTCTCCAGTCCCTGGAAGAGGACCGGCTGGGCCAGGAGCTCGCGGTTGTCTGGGAGCTGGAAGCCGGCCATTCAGTTGCGCCGGACCAGGGGCTGCCCGAGACGATCAGTCCTGACGCGTTTGATGATCCGAAAACGCTGGCCGCGTTCGTTGACGCAGTCCGCTGGGGCGCCGTCACCTCCGCCGACCCGAATTCGTATCAGGCCCCGTTCCGCAGCGGCGCGAACGTCGAGGCCTACCAGCTTGAGCCGCTGCGCCGCGCGCTGCAGTCTTCCCGCACCAACTTGCTGCTGGCCGACGATGTCGGCCTGGGCAAAACGATCGAGGCCGGCCTGGTGATCCAGGAGCTGCTGCTGCGGCACAGGGCCCGGTCGGTCGTCATCGTCTGCCCGCCGAGCCTGTCGCTCAAGTGGCAGGACGAGATGCGGGAGAAGTTCGGCCTGGACTTCGTCATCGTCAACAGCGAGCTGATGGCTCAGGTCCGGCGCAGCCACGGGCTGCACGCCAACCCGTTCCGGCTGTTCCCCAGGGTAATCGTCAGCATGTCCTGGCTGCCGGGGATGCGTGCGCAGCGGCTGCTGCGCGACGTCTTCGCCGACGTGTCGAGTACCACCTCGGCGCGCCGGTACGCCTTCGACGTCCTGGTAGTGGACGAGGCGCACCATGTCGCGCCGGCCAGCCCGACCGCCGCATCGGGCGGCCGGGGCTATGCGATCGACAGCCAACGCACGCTCGCGACGCGGGCGCTGGCCGACAAGTGCGAGCACCGGCTGTTCCTGAGCGCGACCCCGCACAACGGCTACTCCGAGTCGTTCACCGCGCTGCTGGAAATGATCGACAGCCGCCGCTTCAGCCGCGGCGCGAGCCTGGACGAGCAGGCGCTGCGTGAGATCACGGTGCGCCGGCTCAAGGCCGACCTTCCGGAGAAGGACTTCAAGCCGCGCCAGCTACGGCAGATCCCGTTCACCCCGACCGACGGTGAGCAGGAGATGTTCGCCCTGCTGGACCGCATCATGACCGAGAGCGCACGGGCCAGCGGTAAGGGCCGCTCGGGCGGCATCGCAGCAATGCTGCTGAAGAAGCGGTTCCTGTCCAGTCCATGGTCGTTCGCCCGAACCCTGGAGCTGTATCAGGCGTCGGCGGCGGGCGGCGGGCGGCAACTCCGCCTTGATGACGACGAGGAGTACTACCGCGAGATACTCGGCAGCGGCCAGGCCGACGAGGAAGAAGGCGAGGCCGATCAGCCGGAGTTCACCGCGCTGCGCCATGCCAGGTCTGACGATCCGCTCGCGATGGCCACTGGCGAGGACATCGGCATGCTGATCGACTGGGGGAGCCGGTTCGAGCACGGCCCCGACTCCCGGCTGGAGGCGCTGATCACCTTCTTGGACGCGATCTGCCGGCCGGATGGCAAGACATGGACGAACGAGCGCGTCGTGGTCTTCACCGAGTACGCGGCGACGCTGGACTGGATCGGCCGGGTCCTGGACCAACGCGGCTACCGCGGCGTGCTGGCCACGATCCAGGGATCGACGCCGGCCGAGGACCGGGAGCTGATCCGGGCTCATTTCACCGCCAGGCCGACCGCCCGCCAGGGCGAGGTCCGCGTCCTGATCGCGACCGACTCAGCCGGTGAGGGAATCGACCTGCAAGACTACTGCCACCGCCTGGTCAACTTCGACATCCCGTTCAATCCGTCCCGGCTGGAGCAGCGGATCGGCCGGATCGACCGGTACGGACAGGAATACCCGCCAGAGATCTTCCAGTTCGTACCGGTCGGCACAACATCGAAATACGCGCAGGACGCCCGCTTCCTGGTGGACCGGATTGCAACGAAGATCGGCACTGTCGCCGCCGACCTGGGTTCGGTCAACCAGGTGATTGATGCCGAGGTCCGCCGCCACTTCAACCCCGGCGAGCTCACCACTGTTGCAGGCCGCTCAGGTCGGGTCCGGATCACCGCCCCGGACGACGGCGCCGTGGTGATCAACCGCGCGCTGGCCGGCGGTATGGCGCTTAACCGCCAGCTCACCGAGCTGTCCGCCAGTTATGACGACCGTAAAGCGGAGATGCACCTGACCCCGGCGAACGCCCGCCGGGTCGCCGACGCCGCACTCGCGCTCACTGGCCAGCCACCGCTGCTCCGCTCGGTTAATAGCCCGGCGGACGCCGACGCGTACACGATCCCGGCCCTCGGTTCAGCCTGGCAGCCCGCGCTGCGCGGCCTAGATACCAGGCTGAACCCCGGCATCCCGCGAGACATCACCTTCGATGCCCAGGCGGCCAAGGACGCGAAGAAGGCCCGGCAGCTTGATGATGGCCAACAGGCCGACGACGCCGAGAACGAGCTGGTCTATCTCCATCTCGGCCACGCCCTGATGCAGCGCTCGGCTCGGATCCTCCGCAGTGCCCTGTTCAGCGCCGACTCCCCGGTCAACCGGGTGACGGCGGTGGTGGTCGAAGACATTCCGGAGTCTTGCGTCGCGGCAGTTTCGCGGCTGGTCCTGGTCGGCCGGGGCGGCCTGCGGCTGCACGAAGAGGTGTTCCTCACCGGCATCCGGCTGCGCGGGAACGCAATGGCTGAGGCGAAGGTGGAGCAGGTGCTGGACGCGGCACTGGACGCCCAGGGCCTGACGCTGGCCGGGCCGGAGATCCGGGCGGCTCTCGCCCGGCTGTACAACGCCGACGGCTCGCGGCTGCGGACCCGGCTGCTGACCGCGATGGCCACCAGGGCGCAGGCTCGGCAGGAGGCGCGGACCAGCGAACTGGACAGCCGTCGCGAGGCCGACACCCGACGCGCACACCAGATCTTCGCCGCTTTCAGGCTGAACCTGACGGAGTCCAGGGAGAGGCTCGCGACCCAGATCGCGACCCAGGACGCGATGCTGTTCACCGACGATCAGCAGCGACAGCGCCGCCGCGACCTGCGGGCGATGGAGGACCGGCTGCTGAGCCTGGATGAGGAGGAGCGGCGCGAGATCGCCACGATCGAAGAGCGCTTCGCCGAAATCACACCGCATGTCTCCGCCGCCGCCGTCGTTTTCGCGCTCGCCCCGGCCGACGCGCTGTCCGGGCTGGCGTTCCGGTGACCGGCCGACAGGGCCGCCCAGGAGGCCACGGCGACTCCAGCGGCCGCAGCGGCGGCGACCTGCATCGCGCCTGGCTAGAGCTGACCGACACCGACGGCCCGTTCCTCGCCATCCCGGCGCTGCGCCGGATCTGGCCGCCGGGCATGCCGCCGCCCCGGTCCGAGGCGATCAGCGCGATCAGGGACGCCAGGCGGGCGTTCGAGCACGCCTGGGAGCGCTGGGACGCAGACCGCGAGGATGCCGCTGCGCTCGCGAAGTACCGAGACGCCCGCGACGAATGGGTCCAGATCATCCTTCAGCGCGTCCTCGGCTGGGGCACCGCCTTTCAGTCCACCCCGGCAGCGCCCAAGGTTCGCTCCCCCGACTACGCGGTAACCGTTCGCGCCAGCGGCGCGCTCACGCATGAGGGCCTCACCGGGGCGCTGGTCCTGGTAGTCGATCCAGTCGACTCACTTCGCGACCCGCTGGAAGACGGCTGGTCGGCCAGCCCGGTCGACCGGATGGAGGGACTGCTGCGGGCCGCTGGTGTCCCGATCGGCGTGGTCACCGATGGCCGCTGGTGGGGCATCGTCAGCGCCCGGCCGAAGACGATGGCTGCCTCGGGCATCGTGGACTCCCAGACCTGGACCGAGGACCCGCTGGCCAGGAACGCCTTCATCGAGCTGCTTCAGCTCCGCCGCCTGGTCGGCGGCCGGCCAGAGGACCGGCTGACTGAGCTGTTCGGGGAGTCGGTCGCCGCCGCGGAGGAAATCACCGAGGCGCTGGGCACCCAGGTCCGCCGAGCCGTCGAACTGCTGGTCCAGGCGATGTCCGAGTCGGCGCTGGAGGCAACCCGGCGCGGTGAGCCCGACCCGCTGCCGGCGAACCGCGACGCGGTCTACGAGGCGGCCGTCACGGTCATGATGCGGGTGGTCTTCCTGCTCTTCGCCGAGGAGCGCGGGCTGCTGCCGCAGGGGCGGCTCTTCACCGCTGGCTATGGCATCAGCGAGGAACTGGATGTCCTGGACGGCCGTGCCCGCGAAGAGGGTAGCGAATCCCTGGACGGCACGCACCTGGCCTGGCACCGGCTGCTGGCCACCAGTCGTGCGCTATACCAGGGCGCCTCGTTCGAGGACATCCGGCTGCCGTCCTACGGCGGCTCGCTGTTCGACCCGGCCAGGTTCGAGTTCCTGACTACCCGGAGCGACCGGGACACCCTCGCGGTCGCGGTCAGTGACCGGGTCATGCTGGAGGTGCTCCGGGCCGTCCAGGTCGCCGAGCTTCGTGGCCAGCCAGCCCGCCGGATCTCGTTCCGCGATATCGATGTGGAGCAGATCGGCTACATCTACGAAGGTCTGCTCGGCTACTCCTGCGCCCCGGTGACCCAGGTCATGGTCGGCCTGATCGGCAAGGCGGGCGAGGAGCCGGAAATCCCGCTGGCCACGCTCGAGTCATTGGCCGCCCCGCACCAGGGCGACACCGCCCTGGTCGACGCGATCCTGGCCTGGGTCAAGGAACACCAGAGCGCTGCGACCCCGCCGACCAGGAGCGCACTGGCCAAGGCAATCCGCGCTGCCACCGAGATGGAAGACGCCGAGCGAGCACTGCGGGCAGTAGCCCCGGTCGATGAAGCACTGCGCGCCAGGCTCAAGCCATTCATCGGCATCATCCGCCGTGATCTGCGAAACCGGCCGCTGGTAGTCGCGCCCGGCGGCGTGCTGGTCGTCGAGACCCCGTCTCGGTCTTCGGCCGGCGCGCACTACACCCCGCGCTCTCTGGCCCAGGAGGTAGTGCAGCACGCGCTGGAACCGCTCGTCTACGCACCGGGACCCCACCAGGCAGCAAAAAGAGACCAGTGGGTGCCAGTGTCGTCCGATCAGATACTCGACCTGCGGGTGGCCGATATCGCATGTGGGTCAGGTGCGTTCCTTGTCGCCGCCGCCCGGTTCTTGGCCGCGAGACTGGTGGAGGCCTGGCAGCGCGAGGGAGCATCGGTCGGCACCTCGCACGACCTGCAGGTCCACGCGATCCGCACTGTGGTCGCAACCTGCTTGTACGGGGCGGACATCAACGAGATGGCCGTGGAGATGTGCAAGCTGTCACTCTGGCTGGTCTCACTCGACCCGAAGCTGCCGTTCTCATTCGTCGACGACAAAGTCCTGCATGGCAACGCCCTGCTCGGCCTCACTGACGTCCGCCAGCTCCGCCGCCAGCACATCGACCCGGACAGTGCCCCGGCTCAGCCCTCGCTCTACGAGGTGGACGTTGACGGGGTACTCGCCCGGGCGGCCCGCCTGCGCCGCCAGCTCGCCACCGAGGTGGACGACAGCGACCCGCAGCGCTCAGCGACGACCAAGCGCAGGCAGTGGTACGCCTACCAGGAGCTGACTGAGCAGCTCACCGATGTCGCCGACGCCGTCATCGCCGCCGGGCTTCGATTCGGCGGCAAGCCGGGCAAGACGCTTCAAGTCGCCTATGAGGATCTCGCCCTGGCGATCGAAAGCGCCTACACCGGTACTCTCCGCATGCCGGACCGGACGATGCTTGACGCGATCGAGGACGCTGGCCTGACCCCAACAGTGACGACGGACTACAAGCGGTGGAAGCCACTGCACTGGATCATCGCCGTCCCAGACGTGATGGAACGAGGCGGCTTCGATGCGATCATCGGCAACCCGCCCTTCCTCGGCGGCCAGAAGCTCACTGGCGCGCTGGGCACGAACATGCGGGACTGGTTCGTCCAGCAGATCGCCCACGGCAAGGCCGGCAGCTGCGACCTGGTCGGCTATTTCTTCCTGCGAGCAATGTCGTTGCTGACTGGCCAGGGCAACCTCGGCTTGATCGCGACGAACACGGTGGCTCAAGGCGATACCCGCGAGGTCGGCCTGGACCAGATGGTGGCCGACGGCTTCACGATCACCCGCGCGATCCAGAGCCGGTCCTGGCCCGCCGCCAGCGCAAACCTGGAGTTCGCAGCGGTATGGGGCACTCGGGCAAATGTCGCCGATGCGATCCCCCCGGTCGCGGACGACGTGCCAGTCCGGCGCATTTCCACACTGCTAGAGCCCGCGGGTCTGGTGGACGGCAGTCCGATCCGACTAACCGAAAACGCTGCCATCGCCTTCCAGGGATGCATTGTGCTCGGGATGGGCTTCGTGCTAGAGCCCGAGGAAGCACAGGCATGGATCGCTGCCGACCCGCGCAACGCCGAGGTGCTGTTCCCGTACCTTAATGGCGACGACCTCAACTCGCGCGCTGACACGTCTGCATCTCGTTGGGTAATCGACTTCGGTGGCCGCTCCCAGACAGAGGCAAGCATGTACACAGCACCGTTCCAGCGAGTGGTCGAACGAGTCAAGCCGGAGCGAGATAAGAACAGCCGCCAGGCCAGGC
>Ga0307375_10003056_pt1 | contig 16732 bp, 14 predicted proteins | sample TR1MG_FD_202531 | JGI IMG/M metagenome (GOLD analysis project Ga0307375, IMG submission 202531) | Soil microbial communities from Risofladan, Vaasa, Finland - TR-1 | ecosystem: Environmental > Terrestrial > Soil > Coastal area > Acid sulfate soil | place: Finland: Risofladan, Vaasa | collected... | reverse complement strand
TTGAGTCGATCCTCACCAGCGAAATAAATCGCTTTTCCAACCATGTCTGAGTCTGGCGGGCCAAAAATACCGCCAACCGATACGCCAGTGGCTACAGTCAGCCCAGCCATCATGGCAACCCATGTTTTACCTGCACCGTCTGCACCACTTATCAGGCCCACATCACCGGGTTGCAGTGGACCAAGAATAAACTTGGGGTCAGGAATGTCCATGGTCGTGACTTGACCGATAGTTATAAGTTTTGGCATTTTAAAATCCTCTTTGTTATGTCCAAGATTAAGTTCTTGAACACAGGCTTAGCGGAGGTTTTTTTTCAATTAATTAAGCGGTGACCTGAGAGGTCACTCTGGAGGCATGATTATTCCGTTAAATGGCGACTTCACCGCCGCCATTTAATAGCCGTTTAATCGCGATCAAACACCACGCTTGCCGAACACCCAGCTACTTTTCTTCAATTGAGGTGCCGGTTGTTTTGCTTGTTCTGCCACCTGTTGCTGGTACGCCTCGACGGTCGTGATCACCACGCGGCCTTGTAGCAACTCCTTGACCTTAATCTTTTGCGCATCAACCCGAATCTTCCGCGAGTCATCTAGGGAGGTCTCATTCAGCGTGGGCGCATCAAAGAATGAACGATATCGTTCAAGCTGATGCGGCGTTTTGACGAGGATAAACACGCGATCGAGATATTGACCGGTGGGCATGGCAGGCTTATTCCACCCCTGCCGCTCGAACAATTTGGCGTACCGGACAACCATGTGCTGGAGCCGCAGATCATTCTTCGGGGTTCGGTCCAGCTCGATCCAAACGGCACCATCCCGCTCAAGATAAGAGAGATCAGGGACGAGAGCTTTGGTGTCGAACAGCATCCGTGTTTCCGGCTCAGTGAGCCAGCCAGACTTCGCCACCCTCATGTTGGGATTGGCGGCCGCAATCATCTGAAGTTCCAGCAGGTGCTGCATGAATGACCAGGCGGGTTTATACCGTGCGGGCTGGACGTTCGGTTCATGTTCAGCCAGCAGCGCATAGCCCTCTTTGCTGACGGAGTAGACCTGCCTTGCGCCATCCACCCGGTAACCGGTTGGAACCTTGTGCTTGGTCAGATAACCCGCTTTGGCGAGTTGAGCGCCGTATCGTGGTCGGGTAGTACCGTACTCATGCAGCAGCATGTGAGCGATCGTGGCGTCGCTGACATGTCGCCAGCGGCTAGCCATCATGAGTGTTGCCAAGCGAAGCTCATGGCCGCGCTCGTGAGCGGCTGTGCCTGCCAGGTGAGAAAGGTCTGTTCTGTTTTGTGTGGTCATTTATCGGTCTCCTTGAACCAGTTGTTACGCTGGTTTAGGGGCCGATGGGCATTTCGACGGGTTGGTGATGATGGAGGGCAACGATTGCGCCGCTGGCAGTATGTTCGGTGTCCATGAATCGGGTTCATAACCAGAATTCACTACGTGATGGCTGAACGCCACCGCTGGCGCGGCTTCTGGTCATCGCGGCTGGACGCCGCGCCCAATCCATCGACGACCGACTCCGGCTTTCAGCCTGCGCGCACTTCGTGCTTGCCGGGATCGCCGCACGAAGTGCGGCTACCTGCTCCGCAGGCTCTCTCGGCGCACGTTGTTTGCCTCCGTCGGGGCTATTGCCCTCTCGGCCCTCCCCAATCCATCGCTTCGCTCTGGATGGGGCCCCTGTCCTCGACCCGCCGCCTGCGGCAGCGCCCATCGCTTTGCTCCGGGTTGCGGAACAGGTAGCCGCGCTGTCGCTTGGCGATCCGGGGCGTTGCCCCCCATGCCAGTACGCCAGCTTGGGCTGGCTCAGCCCTCCGGTGCGCGACACACCGCAACCCTTGTGACCACATCGCCGAATACGGCGACATGGCACTCGTGCTGCTTGTGCATCGCTTACTCCGGTCTGCCTGTCACGGCACCCCCCGGTCCGTCATCACAGGGTGATGCCGGATGCTGCGACCTGAACGGTCTTGCACCGCGTTGCGGCCTTTAAATCTGTCGTGTTGACTGATTCTTGTCGTTTTCCCTGACATCAGGCTCGCCACGGTAAATCGTCATTGGGGGCATTCAGCTTCAGCGATGACACACCTAAAGCCATCTCAAACAATGCCGGTCTACTTTTATCGCACCGCTGTGATACAAAGGTGCCCTATTTGTTTTGGCATACTGCAAACCTTGGCTTGCACCAACACCACAGCCTCATTCAGGAAGATACCGCACCCATGATCAGTGACATCAAGAAAACCCTTTGGGCAACAGCCGACAAACTGCGATCCAACATGGATGCGGCGGAGTACAAGCATCTGGTGCTCGGGTTGATCTTCGTGAAGTTTGTCTCGGATACATTCACCGCACGGCGTGACGAACTCGCCGAGCGCTTTGCTGATCCCGACGATGAGTTTTTTCTCGGGGATACCCCCGATCTGGAGACCATTGAAGCCGAGCTGGAAGATCGTGATTACTTCCGTGCCGTCAATGCGTTCTGGGTGCCAGAAATCGCCCGCTGGGAGGTGATCCGGGCATCGGCCAAGCAACCGGATATCGGCAAGCAAATTGATGCGGCACTGACGGCGCTTGAAGTGGAGAACCCGAAGCTCAAGGGGATTCTGGATAAGCGTTATGGTCGTGCATCGCTGCCGGACGGCAAGCTCGGCGAATTGGTCGATCTGGTCTCGACCATCGGTTTTGGTGCCGATGCGGCGCAAGCCAAGGATATTCTCGGTCAGGTCTACGAGTATTTCCTTGGCATGTTCGCTTCAGCCGAGGGCAAGCGAGGTGGGCAGTTCTATACGCCAGCCTCCATCGTGCAAACGCTTGTCGGCGTATTGAACCCGCATCAAGGTAAGGTGTATGACCCTTGCTGCGGTTCGGGCGGCATGTTCGTGCAGTCAGAGAAGTTCATCGAAGCGCACGGTGGCAAGATCAACGATGTGTCGATCTATGGTCAGGAGTCCAACCCGACCACTTGGCGACTGGCTGCGATGAACCTTGCCATTCGCGGCATCGAGTTCAACCTCGGGCGTGAACCGGCCGATTCGTTCACCCGTGATCAGCATCCCGACCTGCGGGCGGATTTTGTGATGGCCAACCCGCCGTTCAATATCAGTGACTGGTGGCATGGCAGCCTGGAGGGTGATCCTCGCTGGGTGTACGGTACGCCCCCGCAAGGCAATGCCAACTATGCCTGGCTGCAACACATGCTGTACCACCTTAAACCGGGCGGACGGGCGGGCATCGTATTGGCGAATGGTTCGATGAGTTCATCCCAGAGTGGTGAGGGCGAGATACGTGCCGCGATGGTTGAAGCCGATGTGGTTGAAGTCATGGTCGCCTTGCCCGGTCAGTTGTTCTTCAATACCCAGATTCCGGCCTGCCTGTGGTTCCTCACCAAGGGTAAGCAGCAACGCAAGGGTGAAGTGTTGTTCATTGATGCCCGCAAGCTCGGCACGAACGTCAGCCGCGTGCAGATTGAACTGACTGATGAAGAGATAGAGCGCATTGCCCAGACGGTCGCCGACTGGCGTGGCGAGCCGTTGGACAAGGGCGGCGTCGTGAATGACTACACAGACATACCCGGCTTCTGTCGTAGCGTCTCGCTCGACGAGATAGCCGAACACGGTCATGTGTTGACACCGGGCCGTTATGTCGGTGCCGAAACGGTCGAAGACGACGACGAAGCCTTTGCCGACAAGATGCAGGCACTCACCGAAAAGCTCGGCGAACAGATGGCCAAGGGCGCGGAACTGGATGCCTTGATCCGGCAAAAGCTGGGGGGGCTTGGGTATGAGTTTTGAGTGGCCAACGGACTACAACACAGAGGAATGCCAACACTTTTGCGATCGAGTGGCAGATGGCACGCATGACAGCCCCCAAGAAGCTCCTAATGGGAAAAAACTGGCAACATCAAAAAATATTAAGAATGGCTTATTGGATCTGTCCACAGCTTACACAATCAATGATTCCGACTTTCACGCAATCAATAAAAGAAGCAAAGTCGATCAATGGGATATTCTGATCTCGATGATTGGTACTGTTGGTGAAGTATGCATCGTAAATGAAAAAAATCCTGATTTCGCCATCAAAAACGTCGGTCTACTAAAGATATCAGACCCAGTTAAGTCACGATGGCTTTACTACTTCCTGCGATCACCATATGGGAAAAGGCTAATTGATGATCATAAAAAGGGTTCGACTCAGCAATACATATCTTTGACAGAGCTTCGACGTCTACCTATTCCCGTCCCCAAGCAACGCAAGGTGATGGAAAGTGCTACGTCTATATTGACCCTGCTCGACGACCGCATCGCTCTCCTGCGGGAAACCAATTCCACGCTGGAAGCCATCGCTCAGGCCATTTTCAAGTCTTGGTTCGTTGATTTCGACCCGGTTCATGCCAAGGCCGAGGGCCGACTTCCGGAGGGAATAGACGAGGAAACCGCCGCTCTATTTCCGGATGGGTTTGAAGAGTCGGAACTGGGTCCGATTCCTAGGGGGTGGATGGTTCAAACTCTAGGAGATATATGTTCGGTCACTATTGGCGGCCTTTGGGGGAAAGATACAAAAGAGGAAGCTGATTTATTGCCCGTTGTTAGCTTGAGAGGTGTCGATTTAGAAAATTTACGTTCCATCGGATATGCAAAAGATGCTCCCGTTCGCTGGGTAAAATCAAGTGCGATGGAAAAGCGTAGAGTCAATGAATGTGAGGTGTTAATTGCATCATCAGGTGCGGGACCGTGCGGCCGTCCGCTCTGGGCTGGTGCAAATTTTGAATCGATTTACGGTAAGCCGGTCATATTTTCTAACTTTGTTAAACGGCTTCGTTGCGAGACGTCGGCAAAAGCTATCTATGTCGACCGTCTGTTAGCCGATATGCGTGAATCAAAGGAAATCTGGAATTTTATTAATGGAACTTCAATTCCTAACCTTGACGACAAGTTATTGCTTGCTTCAAAAACAGTCGTATTACCCAGCGATGGCGCTCTTTTAGCGTTTGAGTCTATAGCACGGGTTATTTATTCAAAACTCTATACAGAGAAAGCTCAGACTCTAATTGACCTCCGCGACACCCTGCTGCCACGCCTGATCTCCGGCAAGCTCCGGTTGCCCGAAGCTAAAGCAATCATGGATAAGGTGATATGAGATGATCGACTGGAACGAGGTTTCTGCGATAGCGACAGCGTTTGCCGCTGTTTTCACGGCATGGATGGTCTTTCTCACCCGTAAGACAATCAATCAATCGCAAGCGGCCATCAAGCAGACGAGAGAACAGCACATGGACAACTTTCGTCCTGTTTGTACCCTCGAGCCACACCGCGACGAACACTTGGATGCATACAAAAGAAACCCCATTGTGACGATTGCTCGAGGTGAGCACGATTTGTACGAGATCGTGGTCAATGCCCGTCTGATCAATGTCGGCAATGGCCCCGCGACAGACATTGACTTGAGCATCGACTTTTTACCATCAGGTGGAGAGCCTTTAACGAAGAATCTCGGCGTTGTCCTTGCAGCGGGTAATGAGATGGATGGGATCAGAATCGCTTTCTCTCGCCAGATCTTTAATGAACTGCGTCTTGCGTTATCAGAACTGCCAGAGCGGCAGGGTGAGCAGCTAGTCGCCCGAGAGTCATGGAACATGACACTGACTTACAAGGACATCTTCGGCAGGACGTTCAAAACCCATCACACACGAGATGCGACAAAACCATGGACCATCTTGTCATCTGGGAGTTGATTCAAGGTTGCTTTTTAGGCAACAATCGTTGCACTAAAGGCAACGAGCAGATAATCGATGTCACTGAACGCCATTTTATTTCCAGAGTATCGCCGCCGAGTGCTGGGCTTGTTGTTGCTCCACCCTGACCAACGTTATTACCTGCGTGAGATCGCCCGTCTAACGGGCACCACGGCAGGCACCTTGGCCCGTGAACTCACCAAGCTCGTCAAGGCGGGTGTGATAACCGTGCAGAAAGTCGGCAACCAGTCACATTATTCAGCGAATCCTGACTGCCCAGTCTTCGATGAATTGGCGAGCATCCTGCGCAAAACCAGTGGTCTGACGGATGTGCTGGCCGACGCCTTGCTGCCACTCGCCGATCAAATCGAGGTGGCATTCATTTTCGGCTCCGTAGCCAGCGGTAAAGCACGATCCGAAAGCGACATCGACCTGATGGTGATTGGCGATGTGTCGTTCAAGGCCGTTGTTACCGCCCTGTATTCGCTTCAGGAGCGATTGGGTCGCGAATTGAACCCCAAGGTCTACTCTCGAATGGAATGGCGCAATCTGGTTGCAGAGAACGGTACATTCATTCGCGACATCCAGAAGAAACCCATGCTGTTTATCATGGGCAGGGAATCTGATCTGCATGACAAGGAGGTCGCACCGTCATGACACTGGACAATCTAATTGGAACGCAGCTTGAAGCGGTTGAACCGGATCGCGCCGGAGTCGAACGATTGCTGGATGCTGCGCATCGCAGCCTCACGGATGCAGCTTTACTCGACTTGAGCAACGAGGGTCGCTTCGATATGGCTCACTTACTCCTAATTTCCCCAGAAAAAAGCAAACCACAGAGCATCGCGCCACTGTGGCGCTGCGGACAGGTTGTTGATTATAAATACAATAATTAAAATTTAATTATGAAAAACGATCACTTTGGAGATCTAAACTCGGAAGCCACTGCTTTGCCGTCAGCTCATCCATGGCAAACGAAGCATTCGAGCAATGCCCGATTGTTGATGAAACACATGCACGAATGGCTCAAGGCCAACCGTAAAGACTGGATGTGATGACTGTTGCCGATGAGCGTCTGAGACCAGGCATTCAAAGCGAAAAAGCCTTTCATGATGGCTCGGTGCATTCGTGATGGAATCACGCTCTTGTTCATGAAAACCGATCTGTCTATACAGCTCGCTACCGACATGCATAGGAAAACGGGTTTTTCTATACACATCGGGGCGGCGGGATATGTTGATTGGGTTTACTATGCATGGCATCTACAACCTATCGTCATGGAAGCGTTTACCTCCATGCGGCCACTATCCGAGTAGTGATTGATGACCGAAGACCAGCTTGAGCAGGAAGCATTGTCATGGTTGACCGATGTCGGCTATCAGTTCGTCCATGGACCCGATATCGCGCCGGATGGCACGAATCCCGAGCGGGCCGATTACCGGCAGGTCGTGCTCATCGAGCGTTTGCGCGCTGCCATTGATCGCCTGAATCCCGGCATTCCGCTGGTCGCCCGCCATGATGCCCTGCAACAGGTGCTTGATCTCGGTATTCCGGCGCTGCTGTCAGCCAATCGCCATTTTCACAAACTGCTGGTCACGGGGGTTCCCGTCCAGTATCAACGTGAGGGCGACACAATAGGCGACTTCGTTCGCCTGATTGACTGGACAACACCATCGAACAACGAGTGGTTGGCCATCAACCAGTTCAGCATCCAGGGGCCGAATCATACCCGCCGCCCGGACATCATCCTGTTCGTCAACGGCCTGCCACTCGTGCTCGTGGAACTGAAAAACCCGGCAGACGAGAACGCCACCATCTGGAAAGCGTTTGACCAGATCGAGACCTACAAGGCGCAAATCTCGGATGTATTCCAGTACAACGAGGTGCTGATCATTTCCGATGGCAGCCAAGCTCGTTTTGGTTCCCTGTCATCAAGCGCCGAACGCTTTATGCACTGGCGCACCATCGACGGCAAAGGCCTTGATCCGTTGGGTCAGTTCAATGAACTGGAAACCCTCGTTCGCGGTTTGCTGACGCCAGCCCTGTTTCTCGATTACCTGCGCTTTTTCGTACTGTTCGAAGACGACGGTAATCTGGTCAAGAAGATCGCCGGTTATCATCAGTTTCATGCGGTCCGCTCGGCCATCGAACAGGTAGTGACGGCTTCACGACCCGATGGCTCACACAAGGGTGGCGTGGTCTGGCATACGCAAGGATCGGGCAAGAGCATCACTATGACCTGCTTTGCCGCGAGGGTGATGCAAGAACCATCGATGCAGAATCCGACCATCGTGGTGATTACCGACCGCAATGATCTTGATGGTCAATTGTTCGGGGTGTTTTCGCTGTCACAGGATTTGCTGCGTGAGCAGCCGATCCAGATCGGCAACCGCAAGGACCTCCGTGAAAAACTCGCCAATCGGCCATCAGGCGGGATCATCTTCACGACCATCCAGAAGTTCATGCCGGGCGAGGACGAAGACTCGTTCCCGATCCTGTCAGAGCGACACAACATCGTCGTGATCGCCGATGAAGCGCATCGCACCCAGTATGGCTTCGATGCCAAATTGAAGCCCGTCAAAACTGCACAGGTGGCTTCAAAGGCTGCGCCAATACCAGAGGGTGGATCAACCGATGAACACGCGCCTATGCGCTATCAGGTCGGTTATGCCCAGCATCTACGTGATGCACTGCCTAATGCGACATTCGTTGCATTCACTGGTACACCGGTTTCCAGCGAAGATCGGGATACCCGCTCGGTATTCGGCGAATACATCAGCATTTACGACATGCAGCAGGCACAGGAAGACGGCGCCACCGTGCCGATCTACTTTGAATCGCGGCTGGCAAAGCTGGGGCTCAAGGACGCCGATCTACCGAGCATTGATGAAGTGGTCGATGAACTGGCTGAAGACGAAGAAGAAAGCCAGCAGGCGCGATTAAAGAGCCGCTGGGCCGCTTTGGAAAAGGTGGTCGGGGCTACACCGCGGATCGCCAGTGTTGCGGCTGATCTCGTCAAGCATTTTGAAGAACGCAACCAGTCGCAAAGCGGCAAGGCGATGGTCGTCGCCATGAGTCGCGACATCTGTGTTCACCTATATGACGAAATCATCAAGCTCCGACCCGAATGGCACAGTGATGACCCTGAGTTGGGCGCGATCAAGGTCGTGATGACCGGCTCGGCGAGTGACAAGGCATTACTGCGTCCGCATATCTACAGCAATCAGACCAAGAAGCGGCTGGAGAAGCGGTTCAAGGATGCGAGTGATCCCTTGAGGATTGTGATCGTGCGAGACATGTGGCTGACTGGCTTTGATGCACCCTGTGTGAATACCCTGTATGTCGACAAGCCGATGAAAGGCCACAACCTGATGCAGGCCATTGCGCGGGTCAATCGGGTCTTCAAGGACAAACAGGGCGGCCTGGTGGTCGATTACATTGGCATCGGCAACGAACTCAAGAGTGCGCTCAAGGAATACACGGCCAGTCACGGTCGTGGACGCCCCACGGTCGATGTGCATGAAGCCTATTCGGTGCTTGAAGAAAAGCTCGATATGCTTAGAGGAATGCTGTACGGTTACGACTACAGCGATTTTTTGACGGCCAGCCACAAACGCCTTGCCGGAGCGGCCAACCATATCCTTGGCCTCGACGATGGCAAGAAACGCTTTGCTGACGCCTCGCTGGCAATGACTAAGGCATTCTCCCTGTGCGGGACGCTGGACGAAGCTCAAGCCCTGCGTGAAGAGGTGGCATTCATGCAGGCCGTGCGGGTCATCCTGACCAAGCGGGATATCACGGACAAGAAGCGCAGTGATGCGGAACGCGACATGGCCATTCGGCAGATCATCGACTCGGCGGTGGTATCCGGTGAGGTGGTTGATGTGTTTGCGGCCGTTGGGCTGGATAAACCCAACATAGGCATTCTCGACGAGGTGTTCCTCGCCGAAATCCAGAACCTGCCGGAGAAAAACCTTGCCGTCGAACTGCTGGAACGGTTGCTTGAGGGAGAGATCAAGTCACGGTTTGCTGGCAATGTGGTTCAGGATCGCAAATTCTCAGAAATGCTGACCAATGTTATCGCCCGCTACCAGAACCGCGCTATCGAGACCGCACAGGTGATCGAGGAATTGATCGCCATGGCGCATAAATTCAAAGATGCGGCGAATCGGGGTGAAGAGCTTGGTTTGACTGAAGATGAAATCCGGTTTTACGACGCCTTGGCGGATAACGAATCAGCGGTGCGTGAGCTCAATGACGAAACACTGAAAAAGATCGCTCATGAGTTGACTGAGAACCTACGCAAGAATGTGTCGATCGACTGGTCGGTGCGTGAGGGTGTTCGCGCCCGACTGCGGTTGATGGTCAAGCGGATTCTGCGCAAGTACAAGTATCCGCCCGATAAACAGGATGAAGCGGTGACACTGGTGCTGAAGCAGGCTGAGGCGTTGAGCGAAGCGTGGGTGGGTTGACTTGAACCGTACCAACCGGCATTAGTCACAAACTCCCAGACTCAATCTTGCCCTTGGCGATGGCTTTATCGACTACCTCGTACTTCCATTGCCAAGACGTATACAGGAACGGCTTTTCACCAACTTTTTGTTTCAATTGCGCTTGAACAATGAATACCGTACCAATTGGATGGGCATCCCGCATGCGGGATGAGCACTCGACTCGCATGTCGGCAGGGTAACCTTGACCCGGCAAAGGGCGCGCCCGTATTTTTTTGGATGATAGCTCACCTAGATTCAGGAAAGTTTCAATTGCGATTCGCTGGTAGTGGGGCATTGATACCATTCTCTAGTACTGTGGTTAGTGAAATCATTAACCCATAAAGGTCGACCAGCCAAGGCATCCTGCGTTTGACTAGATTAATGCCTACCAAGTCAGTCGGTATGCCCTCACTGGCTTTCACAATATATTCGCACCTAGGTGCTACTCGATAAAAAAACCCACCGAAGTGGGGTTGAATAATGGCCTCCAGAAAAGTTAGATAACACCTTTCTTCTTGAGATACTCGCCCACAAGCAGAGAAACCAATAAAAAGAGTCCAACTAACATCATGACTCGCGCGGGGTCCACTACAGACCTCCTTGTGTTAAGTGTTTTGCTGAAAATAGGCCAAAAAGAGGTGCCGGGTCAAGGATTACAATTCGAACGCATGGAGCACGGGGTCAACCAAGCTGCTCGAAAATGTGAGCACGCCACACCAAATCAAACTGCATCTATTTCAAACGAAGTAACCCCACCGAAGTGGGGTTGAATGTTGTGGTGAAACAAAGGCATAGAGCCTCTTCCGTTTTGTCGCCAGATCAAAGCCCAAACGTTCCGGCCTTGAGTGACTTGTCTTCTATTCTTCTATGGCGCGGGTACCGACAACCCCATCTCCAGCCTCTGATCTTCAGTGAATGAGTAAAGACCAAAACCTGTCGCGGTGATGATCGCTTTGATCAGGCAATTTGTGGTGGCCCTTTCCCAGTCAGAAACCGTGGGTTGGGCCTTGCAGCCGATACCCGTTCCTTGTGAGGCAACAGACTCCTTTGTTGCGGTATCGGCCACGATGGGTTCCATTTCATCGTAGGGGCGACCTTTATAGGTCACCCTAACTGAGACAATGTATTCCCCTTGCATCACCTGATACGGCAACTGACGAGCCCGCCCGATTTCCTTGTCGATGACCTCGAACTGCCGGATCTCAAATCGAGATTCCCCATCAGTCATTCTCATGGCTGAAACAGCAGTTGCCCAGTCGAGTGGGCCTGATCGGTCACAACCACCACCCTCGGGTTCATCAAAACCACAGCAGTCAGGATAAAGAAGACGTTCCATGGCCTTGAAAAAGCCATCAGCATCTTCACCAAACCGACTGTACAGACACATGCTGCGTATTCCGGTGAACGTGACCGCTGATTCCGGCCATCGTGACCGCTTGCGCATGGTCTGATGTTACGCGGTTAAATTCTAATGCCTGCGGTCACGATGGGGTAGTGTTCTCCTCCTTTTTGGTGGGTTTTGATTGTTCTGCGCGCAGTGAGTCGCCGGTCAGGGTGAAGCGGTGATTGCGCTGCAGGATGCGGTCGAGGATGGCGTCGGCGATGGTGGCGTCGCCTATCCAGGCGTGCCAGTGCTCCACCGGCAACTGGCTGGTGATGATGGTGGCTTTGTTGGCGGCACGGTCGTCGATGATTTCCAGCAGGTCGGAACGGGTCATGCTGTCGATAGCGCCCATGCCCCAGTCGTCGAGCACCAATACGTCGGTCTTGGCCAGTTGCAGCAACCATTTGCCGAAGGTGCCGCTGCCGTGCCGGATGCGCAGTTCTTCCTGCAAGCGGGGTACGCGCTGATAGATGGCGGTGTAACCCCGGCGACAGGCATATTGTGCCAGTGCGCAGGCCAGCCAGGATTTGCCCGCACCCGTGGGGCCGGTAATCAGGATGCTGTGGCCGGCGTTGACCCAGTCGCCCAAGGCCAGGCTCATCACCTCGCGCCGGTCGATACCGCGACCTGTACGGCTGTCGATATCTTCGATGGCCGCCTGTGCGTATTTCAGGCGGGCGTTCTTGAGCAGGCGCAGGAGCTTGCGGTCATTGCGGGCATGCACTTCCCGATCCACCAGCAGCGCCACGCGTTCTTCGAAGCTGAGGGCTGCCATGCCGGGCTGTGCCAGTTGTTCTTCCAGACCCGTCGCCAGGCCGTCCAGTTTCAGGCTGCGCAATTGCGTCAGCGTGGTATGCATCATCATTTGATCGTTCCTCATTGGTAGTAGCCAGGGCCACGCAGGTGAATATGGTTGGGGCTGACCCATTCTTCATTGGCAGGCGGTGTGCTTTGGTCGCGTCCGTTGGCCAGGATGTCGCGCACATGGCGGTACTGGCAGGCGCCGAGCTGCAAGGCCAGCATGCAGGCCGCTTCCAGCCGGGGTTTGCCGTAACGCTTGGCCAGCGACAGGAGGCCCAAGCAGGCGCGGTAGCCATGCTCGGGATGCTTGTACTGGTTCAGCAGCCGTGTCACCACTTCGGCAGTGGAAATGCCGATGCTTTGACCCCAGTGGATCAGCCGTTGCGGCGACCATTCCATCTGGGCGCGATGCGCCGCCGGCATGTGTGCGGCGGTGGTGGTAACGCCACCAGCCAGTTTGCTGCGGGCATGGCTGGCCACGCGGTTGCCGCGATGCAGAAGCTCGACCGTCACTGCCGTGAGGCGTGCTTCAAGTGCTTGTCCTACCAATGAATGCGGCACGCTGTAGCGGTGTCGTTCTACCTCCACATGGTAGTCAATATGCACCTTGACCGTTTTGAAGTGCGCCATTTCGTAACGCTGTAATGGCAGCGGTAACAAGGCCGGTGCGTCGATTTCGGCGAAGGCGCTGGCACGACTGCCGGGCAGCTTCTGGAAGGGCTTCTCGTTGAGCTGACTCAACAAGGGCGCAATGGCCTGATTGATTTCACCCACGCTGGCAAACTGCTGGTGGCGCAGACGCGCCATGATCCAGCGCTCGACGATCTGCACCGCCGACTCTGCTTTGGCTTTGTCCTGCGGGTGGTAGGGTCGCGCCGGTAGAACAGAAGTCCCGTAGTGGCGCGCGAAATCGAGTACGGTGTCGTTGCTGCGCGGCTCGTAACGGTCGGCGTCCGCAATCAGCGCCTTCGGGTTGTCGGGCACGATCATTTGCGGCACGCCGCCGATGAAGCTTAAGGCGCGCGCTGTCGATTCCAGCCAATCCACCATGGTCTCGCGCGGGGTGGCGCAGGCAAAGGTATAGCTGGACGCGCCCAGTGCCGCCACAAAGACGTGCGCGCGACTGCCGTCGGTCAGCGCGAGGGTGGGGCCGGCATAGTCGATGAACAGTTTCTCGCCGGCACGGTGAACCTGGCGCATGGAGCGCTTGAGTTGCCGGGCGAAGCGCCGGTAGTTGTCGCAGAATTGTGAATAAGCATAGGTCTGGCGGTCAGCGTGGTCGGCGCGGTACTCCTCCCACAGCAGCATCAATGTCATGCCTTTGCGTCGCAGTTCCTGATGCAGACGGCCGTAGTCCGGCTGAACATGATTGCGCGGTCGCTCGGGAGTAACCAGCAGGCGCCGCTCCAACGCCGTTTCGTCAATGTCCTGCACGGCAGCCCAGTCAAGACCAGCCGCAGCGGCCAGGCCGACATACTTGGTGACGACGCCCTTCGATATGCCAAGAGCCGCGGCGATCTGCTGGTGCGACAGCCGGGCGTCCAGTTTCAAACGCAATACGTCTTTAATTTTACGCATAGTGATCCTTGGTACGGGCACGCTGCCTCCAGACAAAAGCTGGAAGCGTACCCGTTCGGTTGCTCTATGCGTAACACCATTTCCATGAAGCACGACGCCATTCCGTTATCGTGACCGCCGATTCCGGAAACACCCCGAAATCGGTCACGATAGACCGGAATGGCTGGTCACGATGCGCCAGAATGACCGGTCACGATAGCCCGGAATCAGCGGTCACGATGCGCCGGAATACCCAACATGCCGAGGCCATTGACGATGGCCACACTCTTGGCTCGACAAAGCCCGATGGCTCTGTTGATGTCACTGAGTGTTATCGCCTCAGAGGGGATTGGCTGGTTTCCTTGATCCGTGATCGGCAGGTAAACCCGCTGACCCTCGTTCTCAACGGCGACAGCCGCTCCATTGAAAAAGAGTTGCATCGGCATTCTGTCTTCAAACTCGACCAAGCTCACCACGGGATTTTTAGCTAATGCCAGGGCTGTCGCCCATGGCAGGTACCTTTTCCCATCGATCACATCGATCCAGTCAGACAGGGTTACTTTCACACCATCGTTGAAGTTGTTCATGACGAACCTCCATTGTTTTACTCGCTCGGATTGAACGCAATGGATTAAGCGCAAGCGGGAAATTTAACGATGGCGGTGGCCGGTTGGCCGGTTGAGACGCCTGAAAGAGCTCGCTGGCTAGGAAATCAATCGAGAAAGTCTGCTTGAAGTGGTGAATAACCCCCGATTTTTCCGTTATTGTGCTGACGCTGATTGGTATACAAAGGATAGCGATCCTGAAATTCAGGTAACGCATGCGACGGAGGCATATTCACCTCTCAAAAAAATGAATGTAAATGGCATCCTGATTAAGTTTCAGCGTGGTTATAGCACCAAGGTGCCACACATGGGTGCGAAATCACCAAGTCAGGCCAATCATCCTCGATCGCTGCTACCCAATGAACTCATCCAGTTGAAATTAAAAGCTTTAAACGGGAATATCGCACCAAGGTGCGATAAAACTTTTTTCACCGGACTCGGTTTATGAGGCGATTCAAAAATGTGTGGCGGTGTCGAATACCAGTGGGCTGGCAAGAAGCGAAAGACATATTTCCCGATGATCCATGCTCAAATGCCGATCCTGATGCGCTCAGGAAAGCTCAAGCTGTTTGAGTGGGGTAGACGAGAGCGTGAACAAGGAGACCTGCCCGCAACTGGTTGGGCGAGAATTGACTCCATTCAAGACGGAAAGTGGGATCGGTTCGATCATCAGCAGGCGCGAATAATCGTCGATCAATACATGGAAAAGGATCGCGACCGCAATAGTCACTGGTTCAAGCTGGAGCCAGGTCAGTATATTCAAGGGCTTTTGGTGCGCTCAGGCGATGAGCAGCGCGTCTACGTCGTGACAGAGCCGCCACCCTCTCATCTCGCAACAAGCCACGATAGATGGCCGCGGATCAGGTTTGATCCGCGGCTTAAAGATTTACCCTTTCGAGCGCTTTAACCTAGCTTGAGAGCCAAATCCTCCGCCTTAAGGTGGGTATAACGCTTCAATGATTTGAGATCCTTATGCCCCGTGATCGCAGATACTGCCATCATGTCGAGGGTGCCAAGTTCAAAAAATCGGGTAGTCGCTTCGTGCCGAATATCATGCAGCCGCAAATTCACGAGGAAGTCCGGATCGGGCGTTTCGCCACGTTGATGACACTCTTCAAGGTAAAGCTGTCTCGCTCTTTCCCGTGCGCGGATGAACGCACGGGTCATGCCGTCCGGTGTGCTGCCGAAAAGCTTGCCTGAAAGTCGTCGTGGCATCGACTGTAGTACATTTACAGCCCTCGTGGACAAAGGCACCGTCCTTTCTTCTCCGTTCTTGGTTTCCACCAACTTCATGGTGCGCTTGTTCAGGTCGACGTCTTTCCAACTGGTGTGCTTCAGCGATTCACTGCGACGCATGGCGGTTTCCAGTTGCAACATGAGAAATGCGGGTAGCTCTTTACTTCTGGTGGCCGCGATGATTGCATCGATTTCAGCCATTGATGCGCGCCGTGTGCGTGGACGTGATTCACTTGGTTTGCGAATACGTTCGGTGGGTATTCCCATCGGTAAACGGCAACCCCACTCCTGATCCGCCTGCTTGAGAACTCGTTGAAGCAAGCTGATGTCCTTGCGGACAGTCGAGCTGCTCACTTTCTTTAGCCGAGCATCGCGGTAGCTTGCCACCGCTTCTGGTGTGATGGCGATGAGTTTCCAGTCGCCGAACGCCTCGATCAGGATTTTCAGCGGGTATTGATCTGTTTGCGATTTCTTCGTTGGAAGAATTTCGTCCCTGAAGCGTTCTGCGATGACGCGGAACGTGGTCCATTCTGCGGGGCTTTGACCCTGCCATGTTGATTGGTCGATCTCGCGCTGTACGGCACGCTCCCAATCGAATGCGTCTTCCTTAGTTGTAAACGTCTTGCTAATTCGCCCCTGAGGCGTGGTAATCTGGACGCGCCAGCCTTTTCCGTGTTTTCGTGGTTTTGCCATGTTGGCTTTCTCCTGTATGGATTGGTTTATGCACCAAGAATGCACCAACGACAATCCATGAACCACGTAGACTAATGATACAAAACGACTTTATTCAGCCTTGCATCATTCCTCCTAAGGGGCAGGTCGGGGGTTCAATTCCCTCCGTGGACACCATTCATGCAAAACACACCCTGTGAATCAATAACACTACCTCGATCATCCAGACCTTTCACAACATAGGTAAC
>Ga0307375_10003054_pt1 | contig 16740 bp, 18 predicted proteins | sample TR1MG_FD_202531 | JGI IMG/M metagenome (GOLD analysis project Ga0307375, IMG submission 202531) | Soil microbial communities from Risofladan, Vaasa, Finland - TR-1 | ecosystem: Environmental > Terrestrial > Soil > Coastal area > Acid sulfate soil | place: Finland: Risofladan, Vaasa | collected... | reverse complement strand
TTGGTGATGGGGGCGAGCTGGGCTACATCAGCATCGAAGAACTCAAGAGCGTGGGTGCCGAGTTTGATCTGTACTGGACACCCAAGACGCTGCGCGAGATCAAGCAACCGAAGATCGCCCCGAGGGGATAATGTAACGCTACGAGACCTTTGCTATGTTAAGTTATGCTGGTTATGAAGCTATATGGGTTTATCAGGTCGTCGATTTTTTTTAGCTTTGTTGCTTCGACAATTTCGAAAAAGTGACGGCTGGATTAGCCATTGAAATTTTCGAAGACGAAGGTCTCAAAACGACTGCGATTTCAACCGGTCGACGCAACACATTGGTTAAATCGTTCTGCCGGCGTTTCGAAGTTTAACGTTTTCCGTGGACGTTCATTTAGTCTACGAGCCACAGCATTGAGATGTGCCTGAGAGTGTACCGACAAGTCTGTTCCTTTGGGGAAGTACTGTCTCAATAATCCATTGGTATTCTCATTCGTTCCACGTTGCCAGGGATTCTGAGGGTCACAGAAATAGACTTTGATGTCGGTTGCCAGCGTGAATCGCTTGTGGTCGGCCATTTCCTTGCCACGATCCCAAGTCAGCGATTTATAGAGTTCGTTGGGTAACTTATGAGCATGCTTGATCAGTGCGTTGATGACGGTCTCGGTATCTTTACTGGGCACTTTCACCAGCATCACATAACGCGTCTGGCGTTCAACGAGGGTCGCAATCTGGCTGTTAACACTGCCGCACAACAGATCCCCTTCCCAGTGTCCCGGTACCGCCCGGTCTGCCACCGTGGCCGGACGCTCGCTGATCGACACGGCATTGGTGATCCTGCCGTGATCGCCTGTTTTTAGCGTGTGATGGCGCGAACGACGCATTATTCGTGTACGCCGCAAGTGCTCCAGAAGCTCCTTCTTCAATGCGCCTCGGGCTTGGATATAAAGGCTGCGATAGATGGTCTCGTGTGACACCTGGTAACTTTCATCGCTCGGGTAAGTCTGCTTCAGCCATCCGGCAATCTGTTCCGGTGACCACTGCCATTTGAGTTTATCGGCTACGATGTGTGCCAATGCTCGGTTCTCGACTAGTTTACAAGGTTTGGGACGATGAGCCCGATCCCACGCCTTTTGTTCGGCCTGACTCGCACGATAGTCCTCTTGGCCTTCATTGCGTTTGAGTTCGCGACTAATAGTCGATGGCGACCGCCCGAGGAACGTTGCAATCGAACGAGCTGATTGACCTGCAGTTACTGCACGAGATATCTCTTCACGTTCAGCCAGAGTCAGTGACAATCGAGAACGTTTCCGTTGTGCGGGTCGTATTCCTCCTGTCTCTGCCAAAATACGTTGTACTGAAGGATGATGTCTATCGAACAACTGCGCAATTTGATGAAGCGTGTCGCCTTCTTTCCAGCGTTCCCACATCAATGCTTTTTGACTTTCAGTATAATAAATCCGAGTTCTCTGTTTCATATGTAACACTCCTTCTGCTTACGCAGATTCTAGAGTGTTGCGTCGACCGGTTGAAATCGCAACCAACAGTTGCCAGACGATCTGGTATTACTACACTGCTCGAAACCGGACACTCGTGACCTTCCGTTATCGACACATAAGAGACGGTCGTGATCTAATTTAATGCGTGGGCGACGTGGCGTGGCCGTTCGAAAAGAAAAGCTGACTCTTTTAGCTACCCTAAGAGGGTTGCAATCTCCTTATTTCGCTCATTGGATAAATCGGCAAGTCTGTGATATCCACAACATCCCCCTCCTGTAATGGTTTAACAATTGCGCGCTGAATATCAGCATCATCTGGAATCACACCTTCAAGACAAATAGGAATCAGATTCTGGTGCTTGATAAGCAGATTGGTTCTGTTCCGCCCATTGATAAACAGAATCTCCCGTTCCCCAAGCTTGTTTAGACGAAAGAATATTTCTCCCAGAGTAAAGCCCCACGGTGAACTTTTTTTATCAAACCACAATTCAGAATATGCATTTATTAATTTGCTTCTATCAACTGGAGCGAATGTAGACCTCAACCAAAGTGGCTCTAATAGCTTCCAGTCAACTAACACCGCCATATCTTCTGCTACGCTCTTATGAATTCTAATTTGCATCAACTCTCCCTGCACTCCGAACGAAATCGGCAGTCCCGTAGCCTGGATGAAGCGAAGAGCAATCCGGGAAATGTCTACTATGAGGACTTAATACAAGCTACCGCTTGAATCACATTCCCCGAGGAACTTGCCCACTACGATAGCTCCTTTGCCGCATCCGCACACAGGACGACTATCAAGGGCATCAGCACGTTTTCTGGCAACCTCCGTTACGCTGGGTACCATGTTAATAAAGCCCAACCAATTTGTCGAAGACCTATTCCAATCATCCGATCCCTGAATACAAAACCCCTCTCTGCCGCAGTTATCGCATTTCGCCTCATATTTGCTGTATTCCCAACTCATGTGAATGATCTCCTTTTCAGTTCTTTCACGTGCTCCCATTCAAAACCAATTTCTTCCAAGCGTTTGATATGGTCTGCCGAAAGCGTGCCTTTCCGGTAAGAGCGTCGCAGGACATAACACCACTGTCCAAGCTTTGGATTTTGATCCCACTCAGTTGGCACATTGCAATCGCCTTGTACCTGCTTATAGGTAGTTAATGCGGCGAACATTTTTTCCCATCTCGCATCGAGCGGATTCCACTCAAAGCCGATGTCTTCCAGCCGCTTGATGCGCTCTGGTGAAAGTTTATTGTACTTGTAAGCACTGCGTTGTTGCTGGCACCAATCCCCCAAGGTGGGAATCTCATCCCATTTTGGGGGAACTTTGAAATCACCATGTGTTTGCTTGTAGTTCACTAGAGCTGCGAACATCACTTCCCAGTTTGCAACTAGCGGGTCCCATGCAAAGCCGATGTCTTCAAGCCGCTTAAGGCGATCAGGTAAAAGTTTTTTGTTCTTGTAAACGTTCCTCTGCCTCTGACACCAATTTGCAAGCTGGGGGTTGTCCTTCCACCCCCTAGTCACATTGCAGTCGCCACAGGTTTGCCTGTAGGTGCTCAGTGCGGTAAACATATCTTCCCAAACGGCATCAAGTGAGTTCCATGCAAAGCCCAGTCCCTCCAGATGCTGGGTGCGGTCGTCAGGAAGCTTGCCATTCTGGTGCGCCGTTCGTTGATGGGCGCACCATTTCCCTAGTTTTGGATTGTCTGGCCACTCGCGTGACACATTGCAATTACCATGCGCTGCCTTATAGCCGGTCAAAGCGTCAAACATCCCTTCCCATGCCACATCTTGAGGTACCCACTCGAAGCCCAATTCCTCCAGCCGCTGAATGCGCACGGCAGAAAGTTTGTTTCTCTGGTAATCCGTCCGTTGATGAACACACCATGTCGCCAACTTGGGGTTGGGTTTCCACTTCTTTGGAACGTTGCAATTGCCATATGTCTGCTTGTAGACAGCAAGCGCAGTGAACATCTCTTCCCATGCTGCATCTATCGGCCTCCACACAAAGCCGATTTGTTCCAGACGCTCAATTCGGTTCGGTAAAAGCTGGTTGTTCACGTAATTGTATCGTTGCGTCGAACACCAAGTTGCCAGCTCAGGCATCTCTTTTGACTCAGAAGGCACATTGCAATTACCATGCTTGAGCTTGTAAGCAGATAGTGCCGCAAACCTCTCATCCCATTTTGAGTCAAATGGTTCCAAGTCAAACCCAAGCAATTCAAGGCGTTTAGTACGTTCGGGAGAGAGCTTGCCTTTGTCATAGAGTTTTCTTTGTGTAGCCACCCATGCTGCCAAATACCGGTTCTGACTCCATTTGCCTGGCACGTCGCAATTGCCATAAGTTTGTTTGAAGGCAAGCAATTCCCCATACCGCTCATCCCAGGTTGCACCGAGTCTTTCTACACATTCTGCCGTGATCGAATTGCGTATCACTTCCAGCGACACACTCGGCCCCAATACTTCGATGCGCTCGCGAAAGCGGCTATCGTCGTAACCCCCCGTGCGGCCTTGGTCTTCGCGCATCTGGCGGATGATGTCGGTGAGCACGTCATCCTGTTCCATCATTGCGGTGAGCACGTCCCACACGTCGGAGTAACCAGTACGATGTAGAGCTTCTTCAATAGTTTCGTTGGCGGTCAGATCCAAAAACAGTGGCACCATTACATAGCCAAACTCTTTGCCAGTTTCATCCGATCTGCGCATGGCGCGCCCGGTGACTTGCACAATGTCCACTTTGCTCTTGCGCGGTGACATGAAGGCGACCATATCTACCGCTGGAACATCCACCCCTTCGGTCAGGCAACGTGCGTTGGACATCACGGCTTTCTCGGCTTGCCGAAAAGCCTTCATGTGATCTTCGCGTTCGGAGGTACGCATTGCACCACTGACGTGCCAGGTTTGGAATCCGTTCAGGTGATGACGGATGCCTTCGCCATCATCCGAGGTGAAAGAGCGCGCTGCCGCAACGGAACCGTGAAAAGTGAAGATGCGGCTCACGCCATATTTCTCCACCGCCGCTTGTAGCGCGATTTGCAAGGCGACTTGACGCGCCTTGACGGGATCGCCTGCGACAATGACTTCGCCGTGTTTGAGTACATAGTCGTTGACCATCTCGGACGTCACCACCGAGATGACTACTTTGTAATTGCAGATGATGTCGAGCCGTGCGGCCTCTGCGAAGCTGAGGGTGTGAGCAACTTTTCCATAAACTTTTTGCCTGTCCATTGAATAGACCAGCTCGTTATCACCTTCTTTATCTTTTTTGCGAATGTCGTAATGGCGCGGCGTGGCGGTGAAGAACAGCCGCTTGCGAACGGGCAGGTTTTCATCCGCCAAGGCAAAGCTGAATCGAGTTCCGCTGCGACTGGCGGTTTTGTGCGCTTCGTCAAAGATACCCAGATCGAAAGGCTGCCTTTCACCGTTTGCTCCGATGGACATTCCCTCGGCGACTATGTGCGCCGATTGGTAGGTAGAGAACACCACCTTCACACCATCGAAAGGCTTACTCAGAAACTTACCGACGACTTCACTATCAGTCATCACCGGAAAATCAAGGTCAGCCTGATGAACGATGAGGTCATCCGCGCCTTTTGCCACGGTGGGGTCGGAGCAGACACATAGGTAAGCGAGTTTTTCCCAAGATGTTTCACGCAACCATTCATGCAGCAGTTGGCGCACCAATGCCAACGAGGGCAGCAAAACCAAAATATTGCGGCAGCCGCGTTGCTCTGCCGCCCATAGAGCGACCAGTGATTTACCAGTACCGCAGGCCATGACGACGGTGGCGCGGTCATTGGCGTTGAGTTCGTTGGTTATTGCTGCCAGTGCTTCTTGCTGGTGTGGTTTGGGTTGTTTGCGCGGCAGTTTGATGTGTCCGCTTTGCAGCCACAGCCGCATGGCCTCGAAGTCTTCCGGCGTGAGGCGGTCGAGGTCGCTGCCGCGTATGGCGATGAAACCGCTGCGGTCGCGCATCAGGCTGGGCAGGGCTTCGCAGTTAGTGAACAACACGCGCTGGCTGACTTGATCGGTCAATCCCATGAAAGTGGAAAGTTCATCCCATGTCAGCGCGGAGCGGGTGCTGCGAAATTTGACCTGATAGGCGCGCAGTTCGCCATCGTGAGTTTGATAGGTTCCATCCACGCCCATATCTCTGCCGGTATTCAGCGAGAGCAATTTGCGCTGTTCCAACGGGATAGATTCAAACGGCCATACTTCACGCGCCTCGTTGATTTTCTGAGTGGCCAAGTAGGCTTCGGCGAATACCTCGAAGGCATCGCCACGCTCTTTGTTACTGGGCAGTGCGGAAACTCTCGCTTCAATTTCTGCAAAGGAATTCAGACCATCGAATAAGCCTAATGCGAGGAAATGCCGAGAGGCGGGGTGTCTATTTGCCATGGTGACCTGCTCCCCGTTGATCGAACACGGGGGCTATAAATACATGGGGCCGATTATAGGCACAATTCACCATTCACCATCGGAATCAGTACTAAAAAATATCAATGCACAACTTGAATGCTGACCGTCCGCTTCACACAGCCGCTATACGCACATACTAACTGGCTTCCCGATAGCAGTCACTCGTAACGCGCAGCCCGCGACCAAAGCGGCCCATCGCCCTGCCAAAGAGCGGTCTTCGTTTCCCACCCAGCGCGCCGCATGAGCCTGTCGCCGTTCACCCAGCGAGGTGGCGCGTGGCGTTACCATTGCATGGGGTGGTTGGACAATCAACTTGATGCGATACTGCGTCGTACAGGAGGAAGTCTCGATGAACCAAGACCCCAAGTACACGGACCTGATGCAAGAGATCAAAGAGCGGCTTTATGCGATTGAAGACGTGTTGAGTGGACGTACTGGACTTCAGGGACCGCTGGCACACGAGTTCTGTTTTCTGCAGCTTCGCATCATCTGTGAATGCACGTCCTATGCTTGCGTTATCGCGCACGCATACATCGAGGAAGTGCATGCCCCAAAGTTTCAAAAGGAGTGGTCTGCGGATACGCTGATGAAGGCACTCGACGGGCTGCATCAAGACTTCTACCCGAAGCCACGGACGATGACCGTCACGGAAAAAGGAGTCCAATTGGATGAGATCGACGCCCCTTACCTGACAAAGGATGACCTAAAGAAATTGAACGGTATCTGTGGTGACAAACTCCACCGCGGGTCACCCGAGAAATACACCTACAACCCGACACCGGAGCGCCTAGCAGCGGATCGCCAAACCATCATCGATTTCGGCAACAAGATTTTCCGGCTGATGGAGTCATACTTGATGACGAACCGAGACAAACCGCGGTACATACTGTGTCGCTTTAGAGAGCGCGGTATGCCGGTAGAAGTGTGGTTCGCCGCCGCAGGCGATGATGTCGCAGCGGCCAGTAGGGCATGACGACAAGCCCCCGCATTCGGCGCACAACTCGAAGGACCGTTCTTGGCCTATAGGCCGTAGGCACGGCGATTTACATTCCCCACCAGGGGAAGGGGTGGGAGAAGGGGCGAATGCCCCTCAAAATGGGTTTGAGTGGGGTATGATTGGAACCCATGAACACGCTTCTCACGATTGATCAACGCCGAACGAAAATCGCTAACGAAACCACGGCAGCGAGGAAATCCGAGCTCGGGCAGTTTATGACCCCAACGGGCATTGCCCGCTTCATGACCTCGCTTTTTAAGCCCCTTGGAGAGCAGCGCATTCATCTCCTGGATGCTGGAGCAGGGATTGGCTCACTGACGGCGGCATTCGCATCCAGAGCCCTCCATGACCAGGCAAAATCCCTAGACGCTGAAACTTGGGAGATTGATTTGGTCCTGCGGTCTCACCTCACTGAAACCCTGGAAGGGTGTCAGGAGGCTTTACAAGAAGCGGGGATCCCTTTCAACTATGAACTGAAGGGAGAGGACTTCATTGAAGCCGTTCCGGCTCGGGTCTTCACCCACGCAATCCTGAATCCGCCCTACAAGAAGATTCGCTCGGATTCGGCTCATCGGCAGTTTTTGCGTCTGGCCGGCATCGAGGCGACCAACCTTTACTCGGCCTTTGTTGCCCTAGCACTACTATCCCTCAAAGAAGGGGGAGAACTGGTCGCCATCACCCCCCGCAGCTTTTGCAATGGGACCTATTTCAAACCGTTCCGAAAAATGATTCTGGAGCAATCCGCCTTGCTCCGGGTTCACGTCTTCGAATCCCGCGATCACGCGTTCAAGGGTGATGACGTGCTTCAGGAAAATGTCATCTTCCATCTGGTAAAAGGAAAACCTCAAGGTGAAGTGGTAATCTCATCGAGTCGCAATGCCTCTTTCTTGGAGATGACTGAGAGAACGGTTCCATTCTCAAGTGTCGTGATGAGAGACGATCCCGATCAAATTTTCCACTTGGTTCCCGCAGGTGAAGATCCAATGGTCGAAGCCGGGATTCAAGCCTATACCCACACGCTTGAATATCTGGGGCTCGGTGTGGCCACGGGGCCAGTCGTTGACTTCCGGTTGCGCGAACACTTGAGACAAGAGGTTGGGAAGGGCTGTGCCCCTCTGATTTACGCGTTCCACTTCGTGAACGGATTCATCTCGCACCCCAAACAGGATTCCAAGAAGGCCAACGCCATTCTCGACAACGACGAGACGACTAAATGGCTCATGCCCTCTGGACACTATGTTGTTGTCCGGCGCTTGACTTCCAAAGAAGAAAAACGCCGCATTGTGCCCGCCGTGTTCGATCCCAAGAATGTTCCGGGTGAGCGAATAGGGTTCGAAAACCATTTGAACGTTTTTCACGCCGGGAAGAAAGGACTTCCGCCGAAAGTGGCTAAAGGCTTGGCCGTGTATCTGGGCTCAACCTTGGCCGATCAGTGGTTCAGACGTTTCAACGGACACACCCAAGTCAACGCCGGGGACCTCCGTGCGATGCGATACCCGGACCTTGAAACGCTTGCTCAATGGGGCTCCCGAGTTAGAGGCTCTTTGCCCTCACAAGACGAAATCGACGCACTGGTGGAAGGAAAGTTTAATGTCAAAGATTGACGAGGCCATGCAAATCATCAAAGCCCTGGGCTTTCCGAGGGCTCAACAAAATGAACGATCCGCACTTTCCCTGCTGGCCCTGATCCAGCTTCAAGAGAAGGGCTCCTGGCAAAAACTCGCAAACCCATTGATGGGGGTTCGAGCAATCCTGGATTTTTGCCGGAACGACTACCATAAGCCTTATGCGGAAAACTCGCGGGAGTCCTTCCGTAAGGAAACGCTTCATCAGTTTGTTGCCGCAGGTCTTGCCGTCCAGAATCCGGACCAGCCTTCGCGTTCTCCCAACAGTCCCAAATGGTGTTATCAGATTTCACCCGAAGCCAAAGCGCTACTAATGACCTTCGGAACGAAGGCTTGGGAATCTGCCTTGGAGAAATATCTGGAGAAAGTCCAAACCTTGTCGGATCGATACAAGATGGAGCGGGACATCAATCTAGTTCCCTGTTCATTGCCGGACGGCAAGGCCCTACAGCTTTCCCCAGGACCACACAGCGAACTGATCAGAGACATCATTGAGCAATTCGCCCCACGTTTCGCCCCAGGCGGTAAAGTCGTTTATATCGGCGACACGGGAAACAAGGGAGTGGTGTTTGATGAAGCTCACCTGGCTTCCCTCGGCATTGTCTTACACGAACGCGGGAAAATGCCGGATGTGGTCATCCACGACACAAAACACAACTGGCTTCTCTTGATCGAATCCGTCACCAGCGTAGGGCCCATGGATGGCAAGCGGCACGAAGAACTTTCCACCCTGTTGAAGCATTCGAAAGCAGGTCTGGTGTTTATTACGGCCTTCCCGGATCGTTCGATGATGGGAAAGTTTTTGTCTGATCTGGCTTGGGAAACGGAAGTCTGGATTGCCGATAACCCGGACCACTTGATCCACTTCAACGGCGACCGCTACTTAGGGCCGCACACCATTACGAAGAAGAAATAATGGAAGCCCCTATATTAGCCATATGGCATGGTGGATAGCGAAGGCAAAAAACGACACAAACGAGACCGTCGCGAGCGGCAGCTTCAGGCATCGGGAATTCCACCGGATTGTCCCGCTGCTCATTGGCAGTCATCGCCCGTCATGAAGTGGGAAATTGCATGTGCTATCGGTACATGAGGTACGTCTGCAGCTTGGGAAGCTGCCGTTCTACCATTGAACTACACCCGCGAGGTGGGCGATTTTACGCAGATTACAGACGATATTCAAATCACAGTGTCTCTACTGTTTTCTACAGTGCGGACGCCACTGTGGAAGACTGTGTTCTGATTGTTGAGTGTGTTGTTCCGGTGGTACGAGTTTCGGTGTGACTACTTCTGCACCTTGACCGAAAATCGGGTTACCCAAACAACGAATAGGCCGACGACAAAAAGCACGACACCGGGCGTTGCATCGGACATATTGCTCTCTGCGCCGACGAACTTCGCCGTCCAGCTAGTTGAACCAACTACACCATGCAGGCAAAGAACGATGCCCCCAAGTACGCAGGCAAGGCCAAGCACCAACCCCGACAGGGAATAGATAAAGTGTAGTCGCGCAAACTTTTGATACGTGTGCGGGTCATTCAGTGACTGAGGAACGGTCAGGTGGTCACGGGTGCGAATGCGGGCATGGGTTCTTGGCTGAGGTTTGTCGATGTTTTCAGTCATTGATTGCACCACTTTGGAGGTACCAAATAATTTTGCCTCTCACTGAGTCTAAATTATCCAACAAGCAGCCTCTTTAATTTCCTTTTGCAGGTTCGGCACCAATCCACTCTTGACCTTTCGGCTCCCAACTAATTTGACTTGCCGTAAAACTCTCTGGTTGGTCATGATGATAGTCCCACATAACCGTGATGCCGCCATCACTATTGGGTAACGCGCACCCGTTATAAGCTACCTTATCGCCGGATAGCCCCAATGCTGTCCGGCCATTATTTTTCTGTACCATCACTCCACTATACTTGCCGGATGGGTCTGGCTCAGTAACCATCAGATTGCACTGCTTCGGTGTGATGAGAATTGTAGGCGGATACTTTGTGTTCTTTACTACCCCCAAGTATGTCTTTTCTGCCGCAGGCTTATTAAATGCAGCAACCATGGCTGCGTCCGCAGCTTCTTCCTTGGCCTTTGCGTCTTCCTCGGCTTTCATACGTCCTAGGGCCTCGTATCTTGCCTTGAATACGGGTGCCATAACTGCACGCCCGCGCTTCGTCCATTTGAAATCATCAACCTGGTAGCTCTCGGCACCTTGGACAGGTGATGCCCCCCATTGAACCATGAACATACCCAATTCGGGCGGAAGCGCGCCGGCCAATGTACAACCCTTGCCTATGACAGTGCCATGAGGGTTTGTCAGATAGAGGGCGTATCCAGTGCCTAGGCCTTGAAAGGTGCACGTCTCATCAACGAGTACCAACTCTCCGCCGCTCACCGTTTCTGCATATCCGAGTTTGGCTGGTAGTGCGGCAGAAGCGGTCTCGGCACATAGGGCAGCTGCTACAGATAAAACAATTACAACTTTTCTCGTAGATAATCTGGCGAAGAAATATTTCATATAATTTGTATTTCCCTTCGTGTTCAATGCGAATTTTGCGCGTGGGGTGAAGACGCCGAACAGTAATGGCCGACTTGCGACCATTTGCATTTACTAACATGAATGTTCGTTCCACAACCCATTAGCATTCAAAATAGCATCCTGCCTGACAATACCACATCCACAATATGAAAGAATATATAGACCTTATATAGTCCGACATAAACACCGGAACAACACACTCAACAATCAGAACACAGTCTTCCACAGTGGCGTCCGCACTGTAGAAAACAGTAGAGACACTGTGATTTGAATATCGTCTGTAATCTGCGTAAAATCGCCCACCTCGCGGGTGTAGTTCAATGGTAGAACGGCAGCTTCCCAAGCTCCGGACGTACTTCACCGAATTCAACAGCGTGTAAAATTTCTGCAAAGCAGACATTGGAACGCAGACATTGGAACACGAAGCACCACTGACTGCTTGGGGTCGATAGTGACAATTGGCGAACGTCGGCTTCAGAGCAATGAAAATTCCCGTGAGCGAAAAAAACTGAGCTGCCCGATTGCTGACATTGGCGAACTCACACATTCGACACAAACCGCTCCTTCAAGCCGCTCAAATGCTAGCGACAAAGCTGCCCTTCAAAGTTCTCTGCCAAGTCATTACAGTCAAATCACTTGGATGACTCTATAACGAACAAAGCTTCCTTGTAGAGATACACTGAACACGGGTCGGCGGCTTGCCTTGAAAATTTCATCAACACCTTAGCGTCGTTGATTGGCTGCTTGAGCGTGACTTCAAAAAATAATCGCCCGCGTTTCGCGTGGAACGTTTACCCCCAAACCCAAGAAACCTAAAAACAAAAAAATCAAGGTTCAAAGGCCGAGGCTCTAGCGGACGCACGAGGCGTAGTGGCTGTTCCCATCGTTGTCCGCGTAGACACCGCCGTTGTACAGGCTGACGTCGTAGTGGTTGCCCACGCCAAACGGCGTGGATGACCAGGTGTAGGTCAACAGCCACCCCTGACCGTTCATTGCCCCCGATATGTACAAGGCGCTCAGTTCCGTTTGTGTCGGCTGCCTCCAGCCAGCGCAATAGGCAGCGGCATTAGGCCAGGGGAGGAGAGCATTTGCCGTTATCGGCATCCAGGTCAGCCCGCCCTGAAACACATAACCTGCGGGCAACGGCAACATGGTCACCGCCACGCTCTGCACCGTTGTTTGCACGTTGTTCGCCGCATCCTTCGCGACGAAGTAAATCGTGTACGCTGTGTTAGGTGTCAGCCCGCTGATCGTCTGGGTCGCCGCCACGTTGGCGGTCATGGCAAATGAAGTGGCCGCCTCTACCGTAGCTACTGCCGGTACCGCTGATGCTGCCGCTAGCGCCAGATAATAGCCGGTGCCGTCTTCGTTGATGGTAACCGAAAGCGTGGTGGTGGATGTACTGGTGCCGGATACCGCTGGCGCTACCGTGGTGGTCGGGGCGGTGGTGTCAGCAGGCGTTGAACTGCCTCCTCCACACCCCGCCAAGATAACAACGGCAAAGGCCAGCGCTGCGGCGGCTTTAAATTTCCCGATGCGGTTTTGCATTGTTTTTCCTTTGGTTAGTAAGAGTGCCATCAGGGGCGTTGCATTTCGCAAAATGCTATAAATTCTATTCACCGTATGCTCCTGAAAGATTAATCGTTGATCAAGTGTTATTACAAACAGGGCAAGGGACACTCATTAATCATGGCTGTGTCCGTAAATAGTGTTGGTTTTCTGCAAACCTTTTGATTCGTCAAGCGCTATCAGGTATTAAGTTGATCAAACAAAAAATCGTTAGATAATGATTCAGGGCGACGTGACCGACTGCTTTCGGGGGTAAAGCGGCCATATGGCATGGTGGATTGCGAAGGGCAAAAAACGACACATACCGGCCATCCGACTTTCCGGAAAGCAGACCGTCAACGACAAGCTGTGGGGCGCGAGCCGCATCGCGGCGAAGCGTCCCACACGAGCGACTTGTTATAAGCTGTTCGCATGCTTTACAAAGAAAAAAATAGTTAAAAATAAACCTGCACCGAACAAAATAATGCTAGCCCAAAAGCAAACCTCCATTAGTTTTTCTACTGTTGATTCGCTAGTGCTTTTTGACCAGAAAATCCCTGCCTCTTTACCCCAGGCTATTCTTACCCATTTGGCCGATAAATATAAAAAGAAAATACTTGCCAATATTGAGGTTGCCAATAAACCCCAAGCCCAATACACCGAGCACCCAAGAACTTTAATGAGGGGTGTCTTTTCTTCTATGCCGAGAAATTCCCTTGCCATAAAAACTGGCAACAATAGTGAAGCTGTAGAAAGCCCCATAATAGTTTTCACTACCTCGGAGTATTTATCATTGGTATCCCGCTTCCACGGTTCTTTAATTTCTTCAGTCATATCTCTATTAAGGCTTATAACGTATCGGGTAGGAGGCAGGGTCGCCCCTGCCGTCCTCCCACACCACCGGACGTGCGGTTCCGCATCCGGCGGTTCATTGAACACACTGGAGTCGGCGCGTTGTATCAAGCAGCGACACCAGACCCAAACGATCAAAGTATAACTTCGGGAAGGCATGGTTCATGTGGCTTGCGCCACTGTTCCACCACGCGCCTCTTTGGTTACAGGCAGAGCGCCATGCTTGCTCTGCCGTCAGTCCAGCTTTCACCAGATTCATTGCGCGAGTATAAACGCGTTTCCACTGGCGCCACAGGATGCAGCGCAGTTTCCGCCTGATCCAGCCATCCAGTTCTTCCAGTACTCGCTTGGTTTCGGTCAGCCTGAAGTATGCTGCCCAGCCTCGGAGCACGGGGTTGAGTTCTTGAATGGTGTGAACCAGGTTACGTCCTCTCGCACCTTTGAGCACTTCACGGATTTTGTCTTCCAGCCGTTTCAGGCTGGTCGGCGCTATCCGCAATCTCGGGGCTTTGTGCCACGTCATGCTGTACCCCAGAAACTTCCTCTTCCACGGCTGCGCTACCGCGCTCTTGGTCGCATTGACCGTGAGCTTGAGCGTGTCCAACAGGAACCGGGTGATGCTCGCCATGACCCGTTCGCCCGCCACTTGGCTTTTGACGTAGATGTTGCAGTCGTCGGCGTAACGGCAAAAGGCATGGCCTCGGCGCTCCAGTTCCCAGTCCAGCTCCGTCAGCAGAATGTTCGATAGCAGCGGGCTGAGCGGTCCGCCTTGCGGCGTACCTTCCATCCTCGGGGATACTGCCCCCTCTGCCATCATCCCCGCTTCCAGATACCGGCGGATGAGGCGAAGTACTCGACTATCATCGACCTTCTTCGAGAGTTTCTCCATCAACAGGTCGTGGTTGACTCGGTCAAAGAATTTCTCCAAGTCCATGTCCACCACAACCCTGCGGCCTTCGGCGACATATTGCTTGGCCGCCTTGACCGCTTGATGGGCATTCTTCCCCGGTCGGAAGCCGTAGCTCGATTCGGAGAATTCAGCCTCGAAGATCGGGGAGAGTACCTGATGTAACGCTTGCTGGATCATGCGATCCGTCAGCGTCGGAATGCCGAGTGTTCTGATTCCGCCTTGCGGCTTCGGTATGTCCACCCGGCGCACCGGCGAGGGCATGTAGTCCCCCGTCAGTAGTTTGGCCTTGATCGTCGGCCAGTGTTGCTTGAGGTGGTCTTTGAACTCGGTGATGCCAATACCATCAACTCCGGCTGCGCCTTTGTTCTTGACCACCCGTTGATACGCGAGCATCAGGTTGCCGCGTTCACACACGACTTCCATCAGCCCGCTTTCCTGCTCCAACTCCGCTTTGGTCCGCAAACGGGTCGTCACGTCAGTCTCGACGCCAAGGCCGGCACCGTCAGCGTTCCGCGCCAACTCCTCCGTCAGGGTATTCGCTTGCCGCGAATCTTCTGTCTTCATAAACTGTCCGTGTGTTCCCGCCGCCTACTTGCGGCATTTCATGTTCGGCCCTTCGGTTCATGCTGACACCTACTATGGCCTCTGCTGACTTCTGCACAAGCATCCCGACACCTCTCGATGTCGGTAGCACGGAGGTTGCCCTCGGCACTTATGCAGATCTCCCCGGGTATGACGCACCCACCTTCACGCTTATGCCTGTCGGATATACGTCGCAGCGTTCTGTGCAGGTTTTGGGCTTTGACGATATTTGCCGCCTCACCCCGCTACAACGCCTCGTATCCGCTTCCTGTTCGTCAGGCCAGCGCTTTGCCTTCGGCTTCCTCCAGATCCGCAGTCGCCCACGGCACCCTTGCCGTTCGGCTAACTCTTCCCCTTGCCGGGCGAGTAGAGGACTTTCACCTCCAAGTAAGTGCGCCCTGCCGGGCGCACAAAAGTAAGGGACGGCGCGCTTTTGCGCCGTCCCTCTTGACTGCCGGGTTAGGAATCATAATCAACGTTCCCGTCCTCGATTACGCATATCTCCCCAGAGCTGACCTCGCATTTTTTTGTTTTCATCTCGAGTTCCGGCTATTCCTTCGTTTATGTGCTGACGTGTGTCATGCGAATGCTCAAAAGCAGACTGGCACTTTACGCACCGAGATACGGTTGGCATAGCCACTACACGTGCATTAGAAATAACGACACCGCATTCAACGCACAAGTGGTCTTTTCCTGCTGATTTAATTGGGAGGGAAACTGACGGGGTTGATGGGGCAGGCTGTTGCGCTTTCGGATCGGGCGAAAGGCGTTCTGGTTTAACTTGGGCTGTAATATCAGAGGAAGCTACGAGCTTAACAATGTATTCGCTTCCGTTCCGCACTAAGCGCACCCCCCCACGCTTCTTGGCCAACTGCTTAGCATAGGCGTTGGCAGCTTTATAAGAAGTGAACGAGCGCTCGGTCATGGTGATTCCTAACGTTTGAGTTAAGGGGCTGGCGGTAGCCAGTCCCGCTTGAACGATGGGTTAAGCAGCATTTTTCACGAACAACCACAGGTTGTCTGGATTCTGACCTGAAGGCCACTGCTCGCCGACACGCGAGAACCCAAGCTTTCCTAGGGTGACGTGCATAGGTTTGTTTCCGGCGCGCGAGGTTGCAAAGACGCCCTTGCCTTTAGCTGCTTCGATGAGCGGTGCGCACAAAGGGTACGATTTTCCGCCACGCGCACTCGGCAGAACGAATACCCATCCCAGTTCCATCGGGAAGTCTTGTTCAGAAAGGTTAACGCTAGCACCGCTCGACACCTCTTCTCGATGATTCTTGGACGGAAACTTCAACCCACCCACTCCGATGAGGCAATCTCCGGATCGTAGAAATGCCAAAGAATGAGCTTCCTTTACGCGCTTCGACAATCCCACGGGAGTAACCTCTCCGCCCGCGAGCACGAACGCAACAAAGTCGTCCAACTCAGACGTGGTGCATATGCTTGGCGCTTTGACGGTGCTGGGCGGAATGTCCATGCTGCCTAACAGTTATTCACCAGACCCACCGGTCTGTACTATTAAAAATAGTGTGGAATACATATTTTCGATAACTAATTGATTCATTGAAGCCCACCGAATTTATTGTTCCTCATATGAATAATAGTACGGATGGGAGCGAATGTCTCGTTTTGGAAAGAAATACGAAGGACGGCTTCTGGCACAGAGCACTCATTCTCCATCGCGAACTGCCTGCTGTAAACCGGTCATAGAGTGCAGAGCGACCGAGCTTCGTACCTCGGCACATCTCGCGAGCTAAATGCCAATAGTACTGAATGGTTCTAT
>Ga0307375_10003052_pt1 | contig 16743 bp, 16 predicted proteins | sample TR1MG_FD_202531 | JGI IMG/M metagenome (GOLD analysis project Ga0307375, IMG submission 202531) | Soil microbial communities from Risofladan, Vaasa, Finland - TR-1 | ecosystem: Environmental > Terrestrial > Soil > Coastal area > Acid sulfate soil | place: Finland: Risofladan, Vaasa | collected... | reverse complement strand
GCCAGAGCATTTCCTGTATCTTTTCCCTCTCCTCAACCGATAAATGTTTGTATTTCATACACTTCGTATTGTACCTGCCTGCGGCAGGCAGGCCGAAGTGTTGCACTTACTTGTTGAACTTAGTCGGAATGCGATATTAAGAAATTAAAAATTGGGTAATTGGGTTTATTTATCTCGGTTATGTTCTTTTGTCGCGTTAATATAATTATTGAGCTTGTGATGCAAAATTTCCATTTTATTCTTGAGGGCGTCGCCTTCCTCCTTTTTTATGATTCCTCTTTCGACAAGCAACTCTATCCAATGAATGCTTTCTACGAGTGAACCGCGGGCATTATAGTTAAATTTGTTTCTATCCAGATAATGAAATCTCCCGCAACCTTCGGCAATATTCGCGCCAATGGAATCAATAGATCGAATAAACTGGTCACCTATAACTTTTCTTGTTTCCCACTCAAAATTTTTATAAATTTCCCAAGCGTCACCGGATATTTCCCGGGATAATTTATATATTTCCAAGTCTTCAAATTTCATAATTTTTAATCTCTCAATTTACCAATATCTCAATATCCTAATCTCCTAATATCTACAATATTAAATCCACCAGCACTTCTTCGTATTCCAATTTCCCGGATTTCACCAGAACGTCGTATTTCGCCAGCTGCGGCAGCTTGTCGGGAATCTGATAGGCAATCATATTGAAAACTTTGGGCATCGCTTCGTTGAGCAAAAAAAGTTTCTCGAGCGATGCCAGGCGCGCGCCCATTTCGTAATTTTTTAAATTTTTAAGAAGCCCGAAATAATCCGGATTTATTTCTATATCAAGCGATTCCAGCTCCTTGATTCCGATGCTTTTTCCTTGCCCTGAGCTTGTCGAAGGGTTCGGAATGCCGGATATTTTCCCGATTTCGGTGACCAGCATCCAGGTATCGTTTTGATAAGCCTCCGCCAGGAATTTCACGGCTGCCGGCTGCAGCATTATTCCATTCTCCTTCGCTGCTTCGGAAATGAAAGATTCCCATTTGACGCCGGTTAAGTAAGGAAAGTCCTGATGCTTGATGTTTGTTGATTTGCCGGCGAGAAAAGTCAGGCCTTCGCTCGATTTATTTTTTTCGGAAACCAAAACGGTGATGTCCGGATTTTTCGCGGCTTCTTTGAGCCGCGCCGAAAGCTCCTTTTTTAAGGTTTCCCCGCCGATAACCTCGAACACGTTTTCAAGAACGGCCAGCTTTTTAGGGTCGAAAAGCGACTGGCTGCCTATGAATTCGGCGAATTTAGGAAATTCTTCCTTGTCCGCCAAATCAAAACGGCTTATGGCGACGCCTTCGTGCTTCTTCCTGAATTCGGCTATTATTTCTTTCTTTTTTTGCAGGCGGCGGTATTCGTCCGGCCCGTGGAGGAAAATTATCATTTTTTGGAAACAGCCTTCTTCCGCGCCGAAGCCGCTTTGATGAATTCCGTGAAAAGCGGGTGCGGGCTTAGCGGACGGGATTTGAATTCAGGATGAAATTGAGTGCCGACAAAAAACGGATGTCCGGGCAGTTCGATTATTTCGACGAGCTGGCCGTCAGGCGAAGTTCCGGAAAACTTAAGCCCTTTCTTTTCGAGGCGAGTTTTATAAGCGTTGTTAAATTCGTACCGGTGGCGGTGGCGTTCGGAAATTAGCAAAGGGCGCGTAGCTAATCTCGAATTGTTTTTTTTAGTCGGATCTGCGTTGCGATAAGCCATATGCACTAAGCTATTTGCCTGTAAAACCGCCGGGTAAGCGCCTAGGCGCATGGTCGCGCCGTACAGTTTTCGCTCGAGATGTTTTAATTGTTCCGGCATCAGATGTATCACGGGGTTTTTGGTGTTGGGTTTTATTTCCGCCGTATTCGCGTCTTTGATTCCGCAAACATTCCGGGCGAACTCAATGGTGGCAAGCTGCATTCCGTAGCACAATCCGAAATAAGGAATTTTATTTTCTCTGGCGTACTGAATCGCACGGATTTTGCCTTCCACTCCGCGGCTGCCGAACCCTCCCGGGACTATTATCCCGCCGAAATCATTCAACTCCTTCAGATTGCGTTTGTCTTTTTCATATTTTTCCGAATCAAGAAAAACGATTTCAGGCTTGAGATTTAGCGTCCATGCCGAATGATTAATCGCTTCTATGACGGAGATGTAAGTGTCTTTCGTGGATTTCGAATTAAAATATTTGCCGACAATTCCGATCCGGATTTCTTTTTTGATTTTTTTGATCTTATTGCTCAGCTCCGTCCAATCAGCGAGATCCTTGCGGCCGGCGGACAAACCCATGGCATGAAGCAAAGTGGTTCCCAGATTCTCTTTTTCAAAATTAACCGGCGCATCGTAGATGGAATAAATGTCCGGAGCTGAAACTATCCTTTCTATGGGCAGGCTGCAAACGTTGCTGATGGTTCTTTTGATATCCGGCGTCGCGGGCTGATCGGACCGGCAAATAACGAAATCCGGGTTTAGGCCCACCGAATGAAGGTCGGTAATGGCGTGCTGGGTAGGTTTTGATTTTTGCTCTCCAAGCAACTTCGGAGTAGGCAAATAACTCACCAAAACCACGAAAACGTCCTTTGGGCTTTTTGCCTTCATCATTCTTGTGGCTTCCAAAAACGGAAGTAATTGGTATTCTCCCACTGTTCCGCCGTATTCGATTATCATCACCTCTGACCTGTTCTTTTTTTGGCAGGATTCTATGCGCCTGATTATCTCTTTTGGTACGTCGGGATATACCTCGACGTCTTCTCCTCCGTATTCCAAATTGCGTTCTCGTTTAATCACCTCCGCATAAATCTGTCCGGTAGTAATATAGTTGTCGCGAGTGCTGACCTGGTCGGTAAAACGTTCGTAATTGCCCAAGTCCTGGTCGGCTTCAATGCCGTCTTCCCCGACAAAAACTTCGCCGTGTTCCGCGGGACGGATAGTACCGGCATCGATATTGACGTACATATCCGCCTTCAGGTTTGCGACTTTGTAGCCGCGGGACTGCAATACCTTGCCGATGGAAGCGGCGGCGATGCCTTTGCCCACGCTGGACATCACTCCGCCAACTACGAAAATATATTTAACTGGATGTTTCATGTTTTTGCCACACGCTATACGCTATTTGCTATGCGCTTATTTTCTGGCACTTCCCGCAAAAATGACCCGTCCGCGCTCCGACTTTCATTGAAATTATTTTTGCTCCGCATCTGGGACATGGTTCGCCCGCTTTTCTGTAAACGAATCTCGTTTTCGCGTAACTGCCGGGCTTGCCGGAAGAATCACGGTAATCGCTTACGGAAGAGCCGCGCAATCTTACTGCTTTTTGGAGCACCCATTTTATCGCTTTGAAAAGTTTCTGAAGCCTTTCTTTACTTAAGGAAGATATTGGTTGGAGAGGATGTATCCGCGACAGCCAGAGAATTTCGTCGGAATAGATGTTTCCTATCCCGGCAATGAAATTCTGGTCAAGCAGCGCGCGCTTGGCGGCGCTTTTTTTATTTTTGGCGATTTTTTCAAACTCGCTAAAAGTAAATCCGCGTTCCAGCGGTTCGGGTCCGAGCTTTTTGAGCTCCGGCAGATTTTCGATTTCTTTCCTCTCTCCAAGGATAATTTTCGCAAATTTACGGACATCGGACAACCCCAGCCCCCGGCCGTCATCGAGGGTCAGCATAAGGCGGATATAGCTGTTTTTCTTATGCCCCAGGTGCCCTCCATTCAGGCTTTCCCATTTATCCCCCGCGAGCCTCCATTTGCCGACCATAAAATGGCCCGTCATTTTCTGATGAGTCAAAAGCTTCAATTCGACGCCTTTTGGCGCGGAAAGATCCATAAGTATATTTTTCCCACGCCGTTCCACGCCGGTTATTTTCTTTCCTTTGAGAATCCGGGCGAACTCGGCGGGATTGTGGCTCTTTACAAGCTTCGGCCAGCCGAGCCAAACACCTACAATTTTACGGCCGACGATTTTTTTTCGGAGACCTCTGACAATTGTTTCGACTTCAGGAAGTTCGGGCATAATTTTAGCTTATTGCCAATAGCATATGACATATGAACAGCCTAACGCAACGCTACTATTGGCCATTAGCTATCTGCCATAAGCCACTCTTAAGCATCCTGGGGAATTTCCCTTTGGGGAACGAGAGACTGGTCTGTCGGCAAAGTCACGAAAAAAGTCGTGCCGCGCCCAAGTTCCGATTCAACGCGCACTTCTCCGCCATGGCCCTCGATGATATTTTTCGCTATGTATAATCCGAGTCCGGTTCCCTCTGTCTGAGATTTGACCGCGTTTTCGGCGCGGAAGAATTTCGTAAAAAGTTTCTGGACTTCTTCCGGAGGTATGCCGATGCCCGTGTCTTTCACGCTCACTTCGATGAATGGCCTGCCGGGGACCTGCTCCGCGCGCACTACTACTTCTCCGTTCTTAACGTTGTAGCGGACTGCATTGTCTATTAAATTGGAAACGGCAAGCGCCAATCTTTGACTGTCTATAAAAACAGGCGGGAGCGCTGACTGAGGCTTTTCGAAATAAAGCCTTATACCCGCTTTGTTCGCCTGAGGCATCGCTTGGCTTAAAACCTGATTGAGAAAATCCTCTATTTTAGTCTCCTCGAATTTATATCCGAAGCGGCCTTCTTCTATTTTCGCTATGTTAAGAAGGCTCTCTACTATTTCCGCGAGAAGGTGTCCTGCCTTAAACGCTCCGCTAACCAATTCTTTGTTGGAATCGCTAAGCGCCGTGTCATCGTTTAGCGCTTCAAGCGCCCAGTTCATGTAAGTAAGCGGCGTCTTCAGCTGATGGGAAGCAACCGTAACAAAATCGTTTTTGGTTTTGATGAGCGCCATTTCGTGCGTGCGGTTTTGGATAACTTTAAGGAATCTCGCGGGTTCGCCGGCAATTCTTGCCAGCTGCGAAGTGCTGACGCGAAGTTCAAGCTGGGGCACGGTAAATGAAATGTCTACAATTTGAGGCCATGTTCCAGGCTGAGAGCGAGGTATCATCACCGGAGCAAGCGTCGGAAAAATAACCTGTGCCAGAAGACGGAGCCTGGGATTGTCGACTGCTTCAGGCTTTACTGTCATTCCGCTTATCTCGCTCGCCGGGACCATAAAAAGCTTTTCCCCGGCCGCGTTAAAAAATAATATTTTGAAATTCTCGTCGTAAATTATCAGCGTGTCGCCAAAATTATTGAGTATGGTGCTGAGTTCGTCCTGGCTCACTTCGGCGCTGACTGTGGGCGCAGTGCCTGCTTTTGCGCCGCCAACCGTTTTGGCCGAGATAAAAAATAATCCCAAAACAATGGCTGTCAGCAGAAGTACGCCAAGCGACCAGGCAAGTGGCAAAAAATACAGGCCTATCAGGATAACGCCGGCCGCGGGGAGAATTGCTATTAGAAAAAATTTCAGGTTGGACATCGCTTCTTGTGCAATTATACCACAGGTGAACTCTGGAAAAACTTCACAAAAACTTGCCTTGTTTGGAGTCTGAATCTTCCTTCGGTTTTTTAGCCGGAACTTTGGCTGGGGATTTTTGCAAACCGTTATCCATTCTGTTTATCAGTGCCCTGAAACCAAATTTCTCAAAATATTCTTTTATGTCTTCCTTTTTCATTTCGGCTTTCAATTCTTCCAGCTTCACGTCGCCAACGGGAACATTCTTTTCGAGCAGCACCAATCTTCTGGAAAGTTCCGCCTGCTCTTTTGATTCCAAAAGTTTTTCCCTGACTTTTTCCGGAAGAAGCAACGGGTTGGCGTAGGCGTTTTCCAATGTTCCCGCTTTATGAAGTATGCCCGCGGCGGTTTTCGGCCCTATGCCCGAAACGCCTTTGACATTGTCGGATGCGTCGCCGACGAGCGCTTTGTAATCAACGAGTTGTTCCGGCTCAAGCCCGTATTTGTTCCTGACAGCCGCTTCATCGAAATCCATAGTTTCGCTTATCCCTTTTTTGAAAGTGCGCACGGTTATTTTGCCGTCTTTTACCATCTGAAGCGTATCCATATCGCCTGTCATTATTATGACCTGAACTTCATCCTTGAATTTTTCGGCGAGCGTGGCTATCAAATCGTCGGCCTCGAAACCAGCTTTGTCGAACGGCTTCACTCCGAATTTTTCGAAAAGTCTGGGCGCTTCGATGAGCTGCGATATTAAAATATTTTCGGTTGGCGGCCGCTGGGCTTTGTACTCTTTATACATCTTGTCGCGGAAAGTCGGCTCGGGCCTGTCAAAGAGAGCGGCGGCGTAATCCGGCGGAGTTTCCCGGAAAATTTTCAGAAGTACGCTCGCCAGGCCGTAAAGCGCCCCGCTCGGCCGCCCGTCCGGAGCGGTGAACTTCGGCAACGCGTGAAAACAACGGTGGATTATCGAATTGGCGTCGATTAGAATAAGGGTTTTCATTATTTTATTTTGATGGTTCTTTCATTCTCTTTTTTCCCGTGGCTCAATTTCAGCCAAGTCGCCGATTTCGGCAGAATCTTTTTAAGCCTGTCTGCCCATTCTACCAGAATTATATTTCTGTTGTCCTCAGCCAGCTCTTTAAAACCCAGCTTCAAAAAATCTTTGGCGTCCGCTCTGTAGGCATCAATATGTATGAAATTGCGAAATTGCGAATTACCCAATCGTGGCAATTCGGTTTTTCTAATTAGTATGAAAGTTGGGCTGATGATTTTGCTGCGGATGCCGAGGCCCGCGGCAAATCCCTGCGTGAAAGTCGTTTTGCCGGCGCCAAGTTTGCCGCCAAGCGCCACGATAACGGTGCTATTCGTATGAGATTGCCGCGCTCCTATCGGAGCTCGCAATGACAAAGAAATTGAGCGCTTCCCAACAGTGTCGACAACAGCGGCTTTTTTTGACTGGCCGCTTTCCAGTATTTTTTTAGCCAGTTCCCTGCCTAATTTTTTAGTCGCGGCCGAAGAAGAGCTTTGATAGGTAGTCATTCTTTTTGAATATGGCAATTATTAAAAAAGGATAAATCAGTCCGACGAAGAGCGCCAGCCCCAGAACATCGAGCGCGCCGAAATATTTATTCAGCGGCTGATTGACCGGATAAATTTGCGCCGCCATAAATTGGTTCACAATTTTATTTGCCGCCGCGGGAGTGGGGTCGGAGAACGCGAAAATCGAATTACTCGCGCCGCTCACGCGCGAATAGCTTTTTCCCTCTGGAGCGCTGCCGGAAAAAGAAGATTGCGACGCGAGTTTTCCTTGCGCATCGTAAAGCGAAAGTGATTCATCCTGATTCCTCAAAGTCATTTTCACTTCTGCGGGATTCAAAATGAGATATTGTCCGGCGCCGATATTCTTTCCATCCAGAATGAATTTCTTGCCGTTACCGGAGACAAGCATCCAGCCGTTCAATGAAGCGCCGTTCATTCCGCTGTTGAAAAGCTCGACCCATTCGTTTCCGCTGTCCGCGCCGGACGGATTGGAAAGCCATTCGTTTATGTAAATCATTGGGATTTATGATTTAAGAATTAAGATTTATGAATGGAATTCTCGATTACTCTTAAATCATAATTCATAATTCATAAATCACAGTAGTTCCCCTTTCTTCCTTATTCCCAAATGCTCGTAAGCCGCCGGCAAAACCACGCGTCCGCCAGGAGTTCTTTTCAAAAATCCGAGAGTCATAAGATACGGTTCGTAAATGTCTTCTATGGCGCCTTTATCCTCGTTCAAAGCAGCCGCCAGCGTCCCGACGCCAACCGGCCCTCCGCCGAATTTTTCGATTATGACCTCCAGAAGCCTCTTGTCCTGCGGCTCAAGCCCGGCTTCGTCTATGTCAATCATTTCAAGGGTTTTTCTGGCTACTTTCTCATCTATGGCTGGCTGTCCGTGTACTTCGGCATAATCGCGGGCGCGCTTCAAAAGGCGGTTGACCACGCGCGGGGTCGCGCGCGAAGCCTTGGCAAGAATTTCTACCGCTTCCGGCGTTATTTTCATTCCGAGAATTTCAGCCGAACGCTTTAATATCGCCTTTATGTCGTCCAGATTGTAATAGTCCAGACGGAATATCGCGCCGAAACGCGAACGGAGCGGCTGCGATAAAAGATTTTCTCTGGTCGTGGCGGCCACCAAAGTGAAAGGCGGAAGGTCGATGCTGAAGCTGCGCGCGGTCGGGCCCTTGCCGACGACCAAATGAAGCTTTCTGCTTTCCATCGCGGGATATAAAACTTCTTCGATAAGGCGGTTGATGCGGTGCACCTCGTCTATGAAAAGCACTTCGCCCGGTTCGAGATTGGAAAGTATGGCCGCCATGTCGCCAAGTTTTTCGAGCGCCGGTCCGGAAGTGGTTTTTACATTCGCTCCCAATTCTTTACCGACAAGGTACGCGAGAGTGGTTTTGCCGAGACCGGCCTGTCCGCAAAAAAGGATGTGGTCCATCGGTTCGTTCCTTTTGAGAGCAGCTTCAATTATTACCTTGAGATTGTTCTTTGTTTTATCCTGCCCGTAATATTCTTCCCAGCGCAAAGGACGCAGCGCCTGGTCTATAGTCAGGTCTTCTTTGCCTAAATTTGAATTATTTTCGCTCATTTTTATTATTTATCCAAGGATAGTTTCATTAATGATATTGACCCCGCACCTTTTTATAAAACATATTCGTAAAATTAAAAAGTCTATTATTTTTATCGTATTTTTAGGAGAAATAACCCGGCGAATTGGGGAAAAGGTGCGGGGTTGACAAAATAAAAAACATATGCTACCATATTAGAACTTTAATCGATGATATCAGGGTCATTGATGTAAGTCGCCTCAGACCTGGGGGCGGGAATTGTTTTGCGATTAGGACGGTTTGGCTCCGGCGAAACCTATCCTCGCAGGTAATTCTAAACTCTTTTAATTTTATTAAACAGAGTCTCTACTCCCGCCAGGGAAAAGCCCCCAGATCTGAGTCGGCTTATTACGCTCCGGCAACTGCCGGAGCGTTTTGTTTTCAAAAAACTTTCCTCACCACTCCAGCGGACCTGTCGCGTCCTCGACTTCCTCCAAGCTGGTCACTCCTTCAAGCGACTTGAGGATGCCGTCCTCCTGCATGGTAACCATTCCTTGTTTCCGTGATAGATTTTTCAGCGTTATTCTGGAAGCGTCCTTTAGTATGGCTTCCTCGAATTCCGCTTTGCTCTCCATAAATTCGAATATTCCTATCCTGCCCTTGTACCCGAACCCGTTGCATTTGTTGCAGCCGACAGGCTCATAAATTTTTATTTGTTCGTAATATTTTTTATCTACTCTCTCCGGAAGTTTCTCCAAAAAACTTTTTGCCTTGGCTTCTATTTCCGCCGGAAGCTTTGTTTCTTTTTTACAGTCCATGCAAAGCTTGCGGACAAGACGCTGGGCGATTACCAGGGACAGCGCCGGCCCAATGGTGACGGTTTTCACTCCGAGATCTACCAGCCTAGGCACGGCCCCGACGGCGTCGTTCGCGTGCAGCGTGGAGAAAACAAGATGTCCGGTGAGCGAAGCCTGCAAAGCGATGTCGGCGGTGTCGTGGTCGCGTATTTCGCCAACGAGAATTATGTCGGGGTCTTGCCTCATTATCGAGCGCAAGCCATCGGCAAAAGTATATCCGGCTCCGGTATCGACTTGCGTCTGCTCGACTCCTTCAACGCGGTATTCTATAGGATCCTCTATCGTTATTATCTTTATCTCCGGTTTGGCGATGCGGCGCAGAAAAGCGTAAAGCGTCGTCGTCTTGCCGGAGCCGGTCGGACCGGTGTTAAGTATCAATCCATTCGGCATCTTCAGCTGCCGTTCGACTATTTCCAAATCGTCTTTTCTCAAACCGAGCTGTTTGAGCTCGACGGCTGTCGCTGCGGGATCGAGTACGCGCATAACTATCGTTTCGCCAAACTCAGAAGGTATCGTCGAAACCCTGACTTCGATCTCTTTCCCTCCGAGGCCTATCGTGAAACGCCCGTCCTGCGCCTGGTCGCGCACGTTCATCTTAAGATTCGAAAGAAGTTTTATTCTCGAAACGAGATGTTCGTAATTTTTAAGCGGCACATTTCCGAAAATATCGTGAAGCACTCCGTCCAAACGAAAACGAACTTTCGCTTTTTCTTTTTCCGCTTCAAAGTGTATGTCGGATGCTCCGATGGAAAGGGCGCCTGCAAGAACCACTTCAAAAAGAGATGTCGTGCTGACTTCGGTAAAATCCAAAGTTTTTATTTTGTCCTGAACCTCTTGAAGGCTGGTTAGTTTTTTCGCCAGATCTTCTATCTCTTCCGGCGAAAGTTCTACCTTGCCCGTTATCTCTTTGGATTCTTTCGGAACAAAAGAATAGGATTCCCACACTCTTTCGACTGCGCTCTTCGAAGCTATAAATACTTTCGTTTCGAATCCCGATGATTTTAGTTTTCCGACTATCCTGGCAAGCTCCGGCGATTCCGGATCTATAACGGCCAAGGCTACTATATTTTTCCCGCCCGAGGCGGGTCCGCCATGGGCGGATATTTCTATTGCCGCGGCATTCGCCGCCCTGGCATCGGCTTCGTGAACCAGTTTCAGCGCGTCGATGCTCACGGGCGTTGTCCTCAAATCTATGTATGGCAGCCCGGATTTCGCGGCGCGGCGCTTGGCATCGCGCTCTTCGGCTTCGCGGTGTATCTCACTCAATTTTGATTGAAGCGCGACTTGTTGTTTTGCTCCGAACATTGAATTCAGTTTACGCTTCTTGTTTGATGAGTAGCAAGCCGTTTTTTGCCCACCGTTGACAAAAACATCAAAATAATGTAGTATTTATGCAAGTTTTTTGAGAATGCTCCTGATATTTTGGGAGCCCTATAATCTGATATTCTCCGTTAAGACGGAGGGAAGGAGTTGTCATGAAAACGCTTTTGCCATTTTTGTTGTCGGCTTTTGTTATAGCTGGGTGTGCATCGCTGCATGACCCGGCAAAACCGGAAAGTGCCGCGCAGGAATTTCCGTTTCGCAACCAGGACCCACGCGTCGGGTTAGTGATCAACAGCGGCACGGCTCCGATGAATTTGTACGTTTACGACCAGGCCAACCGGCTGGTCGAGCAAACATACATGTCAGGAGCCAACCGCTTCATCATCGGACCGGACGGCCAGACGTATCCGCAGTACTGGATACGCTTGCTCCAGCCTGGTTGCTACCGGATTGACACATTTCCGTTTTTCTACGCGATTAGCTGGTTCCCGCCGGCAAAGTACAGGGTCGACCTACCGAAACAGACGTATTCCATCTGTGTCGGCAACAACCCGACCGCCTACTACTACGGCGGCCGTCACTGGAGTTGGTTGCTCCAAATCGGGGCGAATATCCCCGACGGCGCGACCGGTCTGCCAACGGTTCAAGTCAATCTGCCGTTCGACTAATCAAGGAGGCTGTGATGAAAATGATTTTTGTTTTTGCAGTGCTCCTCGCCGGTTTGATTACGGCAGGATGCGGAACCATAAGCGTCAACGGCAAACCGGTAATAGGTTTCAGCAGTGAAACCGACAAAAACGGAAAACCAGTGCCGGCGTTCGGCACTGAAATCACCGTTTATCAATACGGTGTCGGCGGGCAAGTCCAATCGCCGCCTACGCCGCCGGGCACTCCGCCAACGCCGCCGCTTCAGCCATCGGGCAACGCAATCACGCCGCCGGCCGTCACTTACGCGACGGTTTACGACACGGTTGACGACCCGACTCTGCGCGCCTTCGTCAACCAATCGGCGAACTCCGTTCGCCTGCAGATAGACGGCAACCCGGAAGAAATAAGGCTGGCCCCCTATCAATCGACCGCCGACATATCATTCAAGCCCGGAGAGCATCGGGTAAAAGTGACTATCGAACGGCCGACTGAGAACTTCGGCACGCTCGAGACATCAAGGTTCATTGATATCTCGGTTCGCCCCAACGACCACTGGCAAGCGATCTACGTCGGCTGGTAGTTTCCCTTTTCTGCCAGCCGAATTTACCCCGGAAGACCAAGCGCAACGCTTGTGTTCTCCCGGGGCTTTTTTTTAAAAATACCGCTGGTTGATGCGGATAATACAAATAGATTGCAGTCCTTTATTCTTTATCCATAATTCATTATTCTTTCAGTATGTCAGGACACTCTCATTGGGCGGGAATAAAACGCAAGAAGGAAATAACCGACAAAAAGCGCGGCAAGGTTTTTTCCAGGCTTTCAAAGGCGATAACGGCAGCGGTCGGCACCGAACCCAATCCAGATTTTAATCCCCGGCTCCGCACCGCCATTCAAAAAGCCAAAGAAGCCAGCGTGCCGGTGGATAACATCGAGCGCGCGATTAAAAAAGCATCCGAACCCGGAGCGACGTTTGAAGAACTTACTTTGGAATCTTACGGTCCGGCCGGCGCGGCTATTCTCATCAAAGCCATCGCCGACAATAAGAACCGGGTCATCGCGGAAATCAAAAAAATATTAAGCGACCACGGCGCCAAATGGGCCGAGCAAGGCAGCGTCAAGTGGGCGTTCGAAGAAAAAGACGGCGAACTGGTTCCTAAATTCACCCAGGATTTGAGTGAAGAGGATACGAAAAAGCTCGAAGCTTTGATGGATGCTCTCGACGAACACGACGATGTGCAGAATGTTTACACGAATGCAGGTGAAATTTCCGAGTCCTAATTTTTAATGACTAATCAATAACGCAATTAGAAAAAATTAGGAATTCAGAAATTGGGATTTTATTAGAAATTAGAGTAATTAGAAATTAAAAATTTATAACTATGATAGTAATCGGAATAGACCCTGGAACGGCGCGCGTGGGCTACGGCGTGATTAAAAAAGAGTGTGGGAAAATATCTTTTCTTGATGCCGGCATACTTAAAATAATCCCTTCAAAAAAACAGTACGTTCTTCTTCAAATAAAAAAAGAACTGGATTCTCTTTTTAAAAAGTGGCGTCCGGAGATAGTCGGTGTCGAAAGGGTTTACTTTTCAAAAAACCAAAAGACGGCCATGTCGGTCGCCGAAGCGCGCGGAGTGATAGTTCTTGCCGTACTCGAAGCAGGCATAGAAATAAAAGAGTGTTCGCCGAACGAGGTTAAATCCGGGCTCACCGGCTACGGACATGCCGACAAGCGCGGCATCGCAAAGATGGTAAATCTCGCACTGGGAACTCCCAGTCTGAAAATAATCGACGACGCAAGCGACGCGCTGGCTATAGCGATATTCGCCGCGGGGACGCTTAGAGACGGGAAACGGCCGAGCTGATTTCCCCGGGTGCCTTGACCCCTCACATAAAAATTTATGTGAGGGGTTGACACTAAAATTTTTTACCCTATACTTTTTTTAAATTAAAGAATTCGCCGCTATAGCGGCAAAAGGTCGATGAACTCATCTTGGAAATATGCTTCAACCCGCGTTTTCAGCTATTTTCACGATTCCGCTAGGCGCAACGAGGAAGGTGTATTGGACATACTCCGACCGAGTTGCAACGAAGCGGAGCGTGAAAATAGAGAAAACCCTTCGGGATACGGTCAATTTAGCCTGTCGCTATGTCGCTTCGGACTTAGAGTATCTACTGATACACTTTCGTCCTCGCTTCTTGCGCCAGACGAAATTGACCAGTATCGCGGCTGAAGATATTTTCAAAATGAGTTCTGAATAACATTGGCTAAAATAACCATATACGACAGCTTTGCCTAATATGGCTACAGAATTAGAACTATTGAAAAGCCCGGCTCTTCAGGAAGAAGACATTGAAGAGGAAGTTGAAGAGGAAGATGATGGAATAGACGAAGGCAGCGATGATGACGATGACGACGATGACGATGAGGCTGGCCTAGAAGAAGGAATGCATTACGAAGATGCGTATGGAAATTCAGACGACTCCGAAGAATCATACGAATAACCAATAAGATAACAAAAATCGCCCCATTAGACAAAAGGGGCGATTTTTGTTATTTCTAAGCCTATGAAACCAGCTAAAAAATTCGGTTTTAAAAATAGGAATCTTAAAAGCATGCTCTGGCCGGCGAGCATGGCAATCGCCGTCCTTTTTGTTTTGGGGACGATATTCATGATGGTTATGGCGAGCAATCTGCCTTCCGTGGCCGACTTAAGCAGCCAAACGATGAGCCAGTCTACTAAAATTTATGACAGAACAGGGCAAATACTTCTCTACGAAATAAACTCGGGACAAAAAAGAACTTCGGTTTCTTTCGACCAAATACCTCAGTCGCTCAAAGACGCGACTATAAGCATCGAGGATGAAAATTTTTACAACGAGCCCGCTTTCGACTGGAAAGGAATATTGAGAGCGTTTTTTGTTAACCTTATTCACGGAGGAATAGTTCAGGGAGGCTCGACAATCACGCAACAGCTGGCCAGGAACGCGTTTTTAACCATAGACCAGAATCTTACAAGAAAGATAAAAGAGCTCATTCTCGCGATAAAGCTTAACGAAAATTATTCAAAAGATCAGATACTGACTCTTTATTTCAACCAGATACCGTACGGTCCGACTATCTATGGAGTGGAGGCCGCCAGCGAAGCATACTTCGGAAAATCGGTCAGCGACCTGAATCTGGCGGAGTCCGCTGTTTTAGCGTCCTTGCCGAAGGCGCCATCATATTATTCTCCTTGGGGACCTCATCTGGACGAACTTCTCAACAGACAGAAAGTTGTTTTGAATAAAATGTACCAGCTCGGGAAAATAAACAAGCCGCAGCTTGATGAAGCCTTGGCTTACAAAATAGTTTTTCAGCCGAAGATGATAGGCGGAATAAAAGCGCCCCACTTTGTAATGGCGGTCCAGGATTATCTGGTGCAAAAATACGGGGAGGATATGGTTGACCGCGGAGGACTGAAAGTCATAACGACGCTTGATTGGAATCTTCAGCAGGCTGCCGAAACCGCGGTTGAAAACGGAGTTAAGAGGAACCAGGAGCTTTACAAGAGCAACAACGCCGCTTTAGTGGCCCAGGACGCTACCACGGGCCAAATTCTCGCAATGGTGGGCTCTAAGGATTACTTCGATGTACAAAACGACGGCAACTTCAACGTGGCCACGCAAGGATTGCGACAACCGGGCTCCGCGCTTAAGCCTTTCACATACATGACTCTTTTTGAAAAAGGATTTTCTCCGGATTCCATTTTGTTCGACGTGCCGACCGAATTTGCTTCGAATAATCCTTCGTGCCCGGCGGAAGTGGATTTCAACAACACAAGCACTGATTGCTTCCATCCGCAAGATAACGAAGGGACTTTCGCCGGCCCGCTAACCATTAGGGCCGCGCTCGCGCAATCAGTAAACGTTCCGGCAGTAAAAGCGCTTTATCTGGCGGGAATACCCGCTGTTTTGGACAATATACACGCATTCGGAGTAACGACCCTTAATGAACCTAGCCGTTATGGTTTGTCGCTTACTCTCGGCGGAGGGGAAGTAAAACTCATCGACCTCGTGGAAGCTTATTCTGTTCTGGCGCAGGAAGGGGTAAAGCACCAGCAAACTATGGTGCTTGAAGTCCGCAACAATCAGGATAAAGTCATCGAATCATATCAGGACAATCCTCAAGCGGTTGTCGACCCCCAATATCCACGCCTTGTAAACGACATATTGTCTGACCAGGAAGCGCGCGCTGACCTTTTCAAGGCAAGCCTGCCGCTGACTGTTTTTCCGGATTATGACGTTGCCATAAAAACAGGCACCAGCAACGACTACAGGGACGCGTGGTCATTCGGATATACTCCGACGCTGGTGGTTGGCGTATGGGCGGGAAATAACGATAATACGCCGATGCAGAAACACGGGGGCAGTGTTCTCGCAGCCGTTCCGATATGGCATGATTTTTTTGCGGAGGCCATAAAAACTCAGCCGAAGCAGACATTCAACAAGCCGAATAGCGTGCAAGAAACAAAACCGATGCTGAACGGAGATTTCGCCGCCAATAACCAGATTCATTCGGTTCTTTTCTACGTGGATAAATCCAATCCTCTCGGACCGGCGCCTTCAGACCCTTCGAATGACCCTCAATTCATAAATTGGGAAACAGGTGTGTCTGATTGGGCGAAAACCAATATGCCCGACCTCTATCAGAATTCTTTGTCGCCGTCGCCGGCTTCGTCATATTCCGCGCCGGCAGCAGATTCATATTCTCCTCTGCCGTCGATAAAAATATTAAATCCCCAGCTTGGGGGATTCGTGAGCTCGCCGCTTAATGTTGTCGCCGACATAACTTCTTATTATCAGATAAGCAAAATAAATGTTTATTTGAACGGGCAGCTTGTCCAAAATTTCTCCGGCAATTTCGGCACCGTTTATCGCTTTAACACGATAATCAATAACCCCCACCTGCAGGCTCAAAATTCGCTTGTGCTGGACGTTTTTGACGAAAAAGGCAGGGAATCCAAGGCGGAAACAATAGTCTACCAATAAAGGTATTTTGCCGGAGCCGCGCACTTATGCCTTTAGGATAGGCATCACCAGATAAAAATACGATGTATCTTTCAATGACTTTATAACAGCCGGCTTATTGTCTTCATTCATGCAGAACAAAATCTCTTCCGAATCAAGCGCCTTCAGGCCGTCAGTAAGATATTTCCAGTTGAAAGAAGTTTCCTTGGATGAGCCTGATAGTTTCGCAGGCAGGAGATAACTGTTTTCTCCAAGGGACTGGTCCGCGAAAGATATTTCTATAGCTTTTTTATTTTCAAGTATTTTTATTTTTACTTCGCTGCTTTTTGCGCTGAAAATTCCGACGAGCTTCAAACTGTTTATAAATTCTTCTTTTGAAACCATTATCTCGGCGCTATATTTTTTCGGAACGACTGCCTTAT
>Ga0307375_10003051_pt1 | contig 16747 bp, 16 predicted proteins | sample TR1MG_FD_202531 | JGI IMG/M metagenome (GOLD analysis project Ga0307375, IMG submission 202531) | Soil microbial communities from Risofladan, Vaasa, Finland - TR-1 | ecosystem: Environmental > Terrestrial > Soil > Coastal area > Acid sulfate soil | place: Finland: Risofladan, Vaasa | collected... | reverse complement strand
CGTTCCGTGACTGGGGTCGTGATTGCTACTGCGGACCGGGCAAGGACAACACCTGCGGCAAACGCTTTGGCTGGCAGTTGGGATCCTTGCCACTCGGCTACGACCACAAATACACCTACTCGCACCTCGGCTACAACCTCAAGATCACCGACATGCAGGCCGCCTGCGCACTGGCACAGATGGATAGACTGCCGGGCTTCATCGAGGCACGCAAACATAATTTTGCCTTCCTCACAGAACGGCTGAAATCTTGCGAAGAATTCCTGATCCTGCCGGAAGCCACAGCAGGCAGCGAGCCATCCTGGTTTGGCTTCCCGATCACCGTGCGCGAATCGGCAGGCATCGCGCGGGTTGAGCTGTTGAAATACCTGGATCAATACAAGATCGGCACTCGTCTGCTGTTCGCGGGCAATCTCACCCGCCAACCGTATTTCGAAGGCCGTACTTACCGCATCAGCGGTGAGCTCACCAATACCGACCGGATAATGAACGACACCCTCTGGATCGGCGTGTATCCCGGCCTGACTGAAGAGATGCTGAGTTTCGTGGTTGAGAAAATCGAAACGTTTTTTGGCGTGAATTTCTAATTTGATGAGCAAGCAGATATTGCTGACAGGGGCGACGGGCTATCTCGGCAGCCATCTTGCAAATGCATTGTTGGACGCAGGTTACAATGTTGTGGCACTCAAGCGAAAGACCTCTTTGCTACGACGCCTTGAGTTGATCCTGCCAAGAATTACTTTACTTGATGTCGACGGTATCGACCTGCGGGCGCTATTCAAAGATTATGGTAAGTTCGATGCTGTTATTCACACAGCGGCCGCTTATGGCAGGAATGGCGAAAATGCCAGCGAGATAGCGGATGCCAATTTGAGCTTACCGCTCAAACTATTGGATGCTGCCGTGGAAATGGATGTCCCATTGTTTTTTAACACGGACACTGCGTTGGATAGGTTCTTGAACGCGTATTCGCTATCCAAGACACAGTTCGCAGAATGGGGAAGCTATTTTGCAAGGCAAAAGAAGATTCGTTTTCTTAATCTAAAGTTGGAACATTTCTACGGCCCCGGCGATGCTAATACGAAATTTACAACTCATGTGATTAATAGCTGCCTGAGGAATGCACCAGAACTGAAGCTTACTCTTGGCGAGCAAAAGCGCGACTTCATTTTCATTGACGACGTGGTTTCAGTCTACTTGGTGTTATTGGAGCAACAAGAATCGCTGACCGACTGGTTCATGGAGTTCGATGTGGGGAGTGGTGAGTCAGTATCAATTAGGCAGTTTGTTGAGACGACGCAGCGTCTTACTGCCTCAAAGACACATCTGGCCTTCGGTGCGCTGCCTTATCGCGAAGGTGAGATGATGCATTCACAGGCTGATATATCTGGCTTGACGGCATTAGGATGGCATTGCCGTTATGACCTTGAAACAGGACTAAAACAAGTTATAGAACAAGAACGAGGTCAGGCATGAAGTTACTAATTACAGGCGGTTGTGGTTTTTTGGGCAGCAACTTGGCATCAGATTCATTGGCGCGCGGAGATGAGTTAGTCGTGTTCGACAATCTTTATCGCAGCGGGTCTCGCGAGAACCTGGCATGGCTGCAAGCACAAGGCAAATTTACCTTCGAGCATGGCGACATTCGCAACCAGAACGACATCACGGGCATTGTTCAGTCATTCAAACCTGATGCAATATTCCATCTGGCGGGTCAAGTGGCGATGACTACCTCGATTGCGAATCCACGCATGGACTTTGAAGTGAACGTGATGGGCACGCATAATCTGTTGGAGGCGGCGCGGCAACATGCACCGGAAGCCATCGTTGTGTACTCCTCCACTAATAAAGTGTATGGTGATTTGGAGCAATACACGTACAGCGAAAGCGATACACGCTACAAGTGTAATGAGCGCCCCGGCGGCTTTGATGAGCAAACGCAACTCGACTTTCATTCCCCCTACGGCTGTTCCAAAGGCGCTGCGGATCAGTATATGTTGGATTACGCACGCATCTTTGGGCTCAAAACGGTGGTGTTCCGTCATTCGTCAATGTATGGCGGCAGGCAGTTTGCTACCTATGATCAAGGCTGGGTCGGCTGGTTTTGCCAGAAGGCAATAGAAACCAGCAAAGGCCAAATCAAAAAACCTTTCACAATCTCTGGTACAGGCAAGCAGGTACGCGATGTGCTTCATGCGGATGACATGAAGCGGCTATACATGGCTGCTGTCGGTAATATTGATAAGGCCAAGGGCCAGGCTTTCAACATTGGTGGTGGCCTCTATAACAGCTTGTCCCTGCTGGAACTGTTTGCACTGCTTGAAAAGATATCAAACGTAAAATTGAGCTATGCCCAACTACCTGTGCGCGAATGCGACCAACGTGTGTTTGTAGCGGACATTGCCAAGGCCAAACAACTGCTGAATTGGCAACCGATGGTTACCGCAAAGGATGGTGTGGCGCGAATGGTTGAGTGGGTAAGCCAAACTAGTTGAAATCCGTAGTGTGTAATAAATTACTTTTCGAACTCAAATTTGCATGTGCATAAGTAAGTTAGCAAAAGAGTGAAAGTTAATCATCTCAAAATTCTAGGGTGCTCAATTTCAAAAACTTTAATAACCGGTTTTATTTCGTGCGGTGCCAGTTTGTGTTTCTATCTTATCTTATTTTGGTATTAAATTTATTGTGTTGACTAATAGGCTTGCTTCAATACTGACGTGGGTCAATCGATTTTTGGAGCGAAGAGCTTCGACATTCTTGTCGCCAATCGTCGCTGGATGGATAGGACGAATTGTATCTGCGTCTTGTGGTTTATTGAATACCAGATTGCTTATCGACTTAATGGGAATACAAAATTTTGGCTCCATAACAATAGTTTTGTCACTTTTACCATGGTTTGCATTTCTTAACCTGGGCCTGCCAAATTCAGTACAAAACGCGATATCGCGCATGAGGGTTGCTTCGCAAGATGTTACAGCGCTGAAACAGATTAGTGTTAATGCTGCTTTTTTTATAGCTGTAGCGCTTACCCCAGCAGCCCTGATTTTTGCATTTCTTATTCAACATCTGTTGTTAAAAGGACATGACGCCACTCAATATGCCTGGATATCAGTAATTTGTGTTGCAATGATATTTAATGGGTTTTCTCAAGTTTTTAATCATGTGCTGTACGGAATGCATCGTAGTTTTTGGCCTGTTGTTGCTCCAGCTATTCAAGCTGCTATGACAACGCTGGCGCTTACTCTAGCAATTGTACTGCATGCGCGAAACCCAATATGGGGAGCTGTAGCAGTTGCGTTGCCCATCATGACTCTGTTCGCCTTTTCGGCTAGGCTGGTAGGTGCTAGGCCGCGCTTATCGATCGACTGGATGCATCTGCGCGGTATTCTAAAAGAGGGTCGAGGGTTTCTCGTCTTTGGTTTGGCGGCACAAGTGACCCTAGCATGCGATTATATTGTAATGGCTTTTCTACTGTCTAACCAAAATATTGTAGAGTACAACCTTGTAAGCAAGATATTCGGCGTCATTCTTACGTTACACAGCGTGCTAATGGCAACTTCGTGGACGCCAATGTCGGACCGTTACCATCGTGGCGATTTTGTTGCATTAAGGCGAGATGTCAAACACCTTCTATTAATTGGTTATTCATTGGCGATAGGGGTTGCGTTGCCAATGATAATTTTCATGAGTGATGTAACATCAATCTTGTCAGGATCGAGGGTGCTTACGGTTCCGTTCTCACTGGTAGCAAGCTGGTTTGGCTATATTATTGTTCGCGTTTGGTCTGATACTTTTGCGACAGCTTTGTTAAGCTTTAATGAGCTTTCAACCATGAATGGCTACATATTTTGGCAAGCTGCTATAAGTTTGCCTGCGCAATGGTTTCTCGGTGTCGAATTTGGCTCAACCGGCATAGTACTCGGTATCATCATTTCTTTTATTGTAACTGCAGCATGGGTGCTGCCGTGGAAGTTCGCCGAACTTACCCGCGCTCGTATCGACACACAAAACATTGATCAGCGCTTTTCAGATTTAGGAATGTAGTGCAGCGACGATAAAACTTATTGACCTTAAATACCTTCATTATGAAAACTGAAATCCCGCTATTGACGATTGCAATGCCAACATATAATCGAGCATCGTCTTTACAGCATTCATTAGCAGCTTTAATAAGACAGATCGATAAGGTTGCTGGAGGTTGGGAAATTATCGAAGTAATTGTTTCTGACAATTGCTCGACCGATGAAACACCATTGGTTGTAAAGCAGTTCGATGACCGGCCTGGCCTCACTTATATTCGTAATTCTGAGAATTTTGGAATGGAAGGAAATTTTATTTCTTGTTTTGAGAAGGCCAAGGGAACTTTTGTCTGGATATTCAGCGATGATGACCTTCTGGTCGATGATGCACTTTGGAAAATAGTGCAATTGATTAAAGATAAACCTGTAGATATTATTTACTTGCCACCTCGATATTTATTTGGGGAACTCGACTCTTTTTCCTCTGCCAAGGTTAAGTTTAATATTAACCGTGTGTCTGATACTTACTTTGCTTTGCGATCTAATGGTGTTCTTTCTTTTCTATCTGCTGTTGTAATAAACAAGGATCGATATTTACAACTTCGTGAAGATGATAATCTTCGGCGCTATAAGGGAACATTTCTTGCTCACTATGAATGGATTTATACAATATTAGCTAATGGAAGGTACTTTTATCTTGCAAGTAAGCCAATTATCCAAGCTCGTACGGGAGCCACTGGAGGATACGACTTGTTTCTTGTATTCAGCGAGTACTACGTAAGAATAGGCCGTGAAAAACTATCAAAAAAACCTCGCATAAGGCAGGATCTTGAGAACGCAATGTTATATATACACATACCAGGCTTCATCTCTCGTTGTCGTGCAAACAATTTCGGGAAATTTGAATTCATACCGAATCTAGTGGCAGAGCAAATTCATCATGTTTACGGAAACTCTCTGTTTTACCGTCTATTTATTAAAAACCAACTTCTTGCTCCTCCTTTGGTTTCTAGCTTTGTTTATAAACTATCGCGGCTCTATTCAAGGCTGTGGAGTATTAGCAGGCGTATGGTATGCAAAATCCAATTACTTTAACATTCTTTGTCGATAGTACTAGACGTACATAGTTCATATGAACCCAATAAATTTATTGGCGCCGCGTTTTTCTAAGCGCCGCTTATTCCTCTCAATTTTTAGAGATTTTGTCTATCGTCCAATTTCAATCCTGGGGCGACTTTCTCCGATAAATTTCCACAATTATAGAATCTGTTCGAATCTCCATATTCAATGTTGTATATGTGGTCAGGTCGGCGTAATTTCTTATGATTACCCGGACGTAAAGCTTCGGAAAGCGCATGGAATAGGGTTGTTGCGAGAAACACTGCGGTGTAAATCATGCTCAGCAACTATGCGGCAGCGACAATTGGCACTGGGATTAATTAAGATAATCGAAGAGCGTTTCGGACAGAGCCTACAAAGTTTAAGGGAGTTTCGTGATCAGAATTTGGCTGGTTTGCGCATTCTGGATTCAGATTCGTTCAGTCCTATAAACCACATTCTACGTGGAATGCCAGGGTATGTTTATTCACAGTTTGTTCCATATATGAAAATTGGTGAAAAATTAGCCGATGGTTCGATTAATGTTAATTTAGAAAAAATGCATTTTGACTCAAACAGCTTTGATGTCATTCTCACCTCAGATGTAATGGAGCATGTTTCAGATGACGAGTCTGCGCATCGTGAAATATTCCGATGTCTTGCTCCAGGCGGTAGCTATTTATTCACGGTGCCTTTCGATCCCTGTTGTCAGGGGAACCGACGATTAACGCAAATTTGCGGAACAGGAAGTTTCTTCTTTTTAGAAAAACATATTCACGGTGATCCGCATAGTAAGTCCGGTATCCTTGCTCACAGAATTTATGGTTGGCAACTGCTTGATGACTTGAGTAAGGTCGGATATTTACCCAAATTCATTGAGCTGAATGAACAAAAGTATGGTGTATTTGGTGGTGATCTTTTTGTCGCAAAGAAGGAGTTTTGATTTAATGAGGATACTGATTACCGGCGGGTCCGGTTTTATCGGGAGCAATCTCGCGCGGCGTCTGGTTGGTGATGGGCATGTTGTGACCGTGCTGGATAACCTTTCTCAACAGATTCACGGTGACAACCCAGCGCTCAGTTCCCCCCTTTACTCGTCGATTCGTAATCAAGTCAATTTCGTGCATGGTTCTGTGTGTGATGACGAGATTTGGTCAACCTGCCTTGATAATCAGGATGCAGTGGTTCACCTGGCAGCCGAAACTGGTACCGGGCAGTCCATGTACGAAATACGGCGATATGCTGATGTGAATGTGGGGGGGGCAGCCAGAATGCTTGATGGGCTGGCTAATTATAAGCATAACGTGCAGCGAGTTGTGGTTGCCTCTTCGAGAGCCATCTACGGTGAAGGAAAGTATTGCGAATCGAACGGTACGATTGTCTATCCTGGCGCCCGTCGAGTAGAAGATATGCAGGCAGGTCGGTTTGAACCAATCAGCGAACGAACCGGTGAAGTCTTGACCCTAATGCCTACGGACGAGGATTCTAAAATTCACCCGACCTCTGTCTATGGCATAACTAAACAGAATCAAGAACAAATGGTCATGACTGTTTGCCCGACGTTGAATATTGAACCCGTCGCTTTGCGTTATCAAAACGTATATGGCCCAGGCCAGTCACTCAATAACCCTTACACGGGAATCTTGTCAATTTTCTCGACCCGCGTACTCAATCACAATCCGATCAATATCTTTGAAGATGGTCGCGAAAGTCGAGATTTTGTCTTCATCGATGATGTTGTGGACGCTACTTGTTTAGCGCTCTTCCGACCAGAAGCGGCGGGAGAGATATTTGGTATTGGGTCGGGAGTGGCCACCGATGTATTAACCGTTGCCAATACGCTAGTTAGGCTTTATGGCATGCACGTACCAGTCGAGGTTACAGGAGCGTTCCGGGTGGGAGACATTCGGCATAACTTTGCTGATATGACAAAGGCTAGGCGTTTGCTGGGATTCGAACCCAAGGTAAATTTTGTTGCTGGTATTGAGGCATTTAGTCGCTGGGTGCTAGGGCAGGATGTGGCCGTAGATAATTACGATAAGAGTATCCTTGAAATGAAAGAGAAGGGCCTCTTCAAGACATGACCGAATATAGCAGTCCAACAGTGTGTCTCGGCAATGACAGTATTGCTTTTGTCACGGTTCTTTTCAATTGCGAAAAGTACATGTCATTATTTTTTGCTTGTATGAGCCAGCAAACGGACAAAGACTTCGTCGTAATTGTCATTGATAATGCGTCAAAGGATGGATCGCTTGCGCAAGCCCGTGCCTTGGCCCAGGCTCATCGGGTTCAATGCGAATTCATCGCGAATGAAGGTAACCTTGGCATTGCAGTCGGCAATAATCAGGGAATTGAGCGAGCCAGAGAACTGGGCTTGCAGCATATCGTTCTTATCAACAACGATATTGGCTGCGAAAATGATCTGGTATCCCGCATCCGGCTACGAGCCATCGTCGCGGGCCATAAAGCATGGACTTGCTTGGCTTATTATGGTGAATCCACGGTACGATGGTATGGCGGTGGTAAGCTAAGCTACTGGCTTGCCCGTGGTATTCACTTTGGACAGAAGCAAAGTGAAACTATTTGTCACCCAGTTGCAGTCACCTATGCTCCTACCTGCCTGATGTATCTACATGCTTCGGTATTCGAGCGTGTTGGACTGATGGATCCGCAGTATTTTGTGTATTACGACGACACCGACTTCTGTAAACGTATTGAGGAATCCGGCATCGTGTTGATGTACGATCCTGAAGTTTCATTCAGGCACTATGTCGGAGGATCGAGCGGTGGTGACCTGAGTTTTTTCTTTCTGCGTATGAGTACGCGAAATAAGTTTATTTATATACAAAAACACTATGAAGCACCGGGCCGAGAGATCGTGATGGTTATGGCACTTATGTCTAAACTAATACAGTTGACTTTATCAAGTCGCCGTAGCGCAACATTAGCTGGTCTAAGGGCGTATTTTTCTTCTACAACAAAGTAGAGCAGTTGAAATGAAATCCTCCAGGATGCATAAGCCACTCAGCGCTACATCTTGGTTTGTGATGTTGCTCATTTTACTTATGAGCCAGCATGTACCTGTACTAGGCAAATTTATTGCACTAACCGTAATTGCCATTCCAATCCTAGCGGGATATTTATTGTGGCGGCGTCTTGCTAAATTGAGTCCTACCTTAATGCTGTTGTATATTGGTGCAACCATTATTGTAATAATCTCATTTGCAATAAATAGTGACAATGACTTGGTTTCACAAGATTCGGCTATCTATTTGATTTACTTGCTGGTGCCTTTCGCCATGAAGATAAGTGCACCTTATGCATGGCGTATTGGTGCTGCTGCAGGCTTTTGGCGGGGATTCAGGCTAATAATGATTTTAACCTCGGTTCTTGGATTACTTCAATTGCTGTTAGGAGAACACTTTTTTAGTTTTCGTGATTTTCTTCCTGATGACTTTAGAGTAATGGGCTACAACACCACAAATGAGATTGTCTATGGTGTTCCTGTCTACCGTGCTAACGGCTTCTTTTTTTATGAGCCGTCGTTCTTTTCACAATTTCTGGGACTGGCAATTTTGATCGAAATGCGAACAAAGCGGAATATTGGCATCCTCGCGCTTTTTCTGGCAGCTATGATTGCAAGCTTTTCGGGAACTGGGCTGATTCTGTTGGGGGTTGGCTTGATCGTCATGGCGTCTTCTTCAGCAAAAGTATCCTACAGAGAGGGTGTAATCACACTCCTGCCTTTAATAGTTCTTGGTCTAATATCAGTCTATGTTTTTCCAGAGTTCTTTACGGCTCGATTAGATGAGTTCTTTACCGTAAATAGTAGTGCCTATATTCGATTTGTGTCTCCGTATTTATACATATTTCACTCCTATTCGTCGTCTTTTGGCAATGCAATAGTAGGTGTAGGGTCAGGAATGGCTACTTCACTGCGTAATGCTGATGTTATGGCGGATTTTTCTGGCATAAGTAAGATATTTTTCGAATATGGCTTGTTTGGGGGGGGCTTTGTGACTTTCTTATACTTGATCTATTGTGAAAAAGCTAAAATGGTAAGCTGGATTCGTTGGCCATTAATACTGGTTCAGTTTTTCTTGAATAACGGAATTTTTACACCTATAACATTGGTCTTTTTTATTCTAATCTCCTTGTTTGCAACTTCAGACTGCTTTCAGAGGCGACCATTTCGTACATTCGTTAGAGGGGGCCTCGTAAATTCTGACAGTCCGTTAAGTGGTAACCTTCCCCAGCCCAAGCCGTGAAGGTCTCGGCAACCAGAGGAGCATGCGCATGAAAAGGACGAGAAGGAATTACGCACCGGGATTCAAGGCCGAAGTGGCCTTGGTAGTGATCAAGGGCGGCAAATCACTTGCGGTATTGTCTGAACAATCTGATGTTCGCCCCAACCAGATTGCTGACTTGAAACAGCAGCTGCAGATTCCGGCTGTCGATGTATTTGGCGGCGCGCAAAAGGCAAAGGCGGTCGAGACTTGCATTAAGGCGGTTTATGCCAAGATTGGACAACTCACGCTATGTCGTTGAATTGTTCTTTTATTCGCGCATTGCGATATTTTACGATCACCCAGCTGTCAAAGAACGGTTACCGCGCGTTTATATCAAGGCTATTACCAGGTGCTCGCGTACTTGATGTAGGCTGCGGAAACAACAGTCCCTTCAAACTAAAGAGTCAGAGACCAGATATACACTATACCGGCTTGGATGTTGGGGATTATAACCAGACGTCTCCTAATCTTGCCGACAAATATATTGTGGTTCCCCCTGCTGAGTTTGTTTTTGCTATCCAGAAATTTGAAGGCGAATTTGATGCAGTGATCTCTTCTCACAATATAGAGCATTGTCAGGAACCAGAAATGGTCATTCGCGCTATAGTTGCGGCACTCAGGCAGGGTGGGTGTTTGTATCTATCTTTTCCTAGTGAGCAGAGTCTTTCGTTTCCAAGTAGGCGAGGTTGTCTAAATTTTAAAGATGACCCGACTCACCATGATGTTCCCCAGTTTTTAGCTATAAAACAGGCGTTGCTAGCCGCAGATTGCGAAATTATTGTAGCGCATCAACAATATCAACCTGCCATGCTCTGGCTGATAGGAGCTCTCCAGGAACCATGGTCACGGCTGAAAGGGCGTACTTTGTTTGGTACTTGGGCATTCTTTGGTTTCGAGTCGGTTATCTGGGCACGCAAACGCAACATACATGATGTTAAGTGAGGAATGGGTTTGTATAAGCAAGATAGCTCGATTAATCTACTTCAGTTAACACACCGGCTACCTTGGCCTCCGATTGATGGAGGAAAAAAAGGCACTTTGGGTTTTGTCGAAGGCTACCGGCGGCATCCAGCAACGCGGCATCAAAGCTTGTTATGTATGTGTCCTACGGATGAGGCTCAATGGGCATTGGACTGGAAGCCCGATGGCGTCGAGTTGACGGTAGACCTGATGTATTCACGCAATACGATTCCCCGTGTACTTGCGAACACTCTATTTTCGCGGCAACCGTTTAATATTGCTAAGTATCAGCGTGCGTCGTTTTCTGCGCTGATTCAGGCCAGCATCGGTCGGCAGATTCCAGACGTAGTACATTTCGATAGCTTACATACGTCATGGTATGTACCACTGGTCAAGAGGCTGGCTCCCAACGCACTGCGTGTGCTGCGTTGCCATAATGCGGAGCATGTGATTATGGAGCGCATGGCTGAGGCTGAGCACAATCCGGCGAAGCGTGCAATTATTACGATCCAAGCGAGGCGGCTCAAAAGCTACGAAGCTGAGGCGCTGAATATGTTTGATCTCATTTTGGCTATTACCGAAGAAGACGCAACCCGATTTCGTGCAATTAACCCGCGTTGCGATGAACGAATGATTGTGGTTCCTGCGGGTGCGGATATACCTTTGGTTTTGCCGCCTGCACCACCAGCTGATCAAGGCAAAATACGGCTGGTGCATATTGCATCTATGGATTGGCTGCCCAATCAAGCTGGTCTAATTTGGTTGCTAAGTGACGTGTTGCCTCTTCTGGATAAGACAGGTGTGGACTATCACTTGGATGTGATCGGTAAGAATATGCCTGATGCGTTCCTGAAAATGAGCAGCCCCCGCGTGACCGTACATGGTTTTGTTCAAGACCTCAAACCGATCATGTCGGCTGCGCAGATAGCGGTTGTTCCGCTACATGTGGGAGGGGGTATGAGGGTGAAAATACTTGACTATTGGTCAATGGGCATTCCAGTAATTGCAACACATGTTGGGGCTGAGGGGCTGTGGGAATGTGATGAGAAGGTGATTGCTCTGGCGGATAGCCCGGTCGATTTTGCTCGGGCAATAGAACATCTTTCAGCCAAACCGGCTGAGCGGGAAGATTTGCGTGCAGCTGCGTTCCGGAAAGTCTCGAGACATTATGGGTGGTCCATACTAATAGATGGGCTGATCCATCGTTATCAGGCATTGCGCATGTCAGGTAAAAGAAGCGCGTAATGGTTGTCTCGAAAATGTCAAAGGGGCGCCGTGTTCTGATGGTGTGTACGCGCGAGATTCCCGTGCAGTCCGGGAATGGGCGGGAAAGAACGATGGCCTTTATCAAAGGGGCTTTGGCAGCGCAGGGGGATATCGAAATATTGCGGTTTTACTCGGTTCTGGAGCGTCGCTCGGTAAGGTGTTTATTGTTTATGCTATGGGCCGGTTTGCGAGGGCTGTTAAAGGCACAGCCGATTCCCTTGCAGGCTTTGCTGTTTTACGATCAGCGTAACATTCACGCGCTGGCGCACGCTGTCGCTCAGTTCCGGCCTGATACGGTCTATTTTGATGGGGTGCGTTCTGGAATACATGGGCTGGTATTAAGACGCGATCATATTGGCCTGCGGCTGGTCTGCGACTTCGATGATTTGATGTCACGGCGCATGAAGATGCTGTTACAGGAGGGGCAGCCCATATCTATGGGATATCTGAAAAAGTTCTTACCCAACTGGTTTCAGCGTTATGTATTGAATGGGGTACTGTCAAGGCTAATTCAGGAATACGAGTGGCGTGCCTTGCTTGGAACTGAAATCCGTATTTCAAGGGTGTGCGACAAGGTTGTATTGGTGTCATCGGTTGAGGCCGAACATCTTCGACGTCAGTGCGCAAGTGTTCCGGTGGAGGTCATCCCCCCATATATGAAGCCTCAACGTTCCCTGCACACCCTCTCCAGCATTGATCGGTTCGTGTTTGTCGGGTCGGATAGCTTCCTTCAGAATCGCAAGTCTATTGAGTATCTTGTAGCTCTGTGGCGGCGTCTGCAACCCACTACTCCACTGCATATTTTCGGCAAGCAGTCAGATAGTTACTTCGAAACACCAAGTGTGGTGTTCAGGGGTTTTGTACCCGATGTTGCCGATGCGTATGCGGCAGGGTGCGTTATGTTGTCACCGTCATTTATCAGCGGGGGGGTGAAGACAAAAATACTTGAAGCGATGTCATATAGCATTGTGCCGATTGGGACGAATATTACATTTGAAGGTATTGATGCAGATTGTAAAGGCTTGACCTTTTCTCTTAATCAGTTGGAGGAAATTGTGCGTGCCCCCCAATTATGGTTGCAGCACATCGCTAAAGAGGGTCTTGCAGTTATAAAGAAAGTAAGTGAATCTCATTCTGCGGATGTGTTGAGTGAACGATGGTGTCGTGTTGTTTGGCCCTTGGACTCTAACGATTCAATTAAGGCGCAGATTGGATTTGTTCGAATTTGAATGTGCAAAAGTTTGCTCAATTTAAATTAGCGTATTAGCAATGGTTTTGCCAAATACAGTTCAGGATAATTGAATAAATTTGCGTACTGGAAAATATGTAACAATCTGAAATGACAAATTTAAAGAAATACATTTGGTTAATTTATCTAAAAGGGTGTTTGGGGTGTTAAATATAAAATGATTATTCGCGCGCGAGCACCACTTCGTCTTGGTTTGGCAGGGGGAGGGACAGATGTTTCTCCATATTGTGACTTATATGGAGGGTATGTTCTAAATGCAACAATTGACCGCTACGCTTACGCTGTGATTAGCACATTGGATGAACCTTTTGTACGCTTTGTTGCAACAGATCAAAATCAAAGTTTGGAATATGGTGCGAGCAGTGACTTTTGCTTGGATGGTAAATTGGATTTGCACAAAGCGGTTTACAACGAAATTATCAATAACTTCAATGGGGGCAAACCCATACCTCTTGAACTTAGTACTTTTTGCGATGCGCCTGTCGGTTCGGGTTTGGGGTCATCATCAACTCTGGTAGTCGTTATGATTCGTGCTTTTGCGGAGTTGCTGGATTTACCTCTGGATGACTACACAATCGCCCGTATGGCCTACAAAATTGAGCGAGTGGATTGCGGCCTAAGAGGCGGGCGGCAGGATCAATATTCCGCCACTTTCGGGGGATTCAATTTCATGGAGTTTTATGCGGATGATCGTGCCGTGATTAATTCATTGCGGATTAAGAACTGGATTATCTGCGAATTGGAGGCATCTCTCGTGCTGTTTTATACCGGGGTGTCACGGGAGTCTGCGAATATCATTGCTGACCAGAGCAGTAATATGCAAACTGGGCAAGACGATGACATGGAGCCATTTCACGGTATCAAACGGGAAGCCAATGTGATGAAGGAGTGTTTACTGAAAGGAAATTTTGACGGTATTGTTGACTCAATGCGTTCGGGATGGGCGAGCAAAAAAAGGTCTGCGCAAACAGTCTCAAATTCCCATATAGATGAAATCTATGATGCGGCAATCGCGGCTGGCGCCTTGGCTGGCAAGATCTCCGGTGCTGGCGGTGGCGGCTTTATGATGTTTTTTGTACCTCCAGAAAAGCGTATGAATGTTATTCGCACGCTAAATCGTTTTGATGGACAAGTCAGCAATGCGCATTTTACTAAACATGGCACTCAGGCATGGAAGATTTTATGAGCACTTACATTAGTCAACAAATTGACGAAACTCAACGCATCATGGCGGCCATGTTGGCAGACCAAACCTTGATAGCCACCGCAAATTCTGCCGCACAAGCTTGCGTAATAAGTTTAAAAGCTGATGGCAAAATTTTGCTGGCCGGGAATGGTGGAAGTGCAGCTGATGCCCAGCATATCGCCGGGGAGTTAGTAAGCCGATTTGCGTTTGATCGCCCTGGGCTTTCAGCTTTTGCCTTGACAACCGATTCTTCTATTTTGACCGCCATTGGCAACGATTATGGCTACGAGATGCTTTTTGCGCGCCAAATTCAGGCGCAAGGAAAACGCGGGGACGTGTTTATCGGCTACTCCACTTCTGGAAAGTCACCCAATATTCTGAAGGCTTTTGAAACGGCTCGTGCCGCAGGTATTGTAACCATTGGTTTGACGGGTAGCCAAGTTGGGCCAATGCTTGAACTGTGCGACCATTTGCTTGCCGTACCTTCATGCGATACGCCAAAAATACAGGAAGGACATTTAGTGCTTGGGCATATTCTTTGCGGTTTGATCGAGAATGCCATTTTTGGGAAGCAAATTTGATGGAAGCCGTCTTGCTTGCCGGCGGTTTCGGTACGCGTTTGCGTCAAGTGGTGCCGGATGTTCCCAAGCCAATGGCACCTGTGGCTGGTAGACCTTTTCTGGAGATTGTGCTTACCAACTTGGCAAAAAAAGGATTTAACAGAGTGGTTTTATCATTGGGTTATTTGGCGGACAAAGTGGTTTCACACTTTGGCGAAAACTTTGCCGGGATGGAGCTTGTATATGAGATCGAGCAAATTCCTTTGGGTACAGGTGGTGCGCTGCGCGCTGCATTAATGCGTTGCCAAGCTGACCATGTATTTGTTTTTAACGGCGACACATTTCTGGATTTGGAAGTCGTCAAGCTTGAAGCGTATTGGAGAAGCCAATTATTTCCCATCATTGTGGCACGTGAAGTGACAGATACAGAACGCTATGGTCGTCTAAATATTTTAGATGGACGTGTATTTGGCTTTGGGGTGAAAGGAACCTCAGGTAAGGGATTGATCAATGCAGGATGTTATGTGTTTCCCAAGGATTTTCTGAATGAGTTTCCACTGGGTAAAGCGTTTTCTCTTGAAGCTGATTTTTTAACTAGGGCAGTGATCCAACAACGCATTGATGTGTTTGTGACGCAAGGTTATTTTATCGATATAGGTGTGCCAGAAGATTTTGCCCGCGCCCAAATAGAGTTAACAGGCATTGTGGGATGAGTGCTCGTCCTGCGTTGTTTTTAGACCGCGATGGTGTGATAAACGTCGATCATGCTTATGTCTGTGTCAAGGAGAATTTCGAATTTATCGAAGGTATTTTCAATCTCTGTCGCGAGGCGAAGCGTCGTGGCTATTGGATATTTGTTATCACCAATCAAGCGGGTATAGGGCGTGGGTATTACACAGAGCAAGATTTCCTTAATTTAACAGACTGGATGCTTGGTATTTTTGAAGCTGAAAGTGCCAAGATTGACGCAGTATATTTTTGCCCCTTTCACCCAGTAAATGGGGTCGGTGTTTACAAGAAAGAATCTTATTGCCGCAAGCCTAATCCTGGAATGATCATACAAGCTATGGAAGAATATGATATCGACCTTAAAAAATCTTTATTAGTGGGTGATAATGCGAGTGATATTCAAGCTGGCTTGGCGGCTGGTGTCGGAATTAACCTCTTATACGATCAAGGAATAAATGGCCACGAACAAGAGATTGATAGTACTACTATTGTGGTAGGGAATTTGAATCAAGTATTGCATTACCTTATACCTTAATAATCATTAGATATAGAAATGCGCCGCCATTTACGCAAGCCACACAGCTATTGAGTTCCGCCTGATTCATAATTTCGGATTGAGTAGCAAGTAGCGATTCGTATTAATATTCATCAGTTGAATACATAGAAGTGGTTATATTCCCCATGAAGCAATGCGCGCGCAATAACCCTGTTTTCAATTTCAAGAACGGCATGCTACGCTCAAGCGGATTAAGCCTATTGATTGATGCCATCATCGGCTTGTTATTAAGCGGCCATGTTGCTCGGTCACTTTCGAAAGAATGCCACTATGTCTAACGGATTTATTCGCTCCCATACCCCAAAAATCTCAGTGCTGCAGCGACTGATCGATGCGCTTCTGATAATTGGATCGTTCCATCTTATCGCGTGGCTTTATGATGTACACCTCGAAAAGTATCAGATTGGATTCGCTGTTATTGCTGCGCTTTGTTTTTATGTGGTCGGGCAGGGCCGGGGAATCTATGGATCATGGCGCATCGGTACCATCAAAAGCGAGATCGGCGAAATCATTTTAATCTGGACGGTTGCGTTTGTATTGGTATTGGTCATGGCTTTCGTTACCAAGACATCGGCAAGTTTCTCGCGACGTGTCGTGTTGACCTGGTTAATGATTTCCCCTTCCTTGCTGGTAGTAACGCGATTATCGGTGCGCTTGTTGCTGCACGAATTGCGGCGCCGCGGAAAAAATACCCGGTCAGTTGCAATCGTCGGGACAAGTCGCGTGGCCCGCCAAATGGTCGAGAATATCAAGGCGATGCCCTGGACAGGGCTGGTATTCAAAGGTTTTTATGATGACCTTTCCGTTGAACGGTTATCGCCCGAACCATCCTCTG
>Ga0307375_10003050_pt1 | contig 16750 bp, 17 predicted proteins | sample TR1MG_FD_202531 | JGI IMG/M metagenome (GOLD analysis project Ga0307375, IMG submission 202531) | Soil microbial communities from Risofladan, Vaasa, Finland - TR-1 | ecosystem: Environmental > Terrestrial > Soil > Coastal area > Acid sulfate soil | place: Finland: Risofladan, Vaasa | collected... | reverse complement strand
GGGTTCTGAGCGTGTCGTCAAGCTGATCGAAAAAGGGATTATCGAGGTCGCGCCCTTGGCGTTTATGCGTGGGCGGACCTTAAATGAGGCCTTTATCATTCTAGACGAGGCGCAAAATACGACGGCCGAGCAGATGAAAATGTTCTTGACGCGCTTTGGTTTTGGCGCCACCGCCGTTATTACCGGCGATGTGACGCAAATCGATCTCCCGCGTCCCGAACTCTCGGGTCTGCGTCAGGCCTTGGACATCTTAGGTGAAGTCGAGGGGATCGCTTTTACGCACTTTGCGACGAGCGATGTCGTGCGCCATCCCTTGGTGCAGCGCATCGTCGAGGCCTACGAGGCGCGTGAGCGCGTGAGCTAGTGCCTCGACTGTATTTCGATCTCGATGTCGCCTGTAGCGGCTATATGGTTCCTACGCGTGCGGCCTTGGTGCGCTATGCGCGCACAGCGCTCATAGATATGAAAGGCGCCGTGCGCGTGGGCCTGCGCGTCGTGGATGAGGCGGAGGGCGCACGTCTCAATGAGCAGTTTCGGGGACGATCCGGGCCTACCAATGTGTTATCGTTCCCTTATGATGAGAAAGATCACGGGCGTACTCGATTTTTGGGGGATATCGTGATCTGCGCGCCGGTCATGCGCGATGAGGCGGCCCGGGCCCTGTGCCCGGAAAACGCCCATTGGGCGCATCTTCTGATTCACGGTATACTGCACCTTCGTGGTTTCGACCATCATACAGAACAGGACGCACGGATTATGGAAGGACTGGAAACGCAGGCGTTGAGAGCCCTGGGCTTCGCAGACCCGTATAGCTGATTTTATGAGCCAGGATGACAATGGGCACGGGGCGGGACGGTCCTTTCTCGATCGATTAGGCCATGTCTTATGGGGGGCCCCCGAAGACCGCGATGCCTTGCGCGAGACGCTGCGCGACGCGCACGAGCGGGGACTGATCGGTAGCGACGCCCTGGATATGATAGAGGGCGTGTTTCAGGTAGCCGAGATGCGCGTCCGCGACATCATGGTGCCGCGCGCGCAGATGGATGTGATCGATCGTGCCGACGCCCCCGAACGCTACCTCCCCAATGTGATCGAGACCGGCCATTCTCGTTTTCCCGTGATCGACGGCGACAAGGACAAGGTGGTCGGGATTTTATTGGCCAAAGACCTCCTGCGTTATTTTCATGGAGAAAAGGGTCCTGGGTTTAATGTCTTGGATCTTTTGCGGCCGGCCGTGTTCGTGCCCGAGAGCAAGCGCTTAGACGTGCTTTTGCGCGATTTTCGTTCGAGTCGCAACCATATGGCGATCGTGGTGGATGAGTATGGCGGCGTAGCAGGTCTTGTGACCATCGAAGACGTGCTAGAGCAGATCGTAGGCGAGATCGAAGACGAGCATGATTTGGATGTCGATGACGTCATGATCATGCAGCGTGGCGAGCACGAGTTCGTCGTGCGGGCGCTTACCCCCATAAAGGAATTCAACGAATATTTTGGGACCCACTATGACGATGAAGAGGTCGACACCATAGGGGGCCTTGTCATGATGACCCTAGGAAGGGTCCCTAAACGCGCCGAGCGCCTGGAAGTGGCCGGTCTGCGCTTCGAGGTCATGCGCGCCGATTCGCGCCGTGTCCATCTCCTTAAAGTCGTCCCCGTTGCGAAAGAAGATCACGTGGCAGGTTAAGCCCAAAGCCCGCGCGTGGCAGGCCTTGGGTCTTACGTTTGTAGCCGGTGGACTTTTAAACTTCGCCTTCGCTCCCTATCGCGCGTTGTGGCTCGCACCTCTGGTCTTGGCGGTCCTGTATCGAGTCCTCTTATCCGGCTCCTGGCGGCAGGCCTTCGCGCGCGGTTTTATGTTTGGCGTGGGACTCTTTCTTTTTGGCGTCTCATGGACTTACTCGACGCTTGAGCGCTTCGGCGGCATGCCCGCCCCGGTGGCGGCCATCGCCTGTGGGATTTTTATGGCGATCCTCGCGGCCTATATTGGTCTTGTAGCCGCCGCCTTCGCGCGCCTGCGCACCGGGACCGATTTCGATCCCTGGCTCTTCGCGGCGCTCTGGGTGATGGGAGAGTGGGTGCGCGGGACTTTTTTGACGGGCTTTCCGTGGCTTGATCTGGGTTATGCGGCGACCTATCCCACGCTCCTGCCTTGGGCGGCCGTGATCGGCGTCTTGGGCCTTTCTTTTGTCGTAGCGCTCGCAGGCGCCCTCGTGGCGGAGGCCGTGCGCGGGCGCACCGTCGGACTTTTGGCGATTCTTATCTTCCTGTTGGCAAGCCCGCTTGTCACGCGTCTGTCCTTTGTCCATCCCACAGGGCGCGCGGTGACAGCCTCCCTCATTCAGGGGGATATTTCCCCTAACGTCAAATGGGATCCCGATACGCAAGATGCGATCATCCATCGGTACTGGAAGCTCACCCAAAAGAGCGACGGTGTGCTCGTCGTGTGGCCGGAGACCGCAGTCCCTGAGTTTTCTCATGATCTGCGTCGGCACTTTATTCCGCGCCTCAAGCGTTGGGCTGAGATCAATCACCGGCATTTTCTCTTTGGCCTCATAGAAGGCGATGAGGCCTCCGATGGCCCTATATATAACGCCGTCATGAGCGTCGGGCGCCATGATGGATTTTATCGCAAGCGTCATCTCGTGCCTTTTGGCGAATATTTGCCGTGGCCTGCGCTCTTAAATCCCATCCTGAATGTGTTGCACATCCCGATGGCGAGCTTTACCGCGTGGCCTACGCGCGAGGGGGCGCTTAAAGCCGCGGGTCTGCGTCTGGGCCTGTCGATTTGTTATGAGGTGGCCTATGGATCGCTTGTGACCCAGGCACTGCCGCAGGCGACTCTGCTTGTCAATGTGAGCGACGACTCTTGGTATGGGCATTCCAACGAGGCGCACCAGCAATTGCAGATCGCGCAAGTGCGCGCGGCCGAGGCGGGGCGCGATATGCTGATCGCCACTAATGACGGGGTCACCGCCTTGATTGGGCATACGGGAAGGATTGTGGCGCGCCTTCCGCCCTTTCGGCCGGGGGTGCTCACTGTCGTAGTGAGGTCCTATCAGGGACTGACGCCCTATGATCGCATCGGTAACAAGGGCATCTTGTTGTTCGCAGCCCTCCTGTTGTCGTGGGGGATGGTCTTTTTGTGGCGCCGGAAGTCGCTTTCCATGAGGCCGTAATCGGAGGAATGGAGGATCGCCCGTACATACCGGTATTTTATCTCGTGATGGGTGGCCGGGTTGACGTGTGTGCGTCGGAGCGCAGCCTTCCATCCCGGTAAAAACCAACGGCTTGTGTCAGCCCTTGTTTGAGCGGCGTGTCCAAGGACTCGACGACCGTTTTGCGTGGGTACTTCGGCGATCGGCGAGGGTGGGTTGCCGCCTCGCATGCACCGGCGCCATGCAGATTCCGTAAATGGAAGAGGAATCATCCGAATGCTGGGCGGCCAAGGCCTTCCTTTTTTCCCGTAAGGGCAGGTCTCCGTGAAACACCCTACGATAAGGATGTTGGAGTCGGATTTATCAAGGACCGCTAGGCCATACGGAGAAATCGCGCTCCAGGCGATTACCCGGATCCCTAGCGGCGATTGGCGCGCGTGGTGGTGCGATACGCTACTTTTTGATGCGCTTATTGGGAATACGGATCGTCATCATGATAACTGGGGGCTGCTGTGGTCGACCGCTCACTGTGTCAGGATGGCGCCGGTGTTTGATAACGGAACCAGCTTAGGCCACGAAATTTACCCGAATAAAATGCCTGCATTTAGAGATGTCAGATACGTAAGTCGTTATATTAGCCGCGGTAGGCACCATAATGGAGCCCTTGTTCGCTCACTGGCTGGATAAGTCTATGCATTTTATTGAGCATACGTTTTCTCCGACACGCTTGTTGCTTGCCTGGCAAGCGCCAGACGGGGAAAATTGTGACCGCTCACCCTGCGTGATCGGCGAATTGCGGGATCAGGACGGTGTAGTGTCTTTTCGCTACCTGACGGACACAGAGGATTTTCGTCGGGCCGTTAATCTCGGTTTTGTATGCTATCCGGCGTTTCGTAAGCTACATGGAGAATATACAGACGGGGTAATAGATTCTTTTTTGCGACGGCTTCCCCCGCGGTCACGTGGGGATTTCCCTCAGTTTCTTGAGCAGTGGCGACTTCCTGCTACAGTGGGACTGTCTCATTTTGCGTTGTTGGCTTATACGGGCGCCAAACTTCCATCAGATGGATTTTCCGTAGTATGGCCACTCGATGAAGTGGCCGCGCCTGGCGAAGTGCTGCTCGAGGTTGCAGGGTTTCGCTACCAAGATATGGGTGTGAATGATGTGGTCATTGGTGCCCCCGTCCATTTTGTTTTAGAGCCCGAAAACGCTCATGACAACAAGGCGGTACGGATGGAAATGGCGGGGCGGCGAATCGGCTATGTCAAGCGCTTACAGCGGAACGCTGTATCCAGCTGGCTGACTCGTTATGATGTCCGCGCCACTCTTGAGCGATTTAACGGGACGCCAGACCGACCTATCATTTATGTGTTTTGCCGCTTAACCGAGCGACGCCCTATCAGTCGACCAAGTATTGCAGTTGGCTAGTTTCGGAGGAATGGAGGATCGCCTGTACATACCGATATTTTATCTCGTGATGGGTGGCCGGGTTGACGTGTGTGCGTCGGAGCGCAGCCTTCCATCCCGGTAAAAGCCAACGGCTTGTGTCAGCCCTTGTTTGAGCGGCGTGTCCAAGGACTCGACGACCTTTTTGGGTGGGTACTTCGGCGATCAGCGAGGGTGGGTTGCCGCCTCGCATGCGCCGGCGCCATGCAGATTCCGTACGATGGCTGCGGGTGACAGCGCTGCGGGGATTATCAGGCACTAATCTTTCCGGAACCGATCGGAAGGGCTCAAGCATGCGCACATGCGAGTCGATCCAGTCGGGCAGGGTCTGGGTCTAGGTCGCTTCCGCATAGGTGTAATTCGAACACACCAACACCGCGACAAAGATTTGGGCGTGGCGGATCTCGCCTTGTTGCGTTCACGACCGGGACGGTGGGACCGGCGCAGTTGGTGAACCTAAATTCGACAGTTGGATCGTGGTGGTCTCGGTTACTCCATGATTCATCGCGCTTTTTACCACAACCTGCGTTCACCCATTGGGTGAACCATCGAGTCGCTGGAATCCCTTTTAAATCATCTGGATGGAGCATATTTCAGCCACCGACTGCCGAATGTAGGGTGAAGCACTTCTCGCCTGCCACATGGGTCTGGCGGAGGCTACGCTTCAAGCCCTCCTTGAAGCGCGGATCGGGGCGGTAGAGCGCTTATGGAGCGGGGCCTACATTAAGTCGCACCATGCACGCACATTTCGAGTGCTTTTAAGATCTATAAGTGATGGGCTAGGGCGCTGTGCAAAAAAGCCCCATTGCATGCGGTGCACATCTCGCGAATGCGCGCCCGGATGATTTCGGGGGCAACGGCTGCGTTCGTGGCTGCGTGTGTCGTGGCGGTATATGCATCTACGACGTCGGTACTGGTGATCTCGTATCCGTAGCCCAGTGATATCCAGCGGAGCGCCGCTAATCCTGCCGCGAGTGCGAACTGCGGTTCTTTCTCGGCATAGTCGCGCGCCGCGCGCGTGAGCGTGCGCGGCTCGGTCGGGCTTATTGTTGTCAGTTCGGCAGCGATATCAAAAAGCCCTGCTTCTTTGGCGGCGGCAAACCATTTCCCCTCGGCGCCGGGGGTACTTGCCATCAAGTCGCGCAGGATCTCTTCGGGAGGTTTATGACGATATTTTTTGGCGATGGCTCGAAACGTAGCTAAGTGCGTGGTCCCTCGATTGGCGTCTTGCGCGTAGCGATGGTAGGCCTCTTCTATTAAGCCAGACGACAGAAGGATATCCTCGCAGACCGCAGCGATCTGGCAAATGGGGTCATTGCGCCCGCGTGAGTCCTCCGCGTAGCGGATGGCTTCCGCCTTTTTGCCCATGGCCGCCAATGCCTTGACACCCCAGCGCCGGTCATACCACCACTTGAAAGGCGCTTTGTCGATCAACGCAAGCAATTCCTTGTAGCGCCCGGCCGCATAGAGGGAGGCTAAGCACGCCTCCGTCCCCTTGAAGAAGTCATGACCGGATGGTCTTGGCGTCCAGGCCATTTCGACTGCCGTTTGAAGACGGTCGGCCCATAGCGAAGCCAGTTCCGGAGTCTTGCAGAGTTCACCCCAATACTCCCCTAAAAGTTCGATATAGGGGACTTCGTCGTCTTGGAATGCCTCCCATAAGCGATCAAGCCATTCTTGGCGCTCTGCGGGCGAGGGATCTGCCTCATGGATGATTGAGACAAGTGTGTCGACGGCTTTATTGACAGCAGAACCGATGGCGCCGGATGAGCTATCTACGCGTTCTAGGGCGGGCGAAAGCTTCTCAAGCAGAGTGACTGCGCCTTGGGCGCCAAGCGTAGGGTCTTTGCGGGCGACCTTCTTGATCTCCATGATCGCCTCCTTGAGGCGCTGCATAGGCAGCCCGGTTCGCCAACCGAATGCGTGACGGCGAAAATGCGATGAGAACTGCCATTTGTGCGCCGTCATGCGTGCTCCCTACATCGGACGATCGACTAAGGATCGGAGGTTCACAAGAAATTCTCCCTATTCTGTCACACACCCTGCGAAAAGGGGGCACGAAGGCGGCTGTCTGGTCGCTTTTTTAGCCCAAGCGCTGTGCGCGGAAGGCGTATTCTGTGCTTGCGTGCGCACAATGGGGCGCCGTTGATCGGTTGCGCGGCAAACCTCGCCCTTCAGGGCGGGGTCAAGAGCGCGGACGGCAAAGCCGTCCTTGCTTTTAACTTCAGTGCGGAGTCTGCTGCTGTTCGATGTCGCGTTGCGTCCAGAGGAACTGGCGGATAACGGCAATGGGTGCGCCACCGCAACACCCAGCAAAGTAGCTGGGCGACCAAAGGGCACCGCCCCATAGCTTTTTTCGGATACTCGGATAGTTCTTTTTCCGAATCATCCGGCTGGAAACGCCTTTCAGGCTGTTGACCCAACAGGAAACGGAAACCTTCGGCGGGTAGTTCACGGGCAAGTGAACGGGGTCATCCGGCCGTCGCACTCCCCCCGTTCCGCCTCAAAGTCGGCGCACACGCTGGTGAAGATGCCGCGAAGGTCATCCAGAAGGGACTTTGTGAACACCTCGCGGCGGTATTTTGTCACAAAGACCCAATGTACAGGCCTCCGAAAAACACTATGTCTTCCAGGGCGAATATCGTTGTCATGGCCCATAGCCCAAACTATAATCCATCCATGCAGCGCCTCCAAGCCTTCCAATACGAACGGATGCCCGACGGTGAGCAGCAGCGCGACATGACGCCGCTTATGCGGGGTCATGTCGCTTCGTATTGAACAAAGCGCTGGCGCTGCAAAAAGCAAATCACGAGGCCGGAAACAAGTTCATCGGCTACGTGGCGATGGCCAAGCATCTGACGGCCTGGCGCAACGGCACGGATGCGCCATGGCTCAAGGATGCGCCGTGCCACCCGCTGCAACAGGCCTTGAAGGATTTGGAGAAAGCGTACAAAAACTTCTTCTTGAAACGCGCCGACTTCCCGCGCTTCAAGAAAAAAGGCCAGCACGACAGCTTCCGCTACCCCGACCCGAAGCAGATCAAACTCGATCAGGCCAACCGCCGAATCTTCCTGCCCAAGTTGGGCTGGCTGCGGGTCCGCTTCAGCCGGGACGTGCTGGGCGCGTTGCGCAATGTCACGGTGAGCCAGTCGGGCGGTAAATGGTTCGTGTCGATCCAGACCGAGCGAGAAATCGAACAGCCGGTGCATCCGTCCACCCGCATCGTCGGCATCGACGTGGGCATCACCCACTTCGCGGCCTTGTCCGATGGGTGCTTTATCGAACCACCCAACGCCTTCAGAAAGCAGGAAATAAGGCTCGCCCGGCACCAGCGGCGCATGAGCCACAAACAGAAGTTCAGCTGCAACGGGAAGAAGGCGAAAGTCCGCGTCCAGAAGATTCACGCCCGCATCGCCCATGTCCGCCGCGACTTCCTGCACAAGACCACGACCACGATCAGCCAAAACCACGCGATCGTGTGCATCGAGGACTTGCAGGTGCGGAATATGTCCAAGTCAGCAGCAGGCAGTAGCGATTCGCCAGGGCGTCACGTCAAGGCCAAATCCGGTCTGAACAAGTCCATCCTCGATCAAGGATGGTTCGAGTTCAGGCGGCAACTGGAATACAAACAGGCTTGGCTGGGCGGTGAAGTGCTGGCGGTTCCCGCACGCAACACCAGTCGGACGTGTCCGGCCTGCAATCATGTGTCGGCAGATAATCGCCAGACACAAGCCCGGTTTGCCTGTGTGGGATGCGGGTACGAGAATAACGCCGATCTGGTCGGCGCGATCAATATTTTAGAGCGAGGACATCGCTTGTTAGCCTGTGGAGATGCGGTGCAGTCAGGCCGCTCCGTGAAGCAGGAACCCACCGAAGTGAGTCAGCTGGCTTTTAGCTGAACGCCGTAGGGATCTCCTTCCTTCAGGGAGGGGAGGATGTCAAGAATGGATATGTTTATCGTCATGATGGTATATCTTTTTTTTGGTTGTGGTTTAAGGTTTAAAGCAGCCTTTCTTTGGAAGGCTTGGTGTTCGTGTGGTTTGAGGTCTTGGCATGCCGTGCGTGGCCTTCAAAGTTGCGGGGCTTTGGGGTCGATTCAAAAGGCTCGCCCTTTTGAGGGGTATGTGGCTCCCTGGGGCGCGCTTAAGGGGCGGATGGTGTCTGCTTGGATGGCGGGCGGCGTGAATAAGCCCTCCCGCGATTCGATTCCAGGCTGTGACTGCGCCTTGGGCGCCAAGCAACGCGATTTCACGAACAGAAAATTGCGCTTGCGGTTCGTGGTAGATAGGTTCGTCTCCTTATATCCTGTGGCACTTGATCGAAGGCCTCCACCCAAGACGGAGCAGCGCGTTCTTGTGCGGAAAATCACCAGCTTTCTCGCCAGGTCTTGAGAAGAATTCCGCGTTATGGGAGTCACAGTTAAAGCCTGCCCCGTTTTTTGATGAAACGCCTGAGCAAAAGGCGCAACCGTTAGCTGTGCGACCCAAATCTTTATCGTGAGCGAGTTCTGGTATAGGAGGCTGGCAGGCTTTCGCTATTTTCTGATGCGTGCGCGGGACAAAGCGCGCAAACTCAAGACCCATCGAGTCATTGCGGCTGGAAGGGTGCTTGGCTTGAAAGCACGGGTTTATGGCCGCAAGGGAAGGTAGGGGGTGATGTACAAAGGAGGTCTCATGATTTTTAGACAATGGCTGGAACCGCTTTCAAGTACCTACACTTATCTTTTGGCTTGCGAAAAGACCGGGCAGGCGCTTTTGATCGATCCGGTTTTGCCTGCTTGGGAGCGGGACTTAGGGGCGGTGCGTGAGCTTGGTTTGACGCTTGTCTATACGGTTGAGACCCATATCCATGCCGACCATATTACGTCGGCGCAGCGCTTGAAGCGTGAGACGGGTTCGCGGATCGCAATCTCGGCCTTAGAAGGGCTTATGTGCGCCGATGTGATGTTGACTGAAGGCGCGCCCCTTTCTTTAGGCGAGCTTACGCTCCATCCCCTCCAGACACCGGGTCACACCCAGGCGCATATGGCGTTCCGGGTGGGCGATCGCGTGTTTACCGGCGATGCCTTGATGATCGATGCCTGTGGGCGCACCGATTTTCAGGGGGGCGATGCCAAAGTCCTTTATCGAAGTGTCCATGAGAAATTGTTCTCGCTGCCGGACGATCAGTTGGTTTATCCAGCGCACGACTATCAAGGTCGGAGGGTCTCTACCATCGCGCAAGAGCGGGCCCGTAATCCCCGACTGGGTGGTGGGCGCACGGAAGAGGAGTTCGCAGCGATCATGGCGGAGCTGAGTCTCCCCTACCCTAAGTTCATGGATTATGCCTTGCCCGGGAATACCGCTTGCGGGGAATGTCCTCAGACGTTGCCTGCGCATTTGCAGGCTTATTGCGACCAGATGCGCCAGAGTAAGCAAGGTTAATCATCGAAGTGATACGTCGTCACGCTTTGTGCAGGCCGTCGCTCTACGGTTATCAGGGCGTCGAGCCGATGGGGAACCATAAGTACCCGGTGCGGATAATCCCTTTCTAGTCCGTATCACCGTGTATCGCCACTTTTACGAGCCAGCGCCGCACTATGAGTTGCTCAGCCGGCGAATGTCCCGCCAAGAGATCCTCTTCCACGGCCTTTACGCGGGTGCGACACCGAGCCAGTAGGTGTCGGCCGGTCTCGGTGACCTCGATGTGCTGGATGCGTCCGTGCATGGCGTGCGGACGACGCGTGATCGCGCCGGCACGCAGGAGATTGGCCACGATGACGCTCATCGTCTGGGGGGTGAGCTGCGACAGGCGCGCCAAGTCCGCGCCGGACGCGCCCGGATAGGCCGCTAGCATCGTTAATACCAAGAACTGCGGCAACGTGACATTAAGATCTGCCAGTGCACGCTCCATGCGCAGTCGGTGGGCTGTGTGTGCCTGGCGCAGCAAGTAGCCGATGTGACCATCTTCGCCTCGCTTACCTTCACCTACGGCCGGGATTTCGGTCTTTTTCGTTGTCTTGCTCACAATGTTAGAGTTCGTATATTATATTCGAGGTCTTATATTAACGTAAGGCGAACCGGAGTACCACTATGACGCAATCGCATGTAAGCCCCCGTATTATCTGGAATGACTTCGACCGCATGGCGCCGGCCGTGATTCGCGCACTGCGCGACCTGAGTCGGGCGGTGGAGGCTTCGGGCCTCGATAAGGCGCTTATCGAATTGATTAAGGTGCGCGCCTCCCAGATCAACGGCTGCGCCTACTGCATCCAATATCATCTCAATCTAGCGCGCGGGCTTCCTGTCTTGCCTGCGAAACTCGACTTGCTAGCCGCATGGCGCGAGGCGGGGATTTATTCTGCGCGCGAACGCATGGCGCTTGCGTGGACGGAGGCACTCACATTGATGGCGGGCCACCCTGTGCCGGACACCCTCTATACGGAACTGCAGACGCAGTTCTCGGCACCTGAGATTGCCTTTCTCACAGCCGCCATCGGCCTTATCAATGCGTGGAACCGGATATCCGGCGCCTTGCAGTTTGTACCGCCCATTCCGTCGGAGCCTCTTGCGGCGGGAGGCTCGCGATGAATGCCTGCGTGAACACTCCGCGTGATGTCGAAGAGGAAAAGGGTGTTCGCGATTGCTATCCGGTGATGGCCCAACTGCGACCGCATTTGGCCTCAGTGGATGAATTCGTTGCCCGTTGGCGCCGTCAGGTGGCCCACGGCTATCGCTTGGTGGCGCTATTCGATGATTCCCGCGTGCTTGCGTTGGCGGGCTTTCGGGTGCAGGAGAACCTCGTGTATGGCCGTCATCTCTATATCGATGATCTGGTGACCGACGAGGCGCTGCGCGGTGCGGGGTATGGCGAGCAGTTGATGATATTTCTCAAAAGGAAGGCGCAGACAGAGGGCTGTCAGCGGCTGGTATTGGATACCCCCTTGTCAAACTCCCTTGGGCATCGTTTCTATTTTCGCCATGGCCTACTGGCCACATCCTTACGGTTCCAGATAGCCACCCCCTAGCGGGACGAGAGTGGCTTGGCGGCCTTTCGCACCACGATCTCTTTTCTGTGAGCGGCCTGCACTGGATAAGCAGATTGGTGTCAGGAAACTGCGGAGCGTCTTGGCGATAAGTGATGTTCCCTAGAATGAGGTTCTCAAATCCATAGAACGTACACCGGATCTCTATTTCCCCAGGAGGGTTAGCAAGGCATCAATGGTCTGCTCACGCGAGCGCCCTGCCTCCAGGCATTTAGCACCAAAGTGCGCGGCATAATGATGGGGCTGCGTGGAATCGCCGTTTACGGGGGAGGCAAATCGCTTCTTGAGGACCTTGGCATGACCTATCGGTGTCTGCCCGAGGAGCCGTAGCATCAACGCCTCGAAACAGGGGTCGGAGCAGAGCACGCGGATCCGCTTGCTTTGCGCGAACTTTCTTGCTGCCGCATGCCAGTCAGTATCGGTATCCAGAAGTACGGCGACTGAATCATAGGTGGCGTTGGACAGTTACCTGGCCGTCCAGTTGATAACATGTTGCGCCCCTTTGCCGCGCGCATTCTTGATCGTAACTATCAGCCCGCAGCCACGCGGTACGTATAGATGTTTGACGTGTTTTAGGAATGCCTCTTCGGCGCCTCCCTCTCCCACAATAAGCAGCGTCCGTTGTACTTTCCAATTGTCCATGTGCAGGCCAATCAGAACTGCGGTACGGCGCCGTAGGCGCCCGCCATGTACTTGGCGTAGAAGTTGTCGTCGCTGCGAATGCCGGCTACGTTATCTAGGCGGATTGCCGAGCTCTGGCAGTCAGCGTTCTTCTCCACCAGCATTACCGTATGCGCTCAATTAACCCCACTCTCCCATGCCCGGCTTCACGCTGATATCGTGTGGGCCATGGAGGGATTGATCGGGTGAATGGGAAACCGGATGGGGCAACAGCTCTTTAACAGTCAGGAGGTGGGACGGTCTAGCCCCGGCGCCCGGGTGGGGCGCCGGGGCGGGATGACGATGTCAGCGACGCGGCGTGAAGCGGGGCAGCGTGGGATCGGCGGCCAAGGCGTGCGGCAGTAAGGCCTCGAGGTCTTCCACGGTCTGAGCTACGGGGAGATCGGTGAAGATCCGGCGCAGGTAATGATAGGGTTCAAGCCCTGCCGCCTTACAGGTTTCGATAAGGCTATACAGGTGGGCCGAGGCGTTGACACCGGCGACCGAGTCACTGAAAAGCCAATTCCTTCGATTATGGAAAGCTTTCCATAATCGAAATTATCCACGGTTCGAAATTATGGAAGGTTTTGCGTGGATCTTACCAGGAACTGCTATTTTTCCGCCTCTGTGAGCCATTATCTGCTTTAATTTGCCTTCCATAATTTTTGGTGCTCTCTTTCCGGTGTGCTATCACCGTAAGGAGAGTCGTGATGATGAAGCCTACACGTTCAAGGCCTGCGCAGAGCGCAGGTGAAGGGTGGTTCGGCAATACCGCATTCGACCGTTATACTGATGCTTACGTCCAATATCTTGCTAGCCGCGGCTATGCAGCGGCAACGGTCACGGGTTACTTGGGAAGCGTCGCGCATTTTGCCCATTGGTTTGCGCAGCAACGCGCCGGTGTGGCCGGCTTCGGCGAGGCGCTAATCGATCGGTTCCTTGACCAGCATTTGCCCCATTGTCGATGCGCATCGCGGTGTCGGCGCGCACGAACCGAAGTCAGACCCGCCCTTCGGCATTTTCTCGCGATGCTGAGAAGAGATGATATCTGTCCCCAGAAGATATCGACGCTTCCAGCGGCTATCGCAGCCGAACTTGAAGCGTTCGACGGTCACCTGGCGGATGTACGCGGATTGGCGGCCAGTACACGGCGAGTGCATATGCGGCATCTGCTGGGTTTCTTGACCGACCGTTTTGGTGTTGGACCGATAGCGGTCAGTGCGCTTACGCCGGCCGATGTGGCGCACTTCATGACGCGCTATACAGCAGGATGGGCGCCGGGGTCTATTAAGGCGGCAAGAAGTTCGCTGCAAAGCTACTTCCAATTCAAGGCGGTTCAGGGCAAGCCGATGAAGTCCCTCATCGCCGTCCTGCCTCGGGTTGCCCAGTGGCGATTGGCGCGGTTGCCGCAAGGTCTTTCGGTAACCGAGATTAAGCAGTTGCTCGGCGCCTTCGATCGCAGCACTGCGACCGGCAAACGGGACTATGCGATCACGCGCTGCCTGATTGATTTGGGATTGCGGCGTACGGAAGTAGCCCATTTGCAGTTGGACGACGTGGATTGGCAAGCAGGGACTCTGCGCATCCACGGCAAGGGTAAGCGTATCGACATTCTCCCGCTGCCTGAGGCTACGGGCCACGCCATTACAGACTACTTGCGGGCAGGACGTCCGCAGACGAGCCGGCGCGAGCTGTTCGTCCGCCATCGTCCGCCCCGTCATGCGCCGGCCGGCATGGATATCGTTCGTAACGCTGTGCGGAACGCAGCTGAGCGCTGCGGATTGGAACGACGTATCCGCGGTACCCATATCCTAAGACATACGGTTGCCTGTCGTATGGTGCAAGGCGGCGCGTCATTCAAAGACATTGCCGATCTTTTGCGCCATCGCAACCTCGATACCACAACAATTTACGCCAAAGTCGATTTGCCCGCCCTGGCGCGCGTGGCTCTACCTTGGCCTGGGAGGCAGTCATGAACCGCTCCGACACACTCACCACTCGGGTTAATGCCTATCTCGCGAGCCGCCGGCAGGCGGGCTTTGCGTTGCAAATCGAAGGGCACCAGCTCAAGCGATTCGCCGTCTTTGCCGAGCAAATCCATCACCGGGGCCCGTTAACGGTCAAGCTGGCGATGCGCTGGGCTATCGATTCACGGGGCCAGAGGCCGCTGACGGCGGCGCGCCGCATCGAGGTGTTGCGGCCATTTGCGCGCTATTGCCAACAATTCGATCCGGCGACAGAGGTGCCGCCCAGAGGCCTCTTTGGGCGCACACACCGTCGTTTGACCCCGCATATTTTTACAGACTCCGAGATTCGAAGCCTGTTGGCGGCATGCCCACAGCTTTATCCGCCGGGTGGCTTGCGGGGCGCTAGCTGTGCGGCGATCTTCGGACTCATCGCAGCGACGGGCCTCAGAATTTCCGAGGCCACAGGATTGCGGCGTTCGGATGTCGACCTCAAACGGCATGTGCTACACATACGTCGCGCCAAATTTTTAAAATCACGTTGGGTGCCCCTGCATGTCTCTGTCGCCCAAGCGCTGCGACGCTACGCGCAGCAACGCGATCAGGACGCCCTTGCCGTCAACGCCGAGGCGTTCTTCGTCTTCGACTATGGTCGACCGGCGTCGACCGACAGTGTTGAGTATGCTTTTCGGCTCTTGCGAGCAGCACTGAAGTGGCCTGTCCGGGGTGGCCACCCGGCTCCGCGGATTTACGACCTTCGGCACTCGTTTATCTGCCACCGACTCGAAGACTGGTACGCGCAGGGCCTGGATATTGATCGTAACATCCTCGCCTTGTCCACCTACGTGGGACACGCCAAAGTCACTGACACCTATTGGTACGTGACCGCCACCCCGGAGCTTCTGGCTCTTGCCGCCCAGCGCTTTATGCGCAGCACTAGAGGTGTGTCATGAGTGCCTCGGTCCCTCAACCTTTTCCTGTCTTGTTGCAACGGTTCTTCGTACAGCGTCTGATAGACCAGCAGCACGTCACGCCTTGTACCGTGGCCGCCTATCGCGACAGCTTTCGCCTCCTGCTGGGCTTCGCTCATCGGCAGTTGCGCAAGCGGCCCAGCGACCTGTCTCTGGAAGACCTGAATGCTCCGTTCATTCTGGCTTTCCTCAAACATCTGGAAGTGGAACGTCATAACAGCGTTCGCAGCCGCAACGCGCGCTTCGCCGCCATCCGTTCGTTTATGGAATACGTCTCCTTCGAAGAGCCTTCGGCACTGGCCCTGGCGCAGTCGGTACTGGCGATTCCCATGAAGCGTTTTGAGCAGCCCTTGGTGGGGTTTCTCTCCCGGGAGCACATGGAAGCGGTTCTCGCCGCTCCGGATGCCCATACCTGGACCGGGCAACGCGACCGCGTGATGCTGACAGCCCTGTATAATACCGGCGCACGCGTATCGGAGTTAATCAATATGCGCGTCTCGGATCTCACTCTGGAACCGACTGCGTGGGTTCGCATCCGGGGCAAGGGCCGGAAAGAACGATCGGTTCCGCTGTGGGCCAGCACCGCCCAAGAGTTGAAGCGCTGGTTACGCCAGTATCCGCGCGCCCCTGAGGAACCGCTTTTTCCAGGTCGATCGGGTGGCCCACTGACGCGAATCGGTTTTACCGAAAGACTGAAGCTCGCCGTCAAGGCCGCCGCCCAGCAGTACCCAGAATTGGCCAAGCGGCGGATTTTCCCTCACATGGTACGACACTCAGTCGCCATGCATATGCTGCAGTCAGGCGTGGATATCACGGTGATCGCCCTCTGGCTTGGGCACGAAAGTCCTGTGACCACCCATCGCTATGTCGAGGCCGATCTGGAGATGAAGGATCGGGCATTGAAGGCACTTCAAGCGCCGTCCTGCGCGCCCGTCCGGTACCGGCCAAAGGATGACGTCCTGCGGTTCCTTCAGAGCCTGTAATTATGCATGGTTCAGTGGCAGGCGAAAATGCCGATACTGTCGGTGTCGATGCCGACTTTCCTGGCAATTATCGGGAAACGGCATCGACTCCTGTGTCTGCGGCCCCATCTTGATTGATGGCAACCTTCCATAATTTCGAACCGTGGATAACGCCGTTTATGGAAAGCTTTCCATAATCGAAGGAATTGGCTCTTCCATGACAGTGTGGCTGGCGCGAAGGCCTCCGCCAATCTGTATAGCCTCATCGAGACCTGTAAGGCGGTAGGCCTCGAACCCTATCATTACCTGCGCCGGATCTTCACCGATCTCCCCCGGGCCCGCACCCTTGAAGACTTCGAGGCCTTACTGCCACACGCCTTGGCCGCCGATCCCACGCTGCCCCGCTTTACGCCCCGTCGCTGACATTGTCATCCCGCCCCGGCGCCCTCACCCCGGGCGCCGGGGCCAGACCGTACCGCATTCTGATTGTTAAAGAGCCGTCACCCCATCCGGTTGCCCCATCCACCCGATCAATCCCTCCATGGCCCACACGATATCAGCGTGAAG
>Ga0307375_10003048_pt1 | contig 16762 bp, 19 predicted proteins | sample TR1MG_FD_202531 | JGI IMG/M metagenome (GOLD analysis project Ga0307375, IMG submission 202531) | Soil microbial communities from Risofladan, Vaasa, Finland - TR-1 | ecosystem: Environmental > Terrestrial > Soil > Coastal area > Acid sulfate soil | place: Finland: Risofladan, Vaasa | collected... | reverse complement strand
GCAGAAGAGTTTAGTGAAGAGGCAAAAGAACGTAGAAGGCAAGAAAGACAGAGCGTCGATGACCTAGATAGCCTTGCAAGTCAAGTTATTGAAGCTTCTTTAACTACTACTGCAACAGTTAAAGAAGAGGATGGCGAATGGTTTGTATTTGACCATACTGGAAAGAAGAAATTGAGTAAAGGTTATCCTTCAAAAAAAGCAGCTACAAAGAGACTGCAGCAGATTGAATTTTTTAAGCATAAAGGTTCTTTAAAAGAAGCAGATTTTAGTAATCCTGATTTTACAGAAAAAAGGTATGAGACCGGGGAGCTTGCTGCAGGTAGTGAGAATGTAGGTTCACCGGAATGGGTGAGATGGGAAATTGAAAATGCTTCTAATGATGCTCTTTCCATTGGTATACTAAATTTATTATGGCAAGCAGCAAAAGACCAGGGTGTAAATGCAAGTATATCAGAAGCGGAAAAATGGTATGATGACTTTTTGAATTCTGACCAAGGGGGCCGGCATCAAAATGACGAGTATGGTTTTTCAAGCGCGGACCCAAATCCTATAAATGACGAAAATCATTTTGAAACAGGGGATAGCGACGAGTTTGGGGCGGGTATAGAAAGCTCTTTCAAGTTTGCTAGTGAAGATGAGGATGAGGATGAAGATGACCTTCCTGTATTTTCAGTGGCTTGGACTGCTAAAGCTGTTGCTGAAGCTGAACAATATTTTAGTGAAGTGGGTATTTCACCTGAAACAGATGAAATTCTTAGCTATATACAAGACAAAGCAGATAAAGACGCACCAGCAGAAGTGACTTATTCTGACGTTGTTGCCGCTTGGAGAAAATATCAGGACAGTTTGAAAGGGAAGAAACGGTCGAGTGGGTTGCAGAATTTAAAGTTTGCAGCGGATATTTCAGATAACATACCTCCTCTTAGCTGGACTGACAACGAAAGTAAATACCAAGCACCTGATGGAGCTGGGCCAGCATTGCCGCAGAATCCAGCATTAAAGAGCGATAACCCTGCTGCTGACACTGACAATTCTGACGTATTATATGATTCAAACAACGATGCAGGTCCAAGGTTTCAAACTACAGTAAATCCAAAAAATAAATCAGTAGAAATCAAATTTTTAGACTCTGAACAAGAGCAGCAACTTAATCAGGCGTTAAATAAGCCGCAAGTGCCCTCTCAAGCACAGACCCCTAATCAGCCAGTTGCTCCAGGGCAAGGGCAGAATTCACCGGAGTTTAGTGACGTAGAATCGCCAAGTTCATTTTAACAAGTTTTCATCAAGGAGAAAAAGACAATGGCCAGAGTAATTCCAGACATAAAAAATTCTAATAATCAGCAAAACCCTAATTGGCTTGATGTAAATGAAATTGTTGCTGCAGGTCAAAAAGAGCTGCAAGAGTCAGAGCAGTTGATAGGTCATCTTGCATCAATAAAAGAGAATTTACAAGCAAACGTAATTTCTTATAGTTGCGGATGTGGTAAAGTATTTCAAGCTAGTCATCCTAGTTTGTTAAAACAGGCCTCGCTTGCAAAAAAGACCGGGCAGGAGGTGCAGTTCAAATGCCCTGACTGCGGTCAAATTTTGGATGTCTACAGTTCTGCAGTTATTGATAACATTGATAGAGGTAGTGGTAAGTACGCTGATTCTTTTGTGACTGAAAAAGATCTTCATGACAAGACTGCATCAGGCACTGTGAATACCTTCGTTGATAGTCACCTTGTTTACAGAGCCATTCAGACATTGCAAAGATTTGCTATGGACAATGGTGCTATTATGGCAAGAGTGAAGTATATCAACTCTGAGCATAAAAAAATTGCCGGGCAGAGTTATCCTACTTTGAACAACATTAACTGCGAAATAGAATGGACGTACGCGGGTTTGCATAAAATGAATGATCCGGCGTTAACAAAAAAAGGGCATGTCGTTGCAACAATCAGTATTGACCCTGCAGGAAAGTTTGTACTTCCAACTACATTAAAAATTGCAAATGGGAAAGAGTACCCGTTTAATAAAGATACTTTTGAAAATCTTCATAAGAACGTGGAGTATAGTCAAATTCAAAATCCTATTGCAGTTGATTTACATGGAGCAATCCTCCAGCCGACATATAGACGGCCTGACCCGACACGGTTTAGAGCTGCTGGACTAAAATCGGCTACTAATGAAAACGAAGGTGGGGGGTTAAAGGAGTCAAGGTTTAATTTACTCACAAAAAAAAAGTTAAGTAAGTCAGCCTATAATATTGAGGCATTGAGAGAAAACCTAATTTCAATGCTTCAGAAAGCTTCAAATCTTACATTGGATAACGCTTCGAAGTCAGCATCAGACGTTGAGTCGTGGATTTCATTCCATTCGGAGTATCCGACTGAAAAAATTGCGTTTTTACCTCAGCAGCCAATGCTGCAAATAACTTCTGAAATTAACGACGGCATTTACGACAAAGATTTAGAAGTGCATGCAGGAGAGTTTTTAGTTAATCCTTCTTTTTCAAGTAAGCAATCAAAAGAAGCAAATATTGGAATGCCGCAGACTCCGAATCCCGGTCAAACTAGTACACCTTATCAGCCTAATCAGCAAGTTTTGAATCCTGCAGATGGTAAAGCTTATAATGTTCAGCAAGATACACCCGGACAGGGAATAACTGTTGTTGACCCTACAACTCAGACTCAATCAGTTATTCCTGAGAATGAAAGAGGAAATATTCGACCGGTATTAAATACCGACCCTAACCAGACAACGACTACTGCTGCGTTTTCTTTGCAAGCAATTGCTGATGACATAATTCGTGAGCATTTGCACGGAGACGCAACTGACTACAAAAACATGATTAACAAAAACATGGATATGGTTAACGACGATATAGAAGAGATCCGTAATAACCCTGACGAGTTCGGCGATGAATACGACGAAATAAAAGAACATGAGGACCTTATAATGGACAGTGTAAATAGTATTGTTGAGGATGAGGACTTATTAGGTAATATGCTTGACACATCAAGCGGGCTTAAAAAACAAACAAATCTTCACGTGCATGAAATGTCTAGCAGGTGGCAGGAGATTCGAAGTACCCTACGCACCGGTACCGGCGAGAGTAAAGTAACGCCAGTGGTAGATGTTACAAAAGAGAGCAGACAGGTGAGAGCTGCAAGAGAATTGGGGTTTAAGCCTCTTAAAGCAGACCCGGATAAGAAAGGTCATGATAAAAAGACGAACATACCGGTCGGCGAGAAAGGTAAGTTCGAAGTGGGTATGACTGAGTTTCCAAAAGACCAAAAAAGAGACGATAATGTAGGCTACCCTGCTTCACCGGAAGGGAAAGGATATGGCGTTACAATGCAAGAAATGGATGAAAATCACGTTCGTGATAGGGAGCATTTTGATAATGAGAGAAGGCTACCTGTTAATAGAATGCGTAGAGACGAATTGAAGAACTATATGTCTGATCCACAGGGCGGAGAAAAGAATTATGGTCTTGACCCTGATGCAGACGCGGCTATTAAAGATGAAATAGGCATGAAGAAAAGTAATTTGAATACAGTTGCAGCCTCAAAAGCGGAAATAGGGCATATTCTAAATTTACTTAAGATAATTGCGCCAAAGTACAAAGACCTTGAGGATAGGCCCGCTGTAACTGAGGGAGCTGCACGCACTATTGCAAATTGGTACAATGCGGAAGGGGAAGATGTATTAAATATTAAAGCCCAATTCTTAAAAAGCGATTTACTTGACTTACGTGATGCTGCAACAGACTTTAAAGAAATAAAAACAGTTTGGCCTGGATATGAGTTAGAAAGTGAGTCAAGCATGAAAAGGGGTACCAAATCAAAAAGTGCTTCTTCAGCAGTTGGCGATGATGATAGTATCCCCGCAGGGCCAGTTCAATATAAAGATGTAAAAAAAGCCCCTGGGCTGGAAGGTTTCAAAGAACCTGACGTAATAGAGGATGCTTCTGGGAAAGTAAAGGAAGCAATTACTAAATTCAAAAACACGCAAGTTGAAATTGATAGCGTAAAAGAGAATCTTGCAAAGAAAATTGAACCGATTAACGAAAAGCTAAAAAAGGCTAGAGAGCCTTTTGATAAGGAGATATCGGAGAAAGAGTCTTTGAAAAAAAGTTACCTTGACATGATTTTTGAACAACTGTCGGCCACAGAAGCACAGGTTGTTGCGTACGAAGACAAAATAATTGCTACTTTTAGTAGAGTAAAGACGACCCAACCGAATATTACATTGGCTCAGGTGATGAAAAAAGCTGACGAGGTAATGTCAGATATATCAGCTAAAATATCTGAATTGAAAGACATTCTTGAAACAGAGGCTGGCACAAATCAGTTGCTTGAAAGATTTGTATACGAGTATCCGCTTTCTAAAGCACATGAAAAGAAAACACTACGTTCATCAATTCGGGATGGTTTACGTAAAAAAGCTGATGACGAGGAAATTGGTAGGCTTGCCGCGTGGTTGCGAGAATTTTCTTCTATAGACTCCATACTTGAAGCAGCTATAGCAGAATTAGAAATAGCTTAATTTTATTGTTACAAATTTGGAGTAATTTATGGAAAAGTACGCTGGCTACACATTAAATAATTTTTCTGTGACCTGTGTGTGCGGGAAAGAATACGGATTTAAGTCACTAGATGAAGTGAAGACGTGTAAATGTGGGAAGGAAGTTAAGATTCAAGATTCGTTGAAAGCCACACTCGTTGAAAGCAGAATTGCTAAACCCCCTAAAGTTGTAGAGGTATGAGTGGAATTAGTAGGGTTAAAGCGGAAACATGCTCTATGCAAAATTTGTAATTCATTTAATGAACAAACGTTAAATGAAATAACTTTAGATATTTTGTTGAAGAGGCGTTCATATCTGGAAATAATTGATTATTATTCACCCAAGCTACCTCCGGATGTTGCCAAGCTAAACCAAGTAAATATCAATAATCATCGTAAACATTCCGACCCAGCATTATTGGCTGATTCTGTAATGAGAAGTCAAAATATTCCTGTATCAGAAGGTGAAGTAATATCGAAATTATTTGGCGAGATGTATAAGGAAGAAGTTGACAAAGTTACGATCTTAAAACAAGTCTACCGGGAGCGATTAGGCAACTTACAAACTTTGCAGTTCATTTTGAATACAAAAAAACGTGAATATGAAGATTTAGAAAAACATTCAGATGTAGCAAGTAATAGTAAGAAAAAGACATTGTTGAGAGAAATTCGCGGTCTTATAAAAGAGGTCGATAATATTCACTCTGACTTACAGAATGTTGTTATAAAAGAAGTGAATTCAGAGAAAGGCATTGGTGAGGGTAGTGTGCAGATAACGCAGAATTTTACTGTTGTTATGCAAGACAAATTAAAGACCTTTCTTGACGAGTTTATACCATACTTATTTACTATGTTCCCTACTGATACCGCTGTAGCAAAAGATATAATAAGAACGCTAACAGCTTCTATGGACAGGCACTTACAACTGGATGAAACGGTTAAGATGCTTAAGCAGGCTAACGTATCCCAAGAAATGCCATCATGACTACTGTAAGTACGTTAAAATTTAAGGAAGCGGCAAGAGACTCAAAAATAACTGAGCCTATAACTTATAAATTTTACCCCAACTATCATGACCACGGTCCTGCACTCCCTTTTGGCAATATTGGGTCAGGTAATCGTGCAATTGTTCAATTTATCGGAAAACATATTTCTGGAATTATGAGGTGGGATGAAAAACGTACTAAGTCGGGGAAGGGAGTGGTAGAAAATACAGCTGTTGTTGTTCGCCCGAAATATAGAGGTTTTGGACTAGCAAAAGAGTTGCAAGAAGCATTTATAAGTTATTTGAATGGTAAGTACGGAGTTACAAATTACTCTATCTCAAGTTACGCAATTTCCCCGGCAGGTAATAACGTTATAAATTATCGTCGGGACTTGATGTTTGAGCCCGAGAAGCAAAAATATGATTCTTTTGATACAGAAGATATATTAACTGCCCCCGAAACTATCGGAAATGCTGCTGTTAAGTATTTACGTAGTAAAGGCATTTGGGCAACTTATGATTTTGAAAACGAAATGGTGATGACAAGTCCTTATGATTCAAAAAAAGCAAAGGAGATGTTGCATGAGTGGGGAAAGATTTTACCTACATCTTCATTAAAATTTGGTTGGGGTATGCCCAATTCTCGAGAGTACATAGTTGGGGACTTTGTTAAGTTGTACGGTAGAGCGTTTGCTATTATTCAAGATATTGGACCTCTTGATTCATTAACTGACAAAGCGTTTATAAGAAAGAAAGTGCGAGAAGTCGCTGCAAAGTTTAATATTGACCCTGATACATACATGTTTTACAAAGTTCAGTTTTTTAATGACTGGTACCAATTGACAGAAAGAGTTACTATTAGTGTTGGTAATTCTTTTGAGAAGCCAGATAATTATGAACTAAAGAAGTTAAAAGCTGGGCTTGCATTATCTAAGAATTCAAGTAGTAGGAACTCTGATAAATTTGTGTATATTGATAACTTAGAAATTGAAAGTAAGAGTGTGTTTGCACAAGCTATTCAGAATTTGGAAAAAATTTCAAGCATGGAAGGAGAAACTGTTGTATACGCAGGGAAGTTTTATTCGAAGTTAACGCCCGGAGAGAAAGGAGTTGTGGAGAAAGATGAACAGTTTGGGTCTGGAAATCACAAAGCAAGGCGTCTTACAATCAGAATGGAGTCCGGCGAGATTTTGCATGTACCTTACTGGACATTCAGGGCTGAGTTTAACGTAGCAAAATGATAAAAGTATGTCCGATATCTTTAGTATATACGGACAGGAAGTACAAAGTAAGCTTTCTGTTCCTGAGATCAATATTAGTAATATTGTTGATGAATTTGAGTTTGTAACTTCAAGTAGTTATCTCTGTGAGGACCCCACACCGTTACAATCAACAGTTATAAAAACTTTATATGGGCTCTGGCCTATTTATCCCCCGTCGGTTGACGAACAAAAGTTACTTGATACACTTAAGCGTAACTGGGGGTTAACAATAGGTCTCGATTCTAGCCAGATTATACAATTTTTAGTTTTAGTCTTAGGTAGAAGGTCTGCTAAGTCGAGTACTTTATCCTATCTTGCTGCTATTGGCACTTACAAACTTATCTGCAGAGGTAACCCGCAGAAATATTATCATATTCGAGATAGACACCCCATATCTATTATGCATATTGCATCAGCGGGAAAACAAGCGGCTTCAGTGTTTACTTTAACCTCTGATAACATAAAAAAAGTGCCCTTCTTTAGACCTTATATCGATTTTGATAAAGACAACACGACTGAATTAAGGATGTTTACGCCTCACGATTTGTTACTTAATCAGAAAATTAAACAAAGAAACTCTCTTTTACCCAGAGGAGTGATGAAAGAAAATACTCTCCCAGGGTCGGTTAATATAAAATCTATCACCACGTCAGCTGCTTCAAGTAGAGGGGATGCAGTATTTATGTTGTTATTTTCAGAGTTTGCACACTTTGAGTGGGCAAAGTTTGATGCTAATGATTCTTCTGAAACAGCATTAGAAGCCAATGCTCATACTGATTATGCAATTAACACTGCTTTGACTCCTTCGGTTCTTGATTTCGGAACTGATGGTAAGGTGGTATACGAGTCTTCTCCATCAGTGAAAGGAGGAGAGTTTTATCACCAATATTGTATAGGTGGTGGTCAGGAGCAGGAAGTAAAGGAAGATGAAATTATCGTTGTAGAGCCTGGTTATCAAGTTATTCAATTAGCAACTTGGGAGGCTAGACCGGGATTTTCAAGAGAAACACCGCTTATATCAAAAGCTTACAGGACTAACCCGAGAGGGGCGAGTATGGAATATGGGTCTCATTTTGGAGACCCATCCGGGCAGTTTATACCTGAATCTGTTATAAAGAGTATACCAAGAGACGGTATATATATCATTCGTAAAAATCCAGGTAATTGGAAGTTCGTACTATCACTCGACCCTGGCGGTAGAGCTAAACAGAAAAAAGCTGATACGTATGCGTTGGCGTGGGGTCATTACGAGCAGAAATTTAATGACCCAGACATTTGGTATTTTGTAGACGGTATGAATGGCTGGGACGAACAAATAAAAACACTAGCGAACGGAGGGTCTGAGAAAATTCTAGTAGACCCAAATGTTGTAACTAACTACGTAATTGAACTTGTAAGAGAGTTAGGCGGTAGAAATTATGTGTTAGAAATCGTGTACGATTTATGGAATTCTGCTGCTCCTATTTCATCGTTACAAAGTTTAGGTATGCCAGCGGTAGAGACTTCATTTTCAAATCCATATAAATCAGAAATGTATGGGTCGTTCTTGACAGAAGCCTTACGTGGACACATCGGTATGTACGGGGAGGATGAGGGAGGTTGGATATATAGGTGGACACAAGAGATGAAATTTTTACAGCAAGATATTGCTGGGAACGTTGTTTACTATCATCACCCTCACACAGGACCTGTGCAGCACGATGACTTTGCTGATGTTGTTGCTAATTTAATTTACAGATTAACATTGCAAGCAACTCCTACAAAACAATCAATGAAAAACGCGAAACGGAGCGGAATTGCTCCACAGCAGTTACCAAAGTCTGTGAGACCTATAAAAGGCCCGTCGTTAAGAGGGTCATCATCTCTTGGAGCAAAAATTTATCGCGGCAGGTAAGTTCTTTGTGTAATAGATAATAAAGGAGGCTTGAAATAGTGGAGAAACAAGAAACACCTAAGAAATCAGGCATTGCAATTTTACCACATCGTCAGGATTCGGAAGATAGACACAGACATACTATAAGCCCACTGTTAGCAGCAACGATTGCTACAGGTGGAATGATGATTGTTGGGGACGGGGTGTTTTCCAAGCTTCGTAAACCTTCTGATAAAGATTGTGCAAATCCGAATTGTCAAGAGCCTGCAGCGCCTGGTAGAACCCACTGTAGTGCAGAGTGCTATAAAAAACATTATAAATTAAAGTAACAAACAAAATGAAAGTAATAGATTCTTTTGTTCGTGAATACGCCTTTCTGAGTAACTTTTTAGAATACTCTACTATTGAGTGGCAAGGGCTGCAGTCCCGGTGCGTTGAGTCGCTCTTTCAAGCGGCAAAAACTTTTGATGCAGACTTGCGAAAAAATATTGCTGCTATGTCACCGAGAGACGCTAAAAGAGAGGGGAAGGTTATTGACTTGCGCGAGGATTGGGAAGATGTAAAAGAAGATATAATGTATGAGTTGTTAACATTGAAGTTTCAAAATCCTTTTTTAAAAAGTTGTTTACTTGCTACCGGTGATGCTGAGCTTATTGAAGGTAATTACTGGAATGATATATACTGGGGGGTTTGTAACGGAGTTGGTGAAAATAGATTGGGAATTTTATTGATGAAACTGCGGTCTGAGTTAAATTCATAGTTAATAGGGAGGTACATGGCCCCTCAAGACGACTATACCACTTGCGCTACTGTAGGTCAATCTACTGATTCTGGCGGGGTGCGAGTATACGTTTACGACACACTAATACCAGAACTTGGCAACGATTTTGACCCTTTTGCCTTAGGTTACTACCTTTATGCTAGTTCGTACGACCCCGTTATGTTACGTCTAGATTACGCAGACAGTGTGTTTATACGTAGAATTTGGATTATTCTTGAGTTGATAGAAAGAATTGTAATTATTTTATGTGTTTTTATCTATATTTTAACCGATAAGTTAAGATTTCAAAAATACAATTTTACCAGACCTCCGCCTTTTGTATATTAAATATGTAAACAAATAAGTGATTAAGTTTAAACAAATATGTTTAAGATTTGCAGTTGTTAAATGAGACCTACCTAGTTGTATTTTACAACTAGGTAGTGTTATAAGGAGATGAAAGCATGCCAGTATCAGATATAAATCCTTTGATTGAAGCTGCTAAAGCAAGGAAAATGGTATCGTTAGAGTACGAAAAGAAAACCACTGGTGAGTTTGTTAATCATAGAGGTGGGATATACGAAATTGGTACGAACAAGGCAGGGGCCCCATGCCTGTGGTTATGGGACACTGATTTAAACACTGGTATCCGTCAATTTTTGCTTTCCAATATCATGAGCTTTCAAGTATTAGATATTGCTTTTGATCCCCCCCAACCCTGGCCGATTAAGATAAACGGAGTTGAAGTGTGAGGTTGTCCGCAGTAAGCTTTCTTGTTAGCTTTTTGTTACTGAGAAAGAAAAATCAAGTTGTACGAACAGACCGTATTTTGCAAGAGATTGAAGAAAGAGAAGACAAAACTCTTAGTAGAGAGTCAGTCAGACAGGCAGTATACGTACTGAGAAAGGCAGGTTTTAATATCGAAAGTGTGCGGTGTGTAGGCTACCGGTTGCGTGATACTTGAGTTAATATATCCCAGGAGTTGGAAATGCAAAAAATGTTAATTGTGGTTGGTGACAAGGAGCTTGAAGTAGCAGCAGAAAGTTTTTCTGTTGACTACAATAAGTACAAAGGTTATGATACTATAATAACTATTGTAACAAGTAGCCCTCATAACGAGAACGAAGGAGGGCCAGGCCGTCAATTTCTAGTTGCTGAAGGCGTAGGTAGACCTACCTCTCAAGGGGTACTCGTTGAGCCTTTACCAGCTATGAAATTAGATGATTTACTTGAAAAACAAGTCGTTGATATGTACCGGAAAGGGAACAACATTCAAATTCTTAGCCAAGTCGATGACTCAAAGTACGACGTCGTCACCGCTAATTTTCTTGTAGAGACTGCTCGTTTTTCTGCAGTTGTGCATGGCAGTTTTAATAACTGTGTTCAAAGCTTTTTTGCGTTAGAAAAACAAATTAGCGTGGACCCGAATTTTAAAGTGCAGAGGTATTTAGTTATTATTGAGGCCCCACAAGTTTTAATGGATAGTTCAAATGAGTTTTTTAAAATGCAAGAAGTAGTAACAATTCTTAAAAGGAAGTCTTCCGGTAAGATTATCGTGCAAAAAAATTCGCAAACACAAGAAGGAGAAGGAGACGTAGATGAGTAAGTTAAAGTTTACTGAAAATGAAAATGCAAATGCAAATAATGCGGTGGCAGTTAAGCCATCTTTTATTTCACATCCTGAATACTATGATTACGAGGCATCAGGGTCTGTTTGGAAGACAAATGCTTATGATGCAAGTTTACAGGCTTTGCATAACGCTAAAGGTATTGACTACGATGACTACGAAGTAGTAAAACCTGATCCTGTATCACGAGAGGACGTGGTTGCAGTACATACGCCTGAGTATGCTGATACGGTGTTTGGAAACCCGAAAAAGAATTCGACTGCTTGGTACGGGGGACCCTGGTCGCCGAAAGCTCAGAAAGCTGTCTTTCGTTCTGCGGGGGGTACGATAAGGAACAATGAAGAGGCCCTAAAGCGAGGAGTATCAGTTCAGCTATACGACGCCTTTCATCATGCTTACCCAAATCACGGTGAAGGGTTTTGTGTATTAAACGATGTGGCAATTGCAGCAGTGAAGGCTGCAAATAACGGGAAGAAAGTAATGATTATTGATACAGACGTGCACCAAGGCCAAGGTACAGTTGTATGCACTCAAGGTAACTCTAATATTTATACTATTTCGTTCCATCAAGAGAATTTATACCCAATGCCTAAGGGGAAGAGTAGTATGGATATTGGGTACGAAGATGGAATTACTGATGATGTATTTTTAACAAAGCTTTCCTCCTCGTTGAACCAAGCAATTCAAAATTTTATGCCAGATTTGGTGATGTTCGTCGCTGGTACGGACTTGTACCGAGGCGACAAGTTGTCAGATACGGATATTTCAATTGACGGTATTCAACAGATAAACAAGTATATTTTAGACTTTTTTGGGTCTAAAGGAATTCCTGTTGCAATGTCAGTTCCGCAAGGGTACGCTAGGGACCCAAAAGATACAGAACGCTTACTTCAAAATGCAATTAAAGAAGCCGTTGCCGCCCACAAAAAGTATTACAGTAACCAGAAGTCGTCCGCGTTAAAATTTCAAGCAGATTTATACCATAATATTCTATTCACTGTCGTCCCTAAACTTTATAACTTTGATAGGGACATTACTCCTGAACTTCAGAATTTTTCTTCAAAGTATGTATTTCTTTGGGACACATGGGATGAAATTAAGACGTTTGATGCCTCAAAGTGGAAAGCATTAAAAGTGTTTTTACCCAAAGACGTAAAATTTAAGGAATTAGGTAAAGTCGGTACTACTGGGTATAGTCTTCCTAAGGTGCCGAAAGAATGGCCTATGGAAGAAGTAAATACAAAACCTCCGTACGTTCAATAAGAGGTCAAAGTATGAAGATCGGGTTTACAGGTACGCAAAGAGGTATGAATCTTTTACAGAAGAGGGCGTTTACCGCTATTATTGCCGATTTACTAGAAGAAGGTGACAACTACATTGAATTTCATCACGGCGACTGTGTTGGTGCTGATGAAAACGCAGCAACAATAGTTTCTGGACTGATTCCTGATACTGCTGAAACGGCAATTATTATACACCCTCCTGAGTTGTCCGGGAAAAGAGCTTTTTGTAAGATTGGTAGAAAGTTAGAAGGGAAACCTTATCTAGACCGGAATAAAGACATAGTTGATGCTTGTGAAATTCTTATTGCGTGCCCTAAGGGGAAAATTGAAGAGTTGCGCTCAGGAACTTGGTCTACTGTAAGATATGCTAGAAAAAATGTTAAGAGAATAATTCTTATTTATCCTAATGGAACAATCGAACACCAGTAATTTAACAATACCCTGCCCGTACTGTGGTGGGATTGGCACGTTAAAAAAGTCCTCTATTATTTACGGAAAAGATTACGGGTTAGTCTACGTTTGTGAGAATTATCCTAATTGTGATAGTTTTGTCGGTGTTCATAAAGGTACTACAAAACCTCTTGGGACTTTAGCAAATGCTGAGTTGAGGGATTACAGAAAGCAATGTCATGCAGCATTTGATAATTTATGGCGAAGTAGGCTGATAAATAAAGTTTACCACGTATATATCCCGCACACTACAAATAGGCAGAAGGCGTATATTTGGATGGCTTCAGTGTTGCAGCTGGAGGAAGACCAGTCACATATTGCAATGTTAGGAATAGAGCAGTGTAAAAGATTATTAACTGAAATACAAGCAGCGGTTGATAGGGTAGAAAAATGACGGAAAGAGAAGCAGTATTAAAATGTTTAGATATTGTAAAAACAAAACATTTTGATACTTCAAAACAGGAGTATTGGTACAGCACAGTAAATGCACTAGGACTAACGCCTGCAGCGCACGTAAATGACCTGTTGTATGACGTAGAGTTCTTGAAAGAACTCTTCGGAGAAGAAGAAACAAACGAGTATGGGGTTAACATTCAAAGTATTTGCATATACTTTCAACAGTTCGCAGTAGAGTTTTTAGGTAAATTATATGTTGTTAACCCCCAGGCTCCCAGTATGAAATTCTGCAAGCCTGAATATCCCGCAGGTCTTTCCTCTGAAGAGACTTCCATGTTAGACATTGAGACAAAAGAAGTAGAATTAAAACTTGAGCATTTGCAATTTCTAATTCCGTTTCATACTTATAGACCTTCTGATATAACTGTTTATGGTACTATCCCTGCATGGCAATTTCATTTGCAGGAGATGATTAAGACCGGGCCCGCTCTGTATTTGGTTAATTGGCTAGAGAAACAGAATCAAGGTAATGCGGTACAGCTATGTTAATTATGACATATCTTATAAACAGACACGTTACTGTTGCGTTGCATGATTGTTCTGGGTTACAAGGAGCTTCGCATAGTGAAGTTGTGCATACCTATCACGAGGCATTACGTAGATGTATCCAAGAAGATTCTCGTAACATTAGTGAGGCGTACCATCAGCAAGGGGCTGATAGATTTATTAAGCAGTTCGGAGACTGGATACGTAGTGGAGCAGCTACTGGTATTGACCTTAAGCTTTATGGTCTTGAAATCTTAGTTACACCTACACTAGTTGATATATGTGAGGAAGTGCGGTTTGATGTGCGAATTTACAAAGAAATTGATATTATTACTATTGATGATAAGACTATTGAAAGTGACTATTGTAGCGGTACATACAGGAGATTTGAGAAGGGCCTTGGAGCAAAAATAGAACAAGAACCGGATTTGTATGTTCCTAGTGGTGAGGTTATTGAAAATTCATGGATGGTACAAACTTTTCTTGACAACGTAAATAATCTGCTTAGCGGTTCACCTTTTCTAATAGAAAGGTACAGACTGAGATTTGAAAAAATTGCACGCAGGGTGAATGAAGAAAGAAAATATTATTCAAGTGAGTCTGAATTGTTAAATTTAGTGCAGGGAAATGAGTATACCGCGGGGGCAAGTTTAATCCGACCGGGGGTGCCAGAGTCTGAGTATTTCAAGCAAATTGGGTCAACAGGTAGTGTGCTGCCAGGTACAATTGCACCGGATTTGTATTTTAATGCTAGAAATACAGTAGTAGTAGGTAAGTTTTATAACTGTAATTTTTTAAAAGCAGATAAGTTCTTAGTACGTCACATTTTAAGTATACTAAGGAGAATTAGGAATTGGGTAACCAGGAATTAGAAAAACAATGTAAATGGATTGCAGTATTTCTCGGAGTACCTTACGAGGGAAACTTTCAGCCGTTTAATGACTGTAATATACTGCTTAAAGCCGTAGAGAAAATCGAAAGTCTCGGGTACGTAGTTGTTATTGCAGGTACTGCTTGCAGCATACGCAAAGATAGCAAAACAGCTAATGTTGACGTACTGAGAATCACTCGGGATACTAAGAAATGGGCCATTTTTCATGCAGTGAGCAGATTTATCGATAAATACACATCTGACCAGCTCTGATGACCTTTGTATTATAGTAATAAGAAAACAAGCTGGAGGCTTACAATGCAAGAAGATGACGGAAGATGGTTGAAAGACTATTCTGAGGAGCTTGGGTACCCTAAAGTTATCCAGGCAAAAGACGCAATTATTGATGAAACATATCTTGTGTCTAACTTTTTTGAGAGTTTGGTAGTTAAAAAGATCAATAGGCACGAAACTGCAGATTTTGTAACTTCTGTATCAGTCATATCAGAAGATTCACCTGGCCGGTTTATTACTATTTCAGGCGGAACAAACTTAATTCCTTATAGTGATGAATGGCACGCAAAAAGAATTGTCGGAAAAGTGCAAAAAATAGAGCAGTCTAGGAAATTGAAAGAAGTTTCAAACGAAAAGCGGCCATCAAGAGCCTCTGTAATAGACAGGGAACTTGCAAAAGCAGCTCAAAGTAATACAGAGCCTAATTGGGATGAAATTGCTGCGATGGTTGTTGCCGAAGGTGCGGCGAGAGAGACGGTAGATAAAAGAATGATCATGTCTCAGGCAAGAACAAGATTTAAGTGGTACACTGAACAAGGTAAGATAAACCCGGCGTTAGTTGCGGTATGAAATATTTTAAGTCAATATCAGATGTGAACGGAAGTATACGAATGAATGATGCTGCCATGGCTGATGGGAAAGTTATTGTAGTAAAAACGAAGTACGAAACGTCTGATTCTTGCATGGATAGCTACACTATAGAAATTAACAATGTTGGAAATATTGGAATACTTTTTCGTCGAAAGGACGCCATTGCACTAGGAAAACTTGTAGAGGCAAATATTGATAAATTTGTCAAGAAAAAGAAGTTAAAATGAGGCGGTATTTATGTTAAGTATGTTTTTTAGTTTAGCCAAAAGCAAAACGTTTTGGATAGTAGTAATAGTGCTATCTATTGTGGGGAGTTTGTATTACCTTATACAAACTAATATTAGACTTCAAAGAAATTTGAACACGTTGAATCAAAATTATATTGCAGCTAATGACACTCTTAAAACAGAAAAGACTTTATATGGCGAAATTTCTAGGCAATACGCATTTGTGCAAGCAGTAAATGACTCATTTAGCACATCGTTAAAACTGGTCGGTCAGGAGTTGCTTTCAACGCAAAATACGGTTGCTGCGTTAACATTAAAATTACAGAGTGCTGTTGTATCGGTTACGTCAAAAGGGGATTCAATTCTTACAGCAAATATACCTGTTGCGTATAGTGATTCAGGCCTAGTAGTTGCCGCATTGGACAGTATTATATTTTCTCGTATGCAGGAGACTTGGAAAGCTCAGGCGTTTAATAAATATGAAATTCAGATTTCTTTAATTAACCGAATCACAAGAGATAAATTAGGAAGAATTGAAGGTTCCGTTGAAACGCTTTCTCCGCATGTAAAGGTGAAGAGTATGCGCACGATTGTTTCGGATGAATTTATTAGCGGTTCAAATTCTTCTGAAACTAGCAACCTAGAAAGACATACGTTAGGCATTGTTGGGGAAGTTGATTACAATACACTTGCAGGCGGGGTGCTGCTAAATACCAGTGACTGGGTTTTTCAGTTGAAATATATCTTGTTTACGGCAGATAAAGGTTACCCTTCCGAGTGGTATAACAAGTTGAGATTAAGCGTTGGAAAATACATATTTTAGGTAGTTAAATTTTATTAAATTATTGCTGTAAGAGAGGTCAGGTATGAAATTTAGAGGTAATAGTGAGATTGAAGGGTTTGATACTAAAACTGTCTTAATGATTAAGAACGGTGCTATTAGCAATTTAGTGTTAACAGATTTTGCTAAAGAGGAGAGAGTATGCCCGGAATGTTTATCTGCGTTCATGCCAAATGACCAACTAATTGTAATTGAAAAAACAGT
>Ga0307375_10003046_pt1 | contig 16766 bp, 10 predicted proteins | sample TR1MG_FD_202531 | JGI IMG/M metagenome (GOLD analysis project Ga0307375, IMG submission 202531) | Soil microbial communities from Risofladan, Vaasa, Finland - TR-1 | ecosystem: Environmental > Terrestrial > Soil > Coastal area > Acid sulfate soil | place: Finland: Risofladan, Vaasa | collected... | reverse complement strand
TCAGAAAGAGCAAAAGAGGTTTGACTAAACCCACAAATCAGGAGTAAAAAACAACCCCCGCGTCGCTACGCTCCGACTGTCCAGTTTGCCGTGGACTGAGCGTCCAGTTTCAGTGGAATACGCATTCGGTTCGAACTCGCAGCTCCGGGCGCTCGCGGAAGTCTATGCATGCAGCGATGCGCAGCAGAAGTTCGTGCATGACTTTGTGGCGGCATGGAACAAGGTGATGAACCTTGATCGCTTCGACCTTGCGTGATCTTGTAGGATAGATCTTTAACGGTACTGTACCACGCAGCCTCCACCTGCTCGGGTTTTTCCAGGGACAGGAGGAGGCTGCGTTTTTTTCTGCAGCGTTTCGTTTTCGGAATATCAACTACCGGGACAATGCGTGCAGCGAAGAACTGTGTATAAGGTTAGAGGCAAGCCGTGTCCTCAACCCGGTCGCTCGACCGTGACCGACTTGGCAATAAATAAATGCTTGTGACTAGGAACGACCTGCCGGGCTTAACTTGCGCAGCAAGCCAAGGAATTGCTCTTATAAATAAAAAGTGTCAAAAGTAGCCCTGTATTGGTGGCGTTTTTGTAAGTTTTTCCTGGTTGTCAAAACTTCACCTTTGTTACTTCAACGCGCTTGAATAAAAAATAAAGAGTGTAAATCACGTCTATGTTGCTAAAACTTGGCTCTACTCTCATCTTGAACAGCTTTGCCACCGTTTCGAGATCGGTTTAACGCTTTATTTCCAATTACAGTCTTTATCCAGACGCTGAAGCAGTTTTTACGTTAGCTCCAATTTCTCCACACCTATTAATAACGTGTACCTGACAGGTTTATGTTTTACCCTTCAGCCAATTGGCAATCTCTCCCCACTCCTTTGCAAATGTCCGCCTGAAATCCGCCAGGAATGTATTTCGCTCTTCGGTTGATACGGACAACGCGATCAGACCTATCAAACTCAGGATGATCAATACCGCACTCCCACCAACAATCAACAGTGCCTGCCAGGTTTGCCAACCTTTGATTATGACCAGATATGCAAATACCACTGATAAACTTAGTGCGGTCAGAATCGAAGTCCACAAGCGGTTCTTAGCAAGGTGCGCCTTCTACTATCTTCCTTGGTTTTGTGTAAATTTCTATGCTCAATTACACATGAATTACACAGCTGAATATCAATTTCGTTGCGTTATTGTGGAAAGAGAAATTTACTGCCTCCAGATGGTTTGAATGTTGCGAGTTTGTCTTGCCAAGAGCAACAAACTACAGATATATCAGTTAATCTGCCCCGATCAGCGTTTAGTGTTACCGCATTAAACGATTGATTTTCGTCCTTGCCAAAGGCGATCGGTGTTCCCGCGCAAACAACAACTACTCTTGACCCTGGTACTTGGTATGCTTTTGAAATGTGCGTATGTCCCGAAAAAATTACTCTCACTTCAGCAGCAGTAGCAGCAATCAACAATTTGTCTTCATCGAGCAGGCGTAGTCTCGAACCGACTTTTTTATGATCAAATTTGGGTGGGAAATGCGTAGCCCAAACTACCAAAATTTGAGGGTACATAGCACGGCAAAATTGTGTTTCTCGTACCATCTCATCACAAATATCTTGATAAGAGGATCCTTGGCCCAAATACCCCCACATACCATTTTGGTCTATTTTTTTTCTTAATGACAAATCGGCACAAAGGACAATAAGCCAATCATCCCCATTTTGGATAATTGTTTTGCGAATCTCTGGTGCATTTCGGGCTGGCAGGGTCTTTCCAGAGCCAAGATCCCAATGATTTCCAAAGACAGACTCAAATAATGCTGATCTTGGGATGCTCTTTGGACCTTGATATCGGTCATGGTTTCCGGGCATTAGGATCAACGTTTTTGCTACTGTCGCTAATTTTTGGGCAACCTCACCTTGATGCAAATACCTAGGGATATGTTTGGCAGCTGCATTGCCAGCAATCCACTCCCTTGCAGTATTCAGATCACTCTGAGAGCCCGTTGTTGCGAGATCGCCTGTAATAAGCAGTGCATCAACATCGGTTGAGTGATCGGTCAGTACTTTTGGGAGATTGGTGGCTATTCTGGCACTGTACGTATTCGGGCGATACCGATTCTTCCAATCAAGCAATAAATCGATATAGTGATGTTCAATACAATTATTCCCATAGCCAGACTCAACAGCAAAGTGAAGGTCTGACACATGTAATAACTTGAACGTTGCCAAACCAAACCCCGTTATGAGCTAGGTAACGTATTGTTGACTTATTTCGTCTGAAGAGAACAAATCGAATGCCTTCATTTTTTGTCGCTCAACGACTAATTCACCATTCAGCACGGATAATTTGCCGTGTGCAGTGCAAAAAGCCCTAGTATCTGCAATATCGGTAAGTTCCTCTAAGAGAAGACGAAGAAACGGTGGCTTGCAGTCGGTCGTTAAATCGAAGGGGAGCAGCAATGCATTTTCAATCGAAGGCAGAAACTTTGCGGCGTGATCTTTCGTGAGCAAGAAATGCTTTGCTGAAGTTTGATCAAACCCCAAGTTGCCAATAGTTTCAACAAATAACCTAATCTCCTGTTCTATAAGCGACCTAATCTCTTCACGTTGCTCCTTCGTCTTGGACGACTCAGCTTGAAATAAGACATTCAACTCATCAAATTCAGCAGGCTCTAGTTCTTTATGCAGCATTTCGAGAACTTTATCTTGTTCTGCCGCGTGATCTTGTCGCGACAGCAATATTAAGTTTACAAGAGCGTCTGATGGGTAGAATTCATTCTTTTTCTGTACATCATCAACTTGATGAGTAACTGAAAAATGGGCTGCAATGCTTGCCAAGCCCCTTCGAGGTTTTTCCTGAGGGATCGCACGTAGGTGCTTAAGAGCGTTGCCAACGCGGTGAACTATTGCATACGTACTGCCGAGCATATCTTTGTTCTTTGGCTTGGAAGTGATCTCAGCTATAGAAGTTAATGGATAATGCGTATCAATAAATATGGTCAAACCATGCTCACCTTCTGAGCCAAGAAGATAATGCTGTTTGCGCTCAAGTTCTCGCAAAAATGGATTTGTCCTATACGCTTGTTCACCAAATTCTTCGTAAATGTCAAGAGATGGAGCACCATGCCTGGTAAATTCGGAGTTCGTCAAGACATGTTCAAAGCAACTTATGTGAGAAGCAATAGTGCCTTGGTTCCCAAAACCCAGAATTGGGGTTGGTGAGTCGTCATCAAAATCACTAAATAAAGCTTCTTTAATCATTTCGGGAAAATTGGTTCTTTTGTAAGCTTCGGTAAGAGTTGATTAAGTGTATTTGCCTTTATTAGGGCTCGCTCTATAACTTTCTTAAACTCCTCAAGATCCTTTGTGCTCAACCCAATGAAGAAATCCTCACCGCCCTCTCCACGATATGACACTCGAAGTGAGTGGATTATAAAAGCTGCAGGAATATCTGAGGAAGAGGCATCTTCTCCGAAAACGGGCCTTATATCCGTAATAATCCTGGCATTCAAAAATACGCGCTCTTCATCAAATAGCAATGTTGCTGCCTTCGCGCTGGTCCTAAGCGATGCCGCATTAAGATAATCGGTCAAAACTTCATTGGAAATGGATTTTGAAATGTCCTTATCAGGAAGTGCTTCAGATATAGCGTCCAAGAGTTCACCAATGAACTTGCGAAGATTACTTTCTGGTGAATTTGCATACAGGTAGTGCAACCCAATAACGGCGCTCGTAATTTCTGCAGCTTTGTCAGCTTCGATATCCGTGCTATCAATGGCTTCTTTTACCTTTTCCTCGAAATCAAACCCGCTTTTCATTTGATTTAAACCAGCGAGTAGCTTTTTTCGTTGCTCAGGAGTTAACTCTCCCAGAGAGCGAATACGATCTGCGAACTCTTTACGGAGCTTTATCATGCGAAGTATGACTTGGAACTACATAACATTTTATTTATTTGGCACCATTGGTTCACCCGCAGCAAAGCCATGAGTTTGAATCAAGGAACTTTAAAGCCCCCGTCGATTTTGGCCTTGAATACTGCGCCAAAAAAAGCTGCCAACGAGACTGCCGCTATGATGTCTGCCAACTGCGTACCTGTCAAGTCCATCCACGCCAAGGATAGGGTGAGCTAGGCTCAGATTGCACGAAGCGCACGTGTAGCATCCTTCTGCGACTTCCGATCCTTTGAACGATCAAGTGGTAAGCAGTTTTCCAGCCTTCGAGTTGTCCTCATACCACTTAAACATTTCTGCGAAGAAGAAGTTCCCAAAGCCTGTATCCTTTTCGGTCTTGGACATGAAGCTCTGAAACTCATCGGCATTGCTGAGGAAGGCTGTGTCCGCCCCAGCAATTTGGGTACTCATGTACGCCGCATCGTCATCCACCGCAAAATGCACCAAGCAACGCTTCCAGAATGGCTCGTTCTTATCGCGCCGCCGATACTGGGCGATGGCGTGCTGCACGTTTTGGTTGGTGAAATGGTTTTTCAGTTCCACAGACACGATGGGCAAGCCATTGAGCAGGATGGCGACATCCTGCCGATTGGTCGGGCGTTTTGGTGGAAAAATGCACCTGCCGTATCACGGCAAAGCGGTTGCCTTCATAACGTGCCTGATGTTCTTGGTTGCCACCGGCAGGCGGGCGGAAAAAGGCCAGTTGCAGGTTGATGCCGCTGAACGACACGCCATTCCTCAAAACTTCCAACGTGCCACGTTTCTAAATCAAACCCGTCACATGCGCTGCTCGAGTGATCTATGTGCTCTAGGGGTTTGGAAAGGGGGTTCAAACAATCTGCGAAGACATAATTTTCATGATAAAACCTCCACCGTTTTAGATTCAAGTTGAGACGACCACCCGCTGCGCTACAATCTCACGAATTTGCTGATAAACCGGAAGATCAATACCTTCGCCGATTTCAAGTGAAACGCAGAGTGCAAATGGTACTTTCCCACTCAACTTGCCACCATCTTCTGCACAGTTAACTTTAAAAACCAATTCAGTTCCTTCAGAGAAGGCTAGTGCATAATCGCCCCCAAATATTTCATGTTGTAACGTGCCCCGTAGAACATGTTGCCAATCGCATTCCATTCGAGAAACACCAAATTGATCATCTGGGGGCTTGATCCATAATCTCGCTGAACGGTATTTCGAATGCCTAGCATTGACTGGCGTAAACCATGCAAGAGTGACTGTAAGTCGACGCTTTATGGCCTGAGAATTAAGGCATGGAGGCATTGGTGCGCGAAACTCCAATCCTTCGCCTTTTTGTAATTCACCCACACCAATCAAAGTTGCACGTTGCTCGGTACATGTTAATGCTCTGTCGATATCAGTCAACCCATAACCTATTAACCGCGTAACCAGGTCTTGTTTCATCCACGAATCTGTAATGTCTGGCCTAGCACTTTCAATCTGATTTCTGATGTCTCCCCATTCAGCACCATGGACAAGAAGCGCCTTCAGTAGCACCGCGTCAAAGTGCTCAGGAAGCATTTGCGGATTTCCAGCCCTCATTGCGTCAATTACTGCATACGCCTGAATTGCCCCGCGTGTAGCAAGAGCGGCTGCATCACTAGTACCTCGAGTGTATTTTGTATTATCCCCAGCAAAACTTGGCGGCGCAGCCACCCTGTGTCCAGGAGGGGCAGAAGAGTAAATTGGATTAACAATTGTTGATGGTGGTTGCCCTATTGGATGTTCCCTATGCAATATGCGGCCTCCCGGCAAAACTACATCCGGCTTGATTGCTCTACGAAATCCGTGACCAATGCATGAGTACGGTGAAACACCGCGATCGAGGAATAAATCGTACCGGCCATGTGTTGCAGGAAACGTTGAGCCGTCTGCATGGATAGCACCCACCGTTATCGAATTTATAGATTCTGCCGGAGTCAATAAATGCCGGTCTACAGACTCAGACAAGAGCGCATTCATTGCTAAGTGTTGACGTTGCTCAACTGGAAGACCAGATAAGGAATCTCTGGGTGTATTTAGATTAAGATCAGTTGCCTTGTTTCCGGCACTAACTACAAATAACACCTGGTATTTGTATGATAACCAGTCAAGCAAGCGGGCCCAAGGTGATAGAACCGTATCAAAGGGCCGATGAAGATCACCAACAGATAGATTTATTACCTTTACCGTCGGTGCAGCGGCTTGTACAGCAGCGCCTTCTCCCTCGAACATTCTTCGTACGGTACGGTGTACAAGATCAATCAGTAATACATCGCTAGGGGTAGCCTCTTCTCGAAGTGGACGGGTATCAGCTGGATCGGTCTTCATTATGGGTCTGACATAGATGGGCCGGGTTATTTGTACCCTTGGCCCATCCAGTTCACCATAAATAATCAGAGAGGCCATTGCAGTACCATGTATGCGATCTTTCGCCTCATAGGTATCTTCCCATCCATCTGGGTCGTCGATGATTAGAAAATTTTCCAGCAACGGATGGTTTTGCATAGGAAGGCCGTCGAGCATTGCGGCCACCGGAGGTCCGGTAATAACGTGAGGTGTCAGTGCGAATCCAGGTAACCTTGAATCGTCCTCTTCAGTTTTTGAAAGGGCTTGCCCGTGAGACCTGAACAGCATTACTCGTTCGGATAGTGCTAATGCTATTGGGGCTTCTCCAATCATCTGTCGAACGTTGTCGGCGGGCATTTCGATAAGAAATCCATGATAGGCAATGTCGGCGATTAATGCTCTGCGCAGCACCTGTCCGCCAGCGGCAACCACAAGACTTTCAATTTCAACATTAGTCTGATTATTTTTTTCTTCAGATGCAAAACACCATGCCTCAATTTCGAATCGGATAGCCTCATCACCTCGACCCAGACAATCCTCCCAGTATTGTCGAATGTCATAACCAATCCTGTCTTGAATCCCCCAAAAGCGGACATCGAGTAGATGCTGAAAAACTTCTTTCCATTTCGCCAAACCAAAATCGAATTTGGCAGTGGGGTCAGCTTGGTAATGCTCCCACAGACTAATGACCTCATTCAGTGCCTGCCTGTTACTGCCCAACAAAAAGAGACGTCCGTGAAGAGGCCTATCACGCTCATCAACAACAAAAAAATCATCATCAGGTTCTATGTCTTTCTCGTCGGACTCCAACAACCATTCGAGTCCAGGAGTGCGCTGCACAGCCCCTATAAATTTGTCGACACGACCGACAGTTTCAAATACCACCACCAATTCAGGATTGTCATTCGGAGCCAACGCTTGCAACTGCAAGCTTTGAGCCTCGAATGTGGATTGTAAGGTACCAAACTTAGGTGCCAGGCGATCCCTTTGGCGCTCAGGTGGTGGAAGATGAATATTGGGCCAGCGTGGGGTTCGCTTTTCTCGCTCAGTAGAACTTGGTCGTGGAAAGAGGAGAAGTGGAAGTTGTTGTCCGTTCATCAGACCTATATTAGTGCTGGATTAATGTCAGCTGTTACTCGACTTTTCCATTGTGCTAACCGATCATTAATCACTGCTTGGATATTTCCGTTAGGTAGAGACAAAACATATCTGCGATGAATATCCTCGCAAAATTGCTCAATATCTGAAAAATTTTCAGCTTTCAAACGCGTTGCTAGTGTCTTTGGAGAAATCCCCATAGAAGTTCCAAGTTTTTTTTCAAATCGCTGAAACCACGCAATTTTTTGATCAAGCGTTGGAGCGGTAAGACTTAACCGTAACTGAAACCTCCGCCAGACAGCTCTATCCAGCAGCTCAGCATGATTGGTAGCAGTTACCACCACCACGTGGCTAGGCAACGCATCAATTTGTAGTAGAAGCGAACTAACTACCCGCTTAATTTCACCAGTTTCGTGAGTGTCGCCACGCTCTTTTCCAAGTGTGTCGAATTCGTCAAAGAAAAGTACACATTGATGTGTTCGAACAAAATCAAAAAGCCTTTTTAAACGGCTACTCGTTTCCCCCAGGAAACTACCAATCACCGCTTCGTAACGAACAACAAACAGCGGGACCATTAATTCATGTGCTATCGCTTCGGCAACTGTAGTTTTTCCATTGCCTGGGGGACCAGATAGCAACACTCTGTGACGTGGCTCCAATCCATATGAACGAAGTACATCGCGCCGATGTTGTTCTTCGATAAGCTCTGAAATTGACTTCCGAACGTCTTCCAAGAGAAGTACCGAATCTAGTGAACGGCGTGGATCAATTTCAAATAGCAGTCCACCGTGGCCGCCATCGAAACTGCGCACCACTTCCGTCGGCTTAGAACGAACATTCGCTGTCCGCAAATTTTCCTCTAGACGATCAGCTAGTAGGTTGTGACGCTTGGCACGTTCTTCCGCAGCTATAGCCTCTACGGTTGACCGGAATAGGTTCTGGTCGCCTTCGGTCCCTGCACGTACAAGGCTAACAATTAAATCTGCTCTGGGCATGCCCCCTCCATTCTTTATTCTACATCCCGAAAGGGATGTCAGTCACTCGAGATGACTATATATATTTTCAGGAACTGAATGGCACTAATCCAACGAAAGGCCCATCTAATTTTGGTCTACTTATAGTCTACTAATTAATAAACAAAAGGCTTACAGTAATGTAAGCCTTTGTTTTGTTGGTGGGCCCTCGCGGACTTGAACCGCGGACCAAAGGATTATGAAACGCACTCTTTGCACTATCCACAACACCTTAGAATAAATAAGAACAGATTAAACAAGATAATGTAGGCATTTCTATGTTCCCACCTTTTTCAGTTTATTCCCATTATTTGCCCCTGAGTGTCCCGCCAGTGTCCCATAGAAAACCCGCCACGCGGACGGTTTCATTTGCCAATGAGTGCCCATCGGGGCTGCCATGCACTAACCCGGTGCATGCCGGTTGAACCACCGCTTTCCGGCCGACCAGCAAATTGCGTGCCCTGCTTTTTATTTTTGTAGCTAAGTTATTGTTGTTCAAAGTCAAAAATTATCGGCCAAAATTATCACTTGCAAAAACCCCTCTCCACCCTACAATTAGTAAAAAGTAGCGTTTGCTCAGCTACATATAGTAGTTTTGGTATTCAGTGAACAGAAGCAAGTCACTGAGACTGGGCTAAATAGAATTTGGAAAGACCTGCCAAATATCAGACGTAATCCGTGGGGACGGGAATCTCGGCCTCCAACACCGAGATTGCATATACGGCTGATTTACCAAAGAACATCGGACATCCAACACCCGAGTTCCAAAAGTACAGGCACCAATTACATATTAAACGCGATAGTTATCGTTGTGCAAGTACATTTACATATTGATGAGCTTGCCACCGATGCCCCGCTTTAATACTTGTCAAACTGTTGCACCTACTTGTTGCCACAGGCGTATTTTAAAGTAGTTTCGTCCAAAGAGTCCGGTGTAACTGGTTTCCAGTCAGATAGATAAGCATCAGAAAAAATCACATTACCTGAGCCCATATTTCCACTATATACAGTTATAGCAAGCCCTCTACTTTGTTCTTCATTGCAGTCGTATTCGTCTTGCATTTTTTCTGATAAAAAAGGTTTTCTACCTACGGTTGGTTGTTGCGCTTTATAGTCCAAAAGAAGCCAAATCTTTACTTCGTGGTCAGACCTACGAATTGTATCGGGATAAGCGTACTCGATTAATGAGTTGCTTTCGCCAACCTTTACCAATTCGGCCATCGCGTTACTACTCACGAAAGCAAGTAGCAGAATCGAAATAAATTTACGCATGACCGTTCAGCCTTTGCATGCAAATGTTTAGCATCTAGTTTGATTAATGCGTTAATTAACAGCAGAAAGAATTTCACGTTCAAGTTCTCCATTTGACATACATTCTAGAGACTCGTTCTTACCGCCACTTCTATCTGGGAACGAAGCAGAACCTCCACTATTAAATGAAATTGTATCAGATGCAGACTGAGTAAAATTCTGCCCCTCCCTGTTCACAGTCACATTCTTCTGTACAACATATCGTGTATTAGCAGTTACCCTTGTTTGATTTGGACCAATTACTTCAAAAATTAAATTTACACGTCCTTCAACTGACATCTTTCGGTCTAGGGAATATAACTCTCCGTTTTGCATTATCTCGTATACTTCTTCAGCTTTAGAACCCGGAAAATCGTAGGTTCGCTCACCCCGCAAGTTCTTAACAAATGATGTGACTTGACCGCAGTCAATGTATTTTTCTGGGTCACCGCTGTAGCTAAGATTAATTAAACCAGATGACCTGTCGAGATTATTGATAACAAAGAATTGCTTTCCAAGTTCCGGCACACTTTCATTCCAAACAATATCGCGAGGTTTATCAATTATTTTGTAGTTCGCAGAGGTTCGGCTAGAGATATTAGGACGCACATAATTTAGTTTTCCTGCGCATCCAGAAATGAAAGCAATCGACAGCAATATTGTAAGTATTGTAATTTTTTTCATTTTATATCCCCTTGAGAGTAAGATTTTATTCATAATTTAAGTAGCCACAGGCAGGTTGCTCTTATTTTAAATAAAGGTCAATTGCATAAAATTGCTACTTTTACCGATGAAGTATTCTTATGATGAAGAACTAGTAGAATTAAATTATGACTATCAATCCAAAGCCAGAATTAACTCTGCTTCGCGGCGATAAGGCGCAAGAGCCTGATGCCATCATCGCGCTATTTGAAAAGCTGAAGGGTCGAAAGTGTACCCCTCAGGAAATAGAAGAAGCGCGTAACTCAAGCCCTACTGACAGGCGATGCACTAGCTACTAGCCGTCTGCATATGCGTCAGCCCGCGAGAGCGACGCTCGCGCAGCGGGCGAAGCTGTTAATCCCCCTTGGTAATACCTATCCGTTCAATAAATGTGTTGGGGAAATACTCAAACACCTTGCCCATACTGGGTTTGCGGAGAATTTTTCAGCGGAAGAAATCTTCGTGGATTTATGTTCTGTCGAAAGTCTTATGCCATAAGGCTTTCAGCTTGATTTTGCACAAAATCCCAACATCTTTGCGGAACGGCTATCCTTTACTGCTGACTCAGTCTTGGCGATGAGTACAAGTTTGGGGTCGCGCACTTCGGCCAGATGTTCAGGCACGACGGTGGCGATGGCATAGCCCTGAGCCTTTTGTTCCAGCTCGCGGTTGATCCACTGACATTCTGGGCGGTAGAGAATAGCCTCTACGGGCGGTTCATCATCGGCTAGTGGGCGATAGTCGAGGTAAGGCGCGTAATGGACGTGGCGCATCGCTCTGCTGGTGTCCTGCTCAACATAAAGCATTCGCTTGGATACGACACGCCGTTCACCAGCACGGGTGATGCTGGCATCTTGAATGGAGTGCTCCAAATAAAACAGTACGCGCGGTGCCGTGCCTAAGTCACGTTCGTCCACCAGCACAGTTCCTCGCTTCAGCAGGTCGCGGTTGCGCTCTAGGGTTAGGTCAATAACGGAATCGAGCAGCGGGTGTCCGGGACAGACGAAGGCTGCCAATGGCTGCCCCTGTGGTGCCACCAAGGACTTATCGAAAGCGATGCGCTCATAGCGCGGCAATACGGGTTCACCTATGCCAATAAGTCGATCACGATTACGCACCGGGGCTGGAACGTGGGTAACTTCGTAGCGGCGGGGTTCGCGCTGCCTAGAGGTGCCACCAAGTTGTTTGAAGGCTTCGTGAAAGAAGGATTCAATGTAATGCGGTTGCAGACGGCGAGCATCGGCACGTTCCATGTCCACCCGGATGCGTTGGACTTGGCTGACATCCATGGCATCGTGGGCAAGAACTCGTTCGTCAAGCAGGCTTTGAAGGTGGTTACGGTCTAGTGCTGTGTCGAGCACAGTGGTCAGGAATGCCTTAACCTCAGGCTTCTCCCCAAACCGAATGGCTTCAATAAGCAGTTCGCGCAATGACTTCCCCTCGAACTGGAGCTTGCCGAGCACGTCGAACACCTGCCCGCCTAATGCTTGGCGTGCCAGTTCTAGTTTTTCCAGCAGTTTGCGGTAGACATCACCCTCACGTGTGTCATCTGCTACCAGATTCCATAAGTGGCACGTTTCTGTTTGTCCAATACGGTGGATACGACCGAAGCGTTGTTCGAGTCGGTTTGGGTTCCACGGCAGGTCGTAGTTGACCATCAAGTGTGCGCGTTGAAGGTTGATGCCTTCGCCAGCAGCATCGGTAGCCAGCAACACTTGCACTTCGGGATCGTGTTTGAAGGACTCCTGCACCTTGAGACGCTCTTCGCGTCCAATGCCACCGTGAATGATGACCACAGCTTCCTTACGTCCGAGCAGCGTTCTGATGCGCTGATCCAGATAATTCAGCGTGTCACGGTGTTCGGTGAAGATAACAATTTTCTGGTGGGACGAATGTTTGGGCGGAGGAATTGCGCCTGCGCCATAGGGCGCTTCTGGATCTGTGGCGCGATGAGATGCGTCAGCATCGGTAAAGATTTCGCTCAGCAGGCTGCCTAGTTCACGCCACTTGGTATCGGTGCCGCTGCGGCGTACTGCGAGGGCTTGTCCTTCCAACCCCGCGAGGGTTTGGATTTCAATGCGCAACTCGGCAATCGAGCGTGCTGCGGTGGCTTGGTCTAGGATTTCTTCTTCGGCGGCTTCGACTTCGTTATCAGGCGCTTCGTCCAAGTCTTCAATGTCATCACTATCGAGCGTTGGCACAGAGGACGACACAATGGACGCAGGCTGTCCGCCGCGGTGAAGTACCTCCATCTCACGCAGACGGCTCTCCAGCCGCTCACGCCGCCGACGTAGTGATTGGTAAATAGCTTCGGGCGAGGATGCAAGCCGCCGCTGTAAAATGGTTAAGGCAAAACCAACAGTCCCTGCGCGTTTGTCGTTTTCCAATGCTGCGGCGCGGTTGAATTCTTCCCGGACATAGTTGGTGACCGTTGTGTAAAGTGCTGCTTCTTCCGCCGATAGCTTGTATGGGACGGTGTAGGCGATACGCATGGGAAACAGTGGCGTGCCATCGAACTTGAGCAGGCTTTCCTTCACCATTCGACGCATTAAGTCAGAAACATCGGCAGTATGCACACCATCACGGTACTTGCCTTCAAAACGATCCCCGTCCAATAGTGCCATGAATAATTGGAAGTCGGCTTCCTTACCGTTGTGGGGGGTTGCCGACATCAGCAGGAAGTGGCGGGTGATGTTGGAGAGCAGTTGGCCAAGACGATACCGCTTGGTGTATTTTGTTTCGCCACCAAACACAGTGGCCGACATTTTGTGTGCTTCGTCGCAAACCACCAAGTCCCAGCGACAATCGGGCGCTTCAAGCTTCAGTTGCACATCTTCATTGCGTGCGAGCTTGTCGAGGCGTGCGATAACGAGGTTAGTTTCTAGAAACCAGTTGCCGGTGCGTGCGGCTTCTAGTTTGTCGTTGGTGAGAATCTCGAAGGGTAAGTGGAAACGCCGGTATAGCTCGTCCTGCCACTGCTCTGCCAGACTGCCAGGGCAGACGATCAGGCATCGCTGCAAATCGCCCCGTGCGATGAGCTCTTTGATGAGCAATCCCGCCATGATGGTCTTACCAGCGCCCGGGTCATCAGCCAGTAGAAAGCGCAACGGCTGTCGTGACAGCATATGCTCATAGACCGCCGTGATCTGGTGCGGCAGCGGATCAACAACTGATGTATGTACCGCCAGCACCGGATCAAAAAGATGCGCAAGGCGTATGCGCTGTGCCTCGGACACTAAGCGGAACAGTGCGCCGTCACCGTCGAAGCTCCACGGCCTGCCTTGCTCGACCAGCTCCAGGCGCGGCTCGTCGTGACGATAAAGCAACTCGTTGGCCACCTTACCGGAGGGAGTCTTGTAGGTAAGCTCCAGTGCCTCAGACCCAAACCACTGGACGTTAACAACCGTCACCAGCGCATCAGGAACGATGCCGCGTATGGCAGTGTTGGTTTGGAGTTGTTCGAGTTTCAGCATGGTGTATTACGACATTTGTTGATTCAATAACTGGGTTGTTATTCAGATGGTTAGATGGTTCAAAACTTAAGTCGCGAGAATATCACAGCGACAGTGATGTTTGGCTAGTTACAACATCGTAGATAATTTGAATAGCCGTTATGGAGAAATACTGATGAATGACTGCAATGCACCACATAGCGGAAGTGAGTGGGAGTTCCTGTCACTGTCTACTAAGTCTGAGTATGTGCATGTTCACATAGGGCCGAGAAACAGACCTAACCATTACATAGGCCTTATTTTTACCACCTGAGAGCCGTTTTTCTGCGAATGAATTTCACCGGCAAAAAATGTTGCGTTTATTTTGACTTTAATAGATTGGAATAGATGCTGAATGCACCAGATATTTTCTTAAAGTGTCTGTTCGTGCCGCGACATTTTTTTTAGTGCGGTTGAAAACTTAGATATTCCACCCCGAATCAGCTTTTCTACTTCATTTCTTGAGGCGTTAGTCGTTTCGCATGCAGCTTCAATTTCCATACCTGCCTGGAACGCCAAGATCGCCAGTGAAGTAGTGCTCATGTCTGCCAATCCGAGGTCAGGCAACCCTGCAGCGGTCAGTTCAATACGCACATTTGAGGGATCAATCGCCAACGCTTGACCGATACTTGTGTGATTCCCTCTGTGCTCAACATATAGCTTGAACATCGTACTGCTATTCCAATAGTCTCTGCCAAAGCTGTGCTGCACTTTGCACTCTCGCGGCAACCTATCATCTTCGGCGTACCAAAAATTCAAAGCCTCAGTTGATGAATCAAAGAGTACCGCGAGAGCTATTGCATAGCCCTGATTTGCTACCAACCCCATCGGGATATTATCAATTGGATTAAAAAATTCCCCTGTCGAACGATTTTCGATATCAGGGTACAATTTTTTTAGCCAATACAGAGGGACCTGCTCCAATAATCTGTCGGTCAGTGTTGGCTTCTGTCCTCGTACTCGCACTCGCAACTGAAGTTTTTTGACCTTCTCGGCGATTAAAAATGATGCATGAACAAGAGGAATTGGCCTCTCCGAATTCAAGAATGCATTAGCGATGTCCGCGTAACGCTGAATAACGGGATTCAATGACATATCGATAAATTCGCGCTCGGAAAATTCGTAGTCAGCATTTAATTCAGGAAACGGCACATCATCAAATGCCTTTTGGCCAATTGAACAATTGGCTAATTGACATCCATGTTTGATGCACCTGATGATTCCAGGCAGTTGATGAGACCGGCGCCAGTAAGCAAACCTTGGGGATTCCATATCACCAGCTACACATTGCGGGCAGAACTTGGCCATAGATTGGCGCCAGACCCTGGTTCCGAAATGTTCAATCAAATACATTCCGGACGAGTCTCCGTGATCCACATCGTAGTCGTTAAGAGACACCGGTTTGTGAAAAGGAATCAGGGTGTGCTTTCTAACAAATTCTTTGAGCGGGATTTCGGCTGCAAGCGCAAGCGTAACAGCGGCTGGGCATTCAGATAATTGGGTTCCATGCGGATGCATGGCCTCGTGCATGGCAGCCATTAACTTCTGGACCGAAGGATAGTGATTAAGAACTCGAAGTCGTCCCCTGTAACCTCGAGAAAACTCATCTTCCAGTATGTTGGAAGTCACAAATCGGCTTTCATCCCGATAGAAGTTATGCCCGTTCAAAAGACTTTTGTCCTCTCTCATGTCTATGCCGGCTACCCTGAACCTGCATTTGGTTTTGACACTCTTTATTTTTTGTTTACACCTTTTATTTATAGGAGCAGAATCTCGTGTTAACGCTGGATTATCACTCCACCGTCACTGATTTCGCGAGATTCCTTGGCTTGTCCACATCGGTGCCCTTTTGCAGCGCAACATAATACGCCAGTAGTTGCAGCGGAATGGTGTGCAAAATCGGGCTTAAATATCCCGCGTGTTCGGGCATCTGCATGATATGGATGCCGTCCGCCTCGCTGATATGGGTATGCGCATCGGCGAACACGTAGAGTTCACCGCCGCGCGCACGTACTTCCTGCAGATTGGATTTCAGTTTTTCGAGCAGCGCATCGTTAGGCGCAACCGAGATCACCGGCATGTCCTTGTCCACCAGCGCCAGCGGGCCGTGTTTCAACTCGCCGGCGGGATAGGCTTCGGCGTGGATATAGGAAATCTCCTTGAGCTTGAGCGCGCCTTCCAGTGCAATGGGATAGTGCAGTCCGCGCCCCAGAAACAATGCGTGATGTTTGTTGGCAAACCGCTCGGCGAGCTTGGCGATTTGCGGTTCCAGATCCAGAACTTTTTGCACCGCTGTGGGCAAGTGACGCAACTCGTGCAGATGTTTTTGTTCCTGTTCTGCGCTCAATCGTCCGCGCTGCTTGGCGAGAACCAGCGTCAACAGGAACAGACCGGCAAGCTGCGTGGTAAAGGCCTTGGTCGAAGCCACGCCGATCTCCGGCCCGGCTCGCGTCAAGAATCGCAGCTTGCACAGTCTGACCAGTGCGCTTTCCGCCACGTTGCAGATCGCCAACGTTTCGGTTTGGCCCTGCGCTTTGGCATGGTTCAGCGCGGCCTGTGTATCGGCAGTCTCGCCGGATTGCGAGATGACCACCACCAGGGTTTTCGGGTCAGCCACGCTGACGCGATAGCGATACTCGCTGGCGACTTCCACGGTACAGCGGATGCCGGAAATCTCTTCCAGCCAATTACGCGCTACCAGCCCGGCGTGATAGCTGGTCCCGCATGCCAGAATCAAAATGCTGTCGATGCCGGCAAATGTCTCCGCCGCTTCCGCACCGAAAATCCCCGGCACCAGCGACTGGCTGTTGCAAACCGATTCGAGCGTGTCCGCCAAGGCCTGCGGCTGCTCGTGAATCTCCTTTTGCATATAGTGGCGATACTGG
>Ga0307375_10003044_pt1 | contig 16768 bp, 15 predicted proteins | sample TR1MG_FD_202531 | JGI IMG/M metagenome (GOLD analysis project Ga0307375, IMG submission 202531) | Soil microbial communities from Risofladan, Vaasa, Finland - TR-1 | ecosystem: Environmental > Terrestrial > Soil > Coastal area > Acid sulfate soil | place: Finland: Risofladan, Vaasa | collected... | reverse complement strand
TATGAGCAGGATAACCCTTATACGACTAATAATTATAAATATAAACCTTCTAATAAAGTAGCCCGTATTCGTGTAGCATTTGAGCAAGGGAGTATTGTATGACTGATGAAATCGAGAATGGTGAAGGTACTGGCCCCTCCGAAGAAATAATCTCCAAGGCAAAGGAGATGGGATGGGTACCGAAGGATGAATATAAGAGTGATCTTAAGAATTGGCGGGATGCCGATGAATTCGTGGAGAGGGGAGAACACATCCTCCCGATCGTCCAGGCAACAGTGAAGAAATTGAAAGCGGAACTGTTGACAAGGGACAGCGAAGTAGCTAGTCTTAAGAAAGCCGTAGAATCCTCTCAAACTGCCATCAAGGCATTGCAGAAGTCCTACACGGAAAGTACCGCACAGAAGGTAGCTGAGGCAAGGACACAATTGCGGGCAGAGTTGAAAGCGGCTAAGGAAGTAGGTGATGTAGATACCGAACTTGACGTCCTCGATAAGTTGGATGAACTTAAGACGGCCGTTAAGGAGAGCAAGGAACTTCCCGTTGAAGATAAGAAGGATGAAGGGAAGGTCAATGGCCTTGACCCCGCCTTCGTTGCCTGGAATGAGGAGAATGATTGGTTCGGTGATGAGAGCAATGCCGTCAATCGTAAACGTACCCGGGCACTTGTGAATATCGGTGCCGATCTGCGTGATGATGGGGAGAAGGCAACAGGCCGGGCCTTCATGGATAAATGCCTCCAGATTCTTGAGGAGAGAGAAGGTAAAGGTGGGAGGCAGTCGAGTAAGGTTGAGGGTGCAGTGAATGGGAGGGAGAGTTCAGGTGGCGGTTTCTCTTCCCTCTCGAAGGAAGCAAGGGATGCTTGCCACGAAGATAATGAAACATTTGTAGGTCCCGGAAAGATGTTCAAAACCGTTAAGGAATGGGAAACTCATTTCTACAATAAATACAAAGAGAGCGAGGGTTAATCATGGCCATGCAGAAAGAGAAACAGTCACCTTCCAATCCCCCTCTGGAATTGCCGAAGGGATATAAGCCCATGACGGGCGGTACTCTTCGCCTTGAAGTCCCTGAGAAGCCGGGTTGGCATCGGCATTGGTTTCGTGGAACCCCCGCTCGCATAGGTCAGGCGATTAAGGCAGGTTATCGTTATGTAGATGCCGACGATGTTGATATTAATAATTTCGACCTCGCCGGAGATAGTGCTAAGGATGGAAATAGTGATATGGGTACGCGTGTTTCAATTGGTACGGGGGATGGTCCCACACGTATGTACCTCATGGAATGCTCCGATGAAATCTTTGCCCATGCGCAGAGTTTCATCACCAAACAGTCAGATCAGTTAGCGGCTACGTTGAGGGGTGGTACCATAGGTAGTGATAGTTCAGGTGAGTCAGGCGAGGACAGGAAGCAACGCTACATTGATAAAAGAACTGGTAAGAACAGCCTATTCACTCGTAAATCATAATGGGAAACCCCTATGGCAAATGTATCTCGCCCTAATGGTCTGTCCCCTGTCAAACATCTGACCGGGGCGCCGTATAACGGCCAGGGTAACATCTATCAAATCGCAGCTGCCGACACTAACGGATATGCAATTGGTGATCCGGTTATTAGTAGTGGCACCGGTGATGCGAATGGTGTACCTGGTATTACTCTCGCTGCTGCGACGGGTCCGATCCGTGGTGTCATCATGGGACTCGGCACTATGGAGGGTGGTATCTTCAACCCTCTCAACTTGAATAGCACGGTGCGTCCTGCTGCCGCTCAGGCAACTGACTGGTATGCTATCGTTGCCGATTCCCCTGACCTGATCTTTAAGGTGCAGGAACATGCTAACGGTACGCAGCTTGCCGCAACTGAAATTGGTCTGAACCAGGTTCTGTTCCTTGGAACAAATAATGGTTTCAGTTCCGGTTGGCAGTTGGCAAGTGTTACGGATGCAACGCCTGCCACAACCAGTACCCTGCAAGTTCGTCTGCTTGGGTTGGATCGTACTCGGGACAATGCCTTTGGTGCGAATGCCAAGTGGCTTGTTAAGATCAACGCACACGAACTGTCTGCCGGCACTGCTGGCGTCTAATAGGAGAATAATATGGCAGGCGTAATCAATACTGGTACCCACCCGAAACTACTCTGGCCTGGTATTCATACCGTATGGGGTCAGATGTACAAGGAACATCCGGTGGAATATACGGAACTCTTCGAGGTTGAGAGTTCAAAGAAGGCTTATGAGGAGGATGTGCAGGTCACTGCATTTGGCCTCGCTCCTGTTAAGGGTCAAGGTGCGCCAGTCGAGTATGATGGTGAGGAGCAAGGTTACGTAACCCGCTACACGCATATTGCGTATGGCCTCGGTTACATTGTAACGCATGAGGAGTTGATGGATAACCTCTATAAGGAAGTGGCAACGAGGCGTGCAAAGGCGAATGCATTTTCAATGAATCAGACCATTGAGAATGTGTCGGCATTCATTTACAACAATGCCTTCTCGTCTAGTTACTTTGTGATGCCTGATGGACAGCCGCTGATTAGTAATGCGCATGTGCAGGTGAGCGGCGGTACTTTCAGTAATGCCTTGACCCCGGGGGCAGATTTGAGTGAGGCGGCATTGGAAGACCTCGGCATCCAGATCATGCAGATGACTTCGGATAAGGGGCTCCGTATCTCAGGTATGGGTCAATCCTTGCACATTCATCCGCAGGAACATTACAACGCGGAGCGTATCCTCAAGAGTACCTTGCAGAGTGATACGGCAAACAACAATATCAATGTGCTGAAATCAACCGGAGCCTTCCCGAAGGGCGTGAAGTTGAACCATTACTTCACGCAGCCGAGTGCATGGTTTGTCCGTACTAATGTGCCACATGGTATGCGCTTCTTCTGGCGTGCTAAACCTGAGTTCGCTCAGGACAATGACTTCGCTACCAAGAATGCATTGGCGGCCAGTTATATGCGCTTCTCGCTGGGTTGCACCGATCCCCGTGGTATCTACGGTAGTAATGGTCCGTAAGGAGTAATGTATGGCCACTATTAAGAAAGCTGGTTCCTTCAAAGGGAAGAGTAATAAGTTAGGGCACGGTGGCCGTGCTGCTCAGATGAAGGCGCAGGGAGTTCCAGGCGGTGTCATTGGTAAAATGGCCCGCCTTGCACAAGCTGCACCTGGGCAGAAAAACTACCACGGGCATAAGAAAGGTAAGAAGTAATAAACAAGGTAACAAATTGTTACACGGTGTATAACGCTTCCCGACAATTGATCGAAGGGAAGCGCCTTTCCATAATGGCGTTATCATCAGGACAAATATCATGGGCAATCCAGTACGTTTCACCTCCGGCTTCACGCAGGATGCATCCTTCCAACCCCTCGGTCAGCTTGGCATTCCTGACCCATTCTTCTATGCCGATTATGCTGATGACTTTATTCATTATAATACTGGTGATTATACCGTAACGGCAGCTGGTGGTACGGTTGCAGGTTCCGCAGCTGGCGGTAATGGCGGTCGAATCCTCTTCACCACTGGCGCTACGGCAACCAACTTTGCGGCCATTCAGCTGACTGCCGCCTCCTTCCAATATGTAGCCACGAAGAAGTTGGCCTATCTTTGCCGTATCCAGTTGGCAGATGTTACCTTGCCTGTTGTTATGGCAGGACTCATTCAGACCACCGTAACTCCGTACACTGTGACGGATGGTATTTACTTCACTAAGGCGGCGGGCTCTACCGACATTGTTGTTAATGTTGTAACTGGTAGTACGGTTATTGGTACTACTACCCTCACCGGTCTCTTGACCAACGCAACTGATATTGACCTTGGCTTTACGGTTGATCGCCTTGGGAATATCCTAATCTATGCGGGTAATAGTTTGATTGGGCAGAAGAGGCAGGATGTTACTACCCTTGGTCCGGCAGCTAAGATTCTTGCCTCCTCCCTTACGGGGGCAATGACGGCCGTTTTGTTGAATCCAACCCTGGCAATCCAGACCAGTACAGCGGCCGCTAAGACCATGTATGCCGACTTCCATCTCGCTGCAATGGAGCGTTAATCATGGCCAATACATTCAACACTCAGGTGTTGCGTGATGGAATGCGGAATTTTGTTATTCGTGTAACTGGTGAAATTGACCTAACGGTAGCAACTCCGATTGATATTCCGGTAACGCAACTTACTACTGTCGCCACCATGAGTCCTCCCTGCCTTGCCTTGCGCGTAGAGAGGGTTAAATACTCGCAGCCGAATAGTTCAAACCTAGACGTGCAATTGTGGTGGCAGGCAACCACCAATGAACTGTTCTGGGGTATGTCTGGCGGGGATGATTCTGATTTTTCAAACTTTGCCGGCCTTACGAATAATGCAGCCCCAGGAGCTACCGGGGATATTATGTTCTCTACGACGGGTATTGCAGGCACCCCTACAACGGCAAATGGCGCCCTAACATTCGCCTGCATCATTGAGTGCATTAAACTTCAACCTATCTATCCGGCGTAATATATGGCTAACTCTACATCCAACACGGCATATGGTATCATCAATGATGCCATGTTTGATGCTGGGTATTTGCAGGAAGGTGCAGAGGCGGACTCAGAGCAACTCGCAATATATATGAGGCGTCTCTGCGATATCATTAACTTGTGGCAGACGCAGGGGATCAAATTGTTCCTTCAGGAGGAGATAACAGTCCCCCTTGTGTTGAATCAGACGCAATATGTCATTGGTCCAATCGGTCCCGCCGTAATAATGGATAAGCCCTTGCAAGTATTGCAGGGGTTTGTTCTTAATACTTCCCTCACGAGGCGCCCTCTCGTTCCCATCAGTAGGGATGAATGGGAACGCCTTTCGCAGGTTACTGGGAATTCGGGTACCATTAATTCCTACTTTGCCGATAAGCAGGCATATGCCCTCAATTTGAATTTGTGGCCAGCCCCTGATAGTACGGAGATATTAAACACCGCAACCTTCCTTATGCGAGTGCAGGCGAAGAATCCAATCCTCCTAACTGACAATACTGCCTTCCCGCAAGAGTGGAGGATGGCACTTCGTTGGGGCCTTGCAGATGATATATGTACGGGACAGCCAGAATCCATCATGCAGAGGTGCCAGCAGAGGGCAACTGCCTATAGGACAGCATTGGAGAACTTCGATGTGGAGGATACATCCACGAGGTTCAATGTGGATAGTAGGTTCTATAATACGGCGGGGAGATTCCGCTAATGGCACAATCTCCAACCGTTGCTGTTCCGGCACGCCTTCCACTTATTGCAGGTCCTGAGAATCGGGATAATTCAACGGCGAAAGATTCTCGTATCATTAATTGTTATATGGAGACCTCTCCGAATGAGGGGACACATATATACCGCCGCCCGGGCATGTTGACTTGGGGAATTCCTCCCCTGACTAGTGCTGCCGGGAGGGGTGTGTATTATTGGAATGGATATGTGTATTCCATCTTTGGTACTACCCTCTATAAAGGGTTGGCATCCGTTGCAACTGGCCTTGATGGTACGGGGGGTGTCTACTCTTTTAATAGTATCCTTGGAACAACCCCTCACCTAGTATTACAGAATGGTGTGCAGGGATATGCCTATGAAGATACTGGTGGCCTTTCTGCAACCCTCCATTCCATTAATGCAACCTACCCTGCCTACACAACGAAGGGACTTGCCTATCTCAATGGGGCAATTTATGTAATGCAGCACTTTTTCGGTACTGCAATTACACCTGCCGTGATTTGGGGTAGTGTGCCAAATAGTGTCTCTGTTGTAGGGGATTGGGACCCTCTCGATTATATCACGGCACAGATTGAGCCGGATAGTGGTATGTATTTGTCAAAGCAATCGGTGTATGTTGTTGCCCTCAAGGAATGGACAACAGAGTTCTTTAGTGATGTAGGGAATCCAACAGGTTCTCCCTTGCTATTCTACCCTGCCGGTAAGTTGAACTACGGCTGTGCCTCCGCTGACAGTGTGCAATCTATTCAAGAAATTCTATTCTTCATCTCAACAAATAGGGATGCCTCCAATCAAGTATTGATGTTGGAGCAGACGCAACCGAAGGTTGTATCCACACCTGACATTGATCGACTCCTTAATCAGATCGACCTGTCGGTTGTATACAGTTGGCATATTAAAGTAAATGGACATAATTTTTATGTCGTTACGATTAAGAATGCCAATCTCACGCTCGCCTACGACCTTGTGCAAAATAGGTGGGAACAGTGGACGGATACTAATGGTAATTATATGCCTATTGTGGCTTCTTGCCGTGACTCTGCGGGGAATCATATTCTGCAACATGAAAGTAATGGGACATTGTATTATGCCAGCCCCAATTATCTGACGGATGATGGTCTTGTTATGCCTATCACTGTTATCACTCCTCTGTGGGATGCGGGCACTTCAAGGAGAAAACAGTTGGGGAGGATGATCTTTGATACGGATCAAGTTACTGGGGCAATCATGCAGGTACAAGTAACGGATGACGATTATCAAACTTGGTCGCAACCACGTAAAATTGATATGTCTCTTCCCTTTCCGAAGTTAGATCACTGCGGGACATTTACACGGCGGGCATTTAAATTCACCATTAATAATAATCTTCCCTTCCGATTGAAGAGTGTCGAATTGCAATTTGATATAGGTACATTGTAATGACTGCGGTTACAGTTCAGAACCTTGCTAATACTCCTAACACCACACCATTGGTGAATAAGGATACGGGCAATGTTACTTATAATTGGAACCAATGGTTTACTAATGTACAACTTAAAATTAATGTAATTAATGGTGTGTTGGTACAGATTGCGGGTGCGGGGACTGTTTCAGGTACCTTCAATTTGTTATCCCCACTCACCACTAATGGGGATCTTCTTACCTATAATGCATCTAATAATACTCGGTTAGGTATTGGCACGGCAGGACAAGTATTAACTGTTGTGAGTGGACTACCTACGTGGCAATCTCCCACGAATTACACCACGCTGCCATCCGCGATCACAGTTGGGGCCAGCCCGTTCGTTTTCCAGAACACCAGCGGCTATGACGCCGACGTGCTCACCACGGGCGGAACGGTCAGTCTGATCGAGTTCAGCCGCGATGGAACCACGTACTACGCCGCTGGTAGCATATCCGGGTCGCAGCATCTTTCTCCACTCGACCGTGTGCGCGTGACGTGGACCGTCGCGCCGGTCATGACCTTCATCCCGAGGTAACGAAATGGCTATTAATTCTACGGTTAAGTGTAAATGAATAATATCATTCCTCAAGAATTTCTCACAAGGGGTCCTACCCTGCAAGAGATTTTTGACATTCAGGATCGCCTCTGCCAAGGGACTCCTGTTGAGATGCCTGCCACAAATCAGTGGGCTCCACATATGTGTATTAGGAGTTTATTTATTCCGGCAGGTACTATCCTTGTAGGGAAGATGCATAGAACGGAGCATTTTAATATTCTACTTAAGGGGAGTATTACAATCCTTATGGATGATGGTCCTAAGTTATTTGAGGCTCCTTGTATATTTGTTAGTAAGGCCGGAACCAAAAAGATTGGGTATGCACATACAGATGTGTGGTATGCAAATACACATGTAACTGAGACAACCACGGAAGAAGAATTAGAGGCGGAAGTTATTATGCCAGAAGATAGGTTGAGGGATTCAAAAACGGGCAAGCTATTGGTAGATTGCTTTGAGCAACTTCAACTTATGTTAGGAGAAGTCTGATGGTATGGGCAGCAGTTGGTTCAGCAGCGGTATCTGTTATTGGAGGAGCACTTCTAGGTGGGGGTAACGGTGGTGGAGGTTCTGGAAATAGTAATCCAGCTGCCTACGATCCTTATAGTCAGTATCGGCCTGCGGCAGCACAGCAACTCAATGCCCTTATGAAGGATCCTTCCTCTGCCGTTAATAGTAGTTATGGGCAGGCTGAACAACTAGCTGCCTCTCGTACTATGGCCGCGCAAGGTTATACAGGTAGCGGGAATGCCCTTGTTGCAGCGGCGCAGGCAGGTGGTAATGCCTACCAGCAACAATTCAATAATCTTGCCATGCTGTCGGGTGCTGGGCAGACTCCTGCGAGTGCAATGCAGGCTGCTAATAATCAGGCCAATATCCAACAGCAGCAGAGTAATCAAATGTGGGGGCAGATTGGCGGACTTGTTGGACAAGGTATTAAGGCCTATAATAACTCTGGGGGCGGGGGTTCTGGTACCTCTTATGATCCTAACACAGGCACTGGTGGGTATATAGGAGGTAATGGTACCGGTGGTTACGGTATGCAATTACAGAGCGCACCGTCAGATAACTCTATGTTTTCCTTTGGAGGACCTTAATCATGGGATTTAATCTTGGTGCAGGCCTCCAAGCCCTTGCTAATGCAGGCACAGGATTCGTGCAGGGGCAGCAGCAGGCAAGTCAGAATGATTACACAAGGCAGATGCAGGCCTTGCAGTTACAGAATGCCCATCAGGTTGCCGATCAGAATAGCCAGAAGGCACAATGGCAGCAGCAGGAGATGGATGACATGATGAAGGGGAGTATTGCACACCCCACACCTATTATTGATCCTACTTCTGGAAGGCCTATTGGTACGCCCCCGCCACCGGCACAACCTACTCCAGATCAGCAGGCGCAAAAGTTTGATCCTGTTGGGTTTAATTCTAAATTAGCTTATTCAGCATTATCCAGGGGAGATTTAGTGGGTGCTAGTGAGGCATCTGCTAATATGGTAAATGCGCAAAATGCACAGATGAGGCAGCAGCAGGAACAATCTGCAATGCAGACGGCTGAGTTGAAGAGGCAGCAAATGCATTACGCTAATTCAGGTATGGCAGCCCAGCAACTTGTTGCAGCTTATGGGGATACCCCGCAGGCATTTAATGCCTGGAAGATGCAGATTATGGGAGATCCTAATTCTTCTCCGGAGGAGAGGCAGAATGTTCATAATATGCAATATACGCCTGGAATTATGGGACGTATTGAACAGACAGGCATGACCGCTGCCCAACAGGCTACGGCAAAGATTCAGCAGGCACACCTTGCCTTGCAGCAGTCCCATGACCGTGCCACGGAGCAGCAGGCGGCCATCAATAGTGCAAATATGAAGGCGTATCATGCTGCGGATCTTGCACTCCGAAAGAATAATATGAAGGTAGGTGCTATTGATAAGGCCCCCTCAACTGAGCAGCTAAAATCTGCAATGCCTATTGTTGCACAACTTACAGGAGCTGATCCAACTAAAACTTCTGATAGGGTTTTGTATGCTCCAGACTCTACTACTGGAAGTACTCTTAGTTTGAATAGCCCTACAATGGTACAAATTGTCTCCGACGCCAACCAACGAATGAAGGCAGATCCTAGCCATGCATTAACATTTCCGGAAGCAGTTACTCAGGCAACACAAGAAGCTATTAAAAGGGGTGAGATTACTAAGGCCACTCCAGAGATTGATAGCGGGCATTGGTATGGAGGAAATACTCCAGCTAAGCCTGCCGAGGCGTTTAATGGTATTACTAAACCTATTCCTTTGTCAGGGGAACTACATAAAGATCCCTCCCTTCGTATTCCCGGTAAAATATATGAAATGATTAACAATAAGACAAAGGCGAAGGTTGCAATGAAATGGACTAAGGAAGGTTGGGTACAACCCTAATGGGCATGTTGTTTGTATGCCTCGTAACAATTTGTTACCGGATTTAATATAATGGCTGATACGACAACATACTCGGATGTGGATTTCTCTCCTGTTGATGGCTCGACGGTTGCTGCTCCTGCGGTAGCCTCGACTTCGCCTGTATCTTATAGTGATGCGGATTTCTCTCCCCTGCCTACTGATACAACCTCTGTGGCGCCTGCAAAGGGATATACGGGACCTGATAGTACCTTGACTAATATAGGGGAGGCGCTTAAATCTGTGCCTGCAACTGACTGGCAAGCGACGAAGGACTATTACTCGCAGGCCGGCTCTGACATGGCAGACACCATGCAGGGTGTACATGATTATTTTTCAAACTTCCATGCAAATCATCAGGTACAACCATCAAGACCTGTAACACCGGAAGAGATTAGTGCTATGGAGGCGCAGGGAATCTCTCCTCAACAAGCTATGACGGATGGTAATTTAATCTTGGATTTTAATAGTCCTACTAAGTATTCATTTGCACCTACATATAAGACAACGCCGGGAGAAGATCTATCTTCTGCGGGGGATGCAGATAAACACCGCACCGTTCCTGGCTACTTTCTGAATCAATCCTTCCCCTCTAAGTTGATTCAAGGTATTGCAAGTCCTCACCTTGCTACAACTAAGTTTCTACAAACGGTACAGGATACAATACAACAACAGAGGATTGTAGCTAATCCATCTAAATATTCACCAGCACAAGTTGCACAGGCTAAGCAAACCCTTACGGAGTATAAGCAGCAGGCAGCAATGACAACCCTGCAGAAGGTGAAGGAGGGTATCCATGCCATTGCACAGAATCCTGGAGATATGATTACCTCTCTTCTTGGCGATCCAACAATGTGGTTTGCTGGTGAGGCAAAGTGGGGTACGCTTGCCTATGGTAATGATATTGAGAAGGCCTCTCAAGCAGCTAAGACAGCGCAGGATATTGCTGACTCTGCAAGGAAGATTAAGGAGTATGCCCTCGTTAATAATGTTAAGAATAAGGCAGCTGTTATTGCAAAAGCGGATAGATATATTAAAAGATACGGTGATTTTGCTGAGAAGGCATCGACTAATGTAAAGAGATTGTCGCGTTTGTCTAAGGGAGGAGATGTGGCCGGTGCCGCTGCGTCTGGCGCTGCTATTAATTCTGTCCTATCCCAGCAGCAGCAATTGTCAGAACAAGGGTTTACTAATCCGAAGGATACTCAAGCGACTGGGATTACTGGGGCCACCTTTGGTGGAGTTCTTGGAGGATTGGGAGCGCTTGGCGGGGAAGGTGAGATTCCAAAGACTCACCCCGACACTGTTGATGGTACGCCGCCAGCAAAGGGTCCTGTAACTGCAAGGGAGCCTGGGCAACCTCTACCTTCCACAACTCCCGTTGATGCAACTAAGGTTGTCCCTTACTACGGTGGTGTGGATGCGCAAGGGAATGTAATTCATATCTCCAAAGATACACCCACACATATTGAGATGAAGGATAAGACTGGCAACCCTGTAAAGGTGCCGGTGCGGCAGACTGTTGCCTATCATGAATCGGTTGAGCATCCCTTGATGCACCTTACGGGGCCGGTTAGTGATGCGCAGATGCAACTCATTAAGGAGAGGATGGGACCTTATGCACATATGCCGGCAGAGGTAGAGGCTAAGCTGCGCGAAGGGAAGGCACTCTCTTATGGTGAGGCACATGACATTGCAACACGTTCAGAGAATCACCTTGTTGAGAGTATGTACGGGGTGGATCATAACACCTATCAGGATGCATTGAAGCCACATATTGCTAAGGTGGCGAAGGATTCTGCCTCTGCGAAGGCGGAGGATATCCCTGCCAATTTGGATACGAAACCATATGACAACATGGGGCATCCAGAACAGTTACATGGGCAGGGAGATAGACCGGCGCAGGATGCAGGACAGCCAGGTGCGGGAACTCCCGGGTCTCCTGAAATTAATGGATTTTTACATGGACCGGAGCCGGGTGATCGGTATAGAGTAGGTGCATCCTCAGCGATGGGGGGTGCATTATCTTTGGAAACAGAATCTGCAAATGGTAGGCCTCGTCGTACTAACTATATTGGCGTAGATGGGGAATTAATACCTGCGGATAAAATCAATTTAGCTAACCATGCTGAGCCTGGGGAAGGTCGTGATCAATTATGGATACCTGATACACCTGAGAAGGCAGCGCAAGCGAAGGCTATTTTAGATGAACTAGGTCGTACAGGACCAGCAGGGGATGGCTATGTTGATCTCCTAGATCGGCTACATGAATTAGTTACTGGTAATAGTCCTGAAATGCCTGGAAATGGGTCGGTAGGTATAGATAATGCTAATACACCTATCTCAGATAAAGATATTAGTCCCATTACAAGGGAGCAGCCAGCACCTTCAGGGGAGACAAATCCCCAACTACCTCAACACTTAAGGGGGGCTAAACCTTGGTACTCTTTTGGGAGTAAAAGGTTTCAACTGCAATTTGATAATGATCTTGATAAGGCATCCTACATTGCTGCCGGTTCTACGCTGTCAAAGAGAGATGCCGAATACGTTAAGTTTGTAATGGATCACCTCGGCTTAACTGAGGCGGAGGTTCGTGCCCGTGGTAAGGAGATTAAGAATCGTATTAAGGCAGAGGCTAAGGACAAGGAGATTCCAGCGGGGAAGAAGGCGGGTGTTATTAATGTACGTCACCTTGCTGCCGCCGGATTGACTCTCGGTGCCGCTGGTTATGGTGCTTATCAAGCTGGCCCAGGCCATCGTACTGAAGGTACCTTCAAGGGACTCTTCGGCGGCATGACCATGTTCGGGCATCAGGCTATCTTTGGTGGTGCTCTTGCAGATACATTTAATCCTGCCCGCGCTGCGGAAGCAATCAGGATGAAGGGGGAGGGTAAGACACCTGAGCAGATTAACTTCAAGACAGGTATGCATGAGGGGGCAGGTGGGCATTGGTACCATGAAATTAGCGATCATAATGCCTCCATACAAGAAGATAATGTATATGGAAATACTATTATTGCAAAACACCTTCGTCAGGAGGGTGTTCCTCTCGATAATATATTAACTGCTCCAGAAATGGAAAAAGCTTATCCAGGGCTTCTCCATAAAATTCATATACGAATTGATCCTAAGGTTCGTGGAGGTTCTTATGATCCTCATACAGGGAATATTACTGTAGGACCTCCTATACATTTTCCTGCATCAGGAAAAGATACCTTTGTTAAGATAATACTGCATGAGGTAAATCATGCTGTGCAACATTATGAAGGGCAACCTCGAGGAGATTCCTCAAAAACCCATGTTAACTATTTAAAACAACATGTAGAGGACCTTGACAGGCAATTAACAGATGTTACTTCAAGATTACATGAGGCCTTTCAAGATGGAAATGATAGGTATATAGAATCCTTAACCAAGGAGCAGAAGGAGCTAGATGATAAATTAGCTAAGTTAACTCCTGAAAAGATAAATCAAATTGCTAAGGATCGTTACCATAGATCGGCGGGAGAGAATATGTCCGTCGCTGTACAGGAGAGGGCTGATCTATCTCCTGAGCAGAGAAGGATGCAGGTTCCTAAAACTGAGTATTCTAATGAAGAACAGCGCGTTAAGTATAATAATGAACCTTCTCCTCATTTGACGGGGGTACTTAATCATGCAGGGGAAGGTGTGGCGGCGCATGAAATGTCTATCTCCGAGCATCTGCAAAAGACAGGTGAGATGGATGAGGAAGGTAAGTTGTCGGGTATGGTTCTTCCCGAAGATAAATTGCCTAATGAAAATGAGGTATTGGCGAAGGCAGCACAGAACGATCAAGGTGCCATCTCCAAATTGTATAAGCAATACATGCCTCGCCTCATCCGCAACGCAAGAGGATTGATGAGGACGGCCGGCCCTCGCCTCGGTATGGATGCCGAAGACCTTGCCATGCAGGTATTTCATAAGGCAATCTTGCACCTTAAGTCGGGTTCTTTTAACGGCGATAGTTCCTTCTACACATGGATGCACTCCATCCTTCGTAATACAGGCCTAAATGAGATTTCAAGGTCGGGGAGGACTGTGCCGACGGAGAGTATCCACGGTGCGACACATGATGCCTTTGGATCGCCTGTATCAGATATTAAACCGGCGGTTAGGAACATCGACGCAGGGGAGGGTACACCTGAAGATAATATGATTGCTCGGCAAACGAGTAACATGGTACAACATGCAATCTCTAAACTTCCACAAGATATTCGTGAGGCTGTTAAGGCTTACGAAATGGAGGGTAAGAGTTATGAGGAGATTGCCAATGAACAGGGCGTGCCAGTCGGTACTGTTCGTAGTCGTCTCAACAGAGGCAGGGATATGATTGAGCAATCAATCAAGAGGGGGCATGGAGCAAACTTCAGGAAGCAGGGGGGATTTGTTGATCCTGCTCTTCGTAAGGCATTAGGTAAATTGGCCTATACAGCAACTATTGGTACTATTGGTGCCTATATTGGTAATCAAGTAGGGTCGGATCATTCCTTAAAAGATTCTCTTATAGGTGCGGGTATTGCCATCGTTGCCGGTCCTCTAATACATGACCTTACACTGCATCCTGTAAAAAGTGCGAAAACTATCTTAGGTGGTATAAAAGGACTATCAGTAACTCCTGTGAAGGAGGATATAATTGGGATGACTTCACGCTGGCAGGGTGCTCGTTTGAAGGCTGAGGTTGGTATTTACAGGATGGTTAAGGGTATAAATGCCTTAGCCCCCTCCAAGGAATCTCGTATTCGTATCAACTCAGTTATGGATGGAGATACATCTATCCGATTGACGCCTGAGGAACATAAGGCAATGATTGTTGCCCGTGCCTTCGATGATGAGATCGGTAAATTTGGTCTCTCAGAAGGTATCCTAAAGGAGTTAATAGGTAATCATATATCACATCTATGGAAACAGTCAGAGGCATTGGACAAATATAAGGAGGAAATTAACGCCACCTTATCTTCCCCAATGTCTACTAAGTCTGTATTTGCTATTTCCAGAAAAGTTAAATCCATTGCAGAGGGTAAGGCAAGGGGCCTGGAGCCTGTTACGGAGGATGTATCGGAAGTATTAAGTACATATGCAAAGTCAATGTTGGCTGCTATTAGGAATAAGCAGTTAATTGATTCCTTAAAGAATACAAAACCTTCTGAGGGGGAGGGTACCTATATAATGCCTAGGAATAAGGCCCCTGCAAATTATGTGTCTATAAATCATCCTGCCTTGCGTAACTCAGTTGTGCATCCCTCCATTGCTGGAGAAATGAGGCAAATATTTTATTCATATGATCTTGGGGACATATCTTCCATCCTATCTACCATTAACATGGGAGTAAAGAGGAGTAATGTCTCCTTCTCAGCCTTCCATTTAACCTCCCTTGTTGATGCAGTTATGGGCGGATTGCCTACCTTCACGCATCCAATACAGACACTTAAGACTGTTATAGGTAGTCCATTTGGTAAGAGTGTATATCATACGGCTTTAATGGATAAGGCTGATCCCGCGACGCAACAATTATTTGATCGGTTTCTTAATTCAGGTGCAGTACCTCAGATACCAAAGGGTGCAGCAGCGGATATGGATGTTGCTAATAATTATTATGAGGGATTAAAACAGGTGCAAAATTACCTAGATAGGGCAATGCCTTATGGAGGTAAGATTCCAGAAGCCCTTGGAGTTCTAAGTCATGCCATGGATCATGTGATCTTTGAGAATGGTATGTCTGCCATGAAGTTTGCGGTGTGGATGCACTCCGTTGATAAGATCAGTAGTTCGTACGCAAAAATGGTTGCGAAAGATCCCTCCTTTAAGGTACCTTCGCAGGATGAAATAGATAGGATGGCCTCTGGATTTGCCAATAATCTTGGCGGCGGACAGAACTGGTTGCAGGCTGCACAGGATGCCACTACTAAGATTGGTAAGGCCTATTTGACTGCCCTTGGCTCTCCTATAGGAAGGAAAATATCTCAATACCTTTTGTTTGCTCCTGACTGGACAACCTCTACTGTTATGAGTTTAACTAAGGCTCTCGGGAAGGGTAGTGAGCAGTTTGGTACGGGGCCTATTAGTAATGCACTTGCAGCTTTGGATGGATTAAGGAATCCAAAAACAGTTGCCGATCTGCATAGGATTTATCAAATTAGGAGTGCTGCTCTTTATATGCTTCTTGGTAATATTGTTAACCTGGCATATTCAGGTCATCCTATCTGGGAAAATAAAGATAAGACAACCATTGATATGGGTAATGGTCAAAGGATGCAGTGGAATAAACATTGGATGGAGCCGGCTCAATTGGCTATACAATTCCCTCAGGCTGAGGTTGATAAACTAGGCATCATTCCGAAAGAGTTATTGGAACAAACCTTTGATAAACAGTATCTTAGTGTTAAGAAATATGCACCTCCGATACATGGAAGAATAAAGCATTTATTTACTTCTGCCGCACCTATCCCATTTCAAGATTTGTCAAATGCCACACCGACACAATTATTGTGGAATATTTTGGGAAGAAATGTTATTGGACATCCTCCTGAGATTGAGAGGGAGATAAAAATGCGCAATAAACAGGAAGCGTTAAAAGAGAAGATGGCTAAATTGTCAGGAGGTCAATAATGGGACGCGCAGATTTCCTGCAACTCGGTGACTGGAATACCGTATGTTGGCAGTGCGGGTTTAAGGCTAAGGCAAGTACCCTTGTTCGCAATTGGCAGGGGTACTATGTTCACCCGGAGCATAATGAGCCAAGACAGACACAAGACTTTGTGAGGGGTGTGGCGGATAATCAGATCGCGCCGTGGGTGCAACCTCTGCCGGCGGCTATTTACACCTATACTAACATTCAACTAGGGCAGGGAGATGGCGTTAATAAATTCTTCCAACTGGGCTGTGGACTCTATGCGGTAACAGTCACGCAGGTAGAGGTTGGTGGCGTCCCAACAGTGGCATTTACAGACAATGGAACGGGTGGTATTACCTTGACAACGGCCCCTACACCTTATACAATAGTAACAGCAAGTGGGAAGGAGACAATGGCATGAAACTTATACCTGAATGGCGTAAGGGTTGGAAGTTCTACACAACCTGGTTTCATGCTAT
>Ga0307375_10003043_pt1 | contig 16774 bp, 12 predicted proteins | sample TR1MG_FD_202531 | JGI IMG/M metagenome (GOLD analysis project Ga0307375, IMG submission 202531) | Soil microbial communities from Risofladan, Vaasa, Finland - TR-1 | ecosystem: Environmental > Terrestrial > Soil > Coastal area > Acid sulfate soil | place: Finland: Risofladan, Vaasa | collected... | reverse complement strand
GACGGCGCGGACAGGGAGCGGCTGGAGCGCCGGGCGGCGCAGATGTCGCTGACCAACGTGCGCTTTCTTCCACTGCTTCCGGCAGAGGAGTTTCGCGGCCTGCTGGCCGCCAGTGATGCGTGTCTGGTGACGCAGCGCCGTTCGGTTTCTGACATTGTGTTTCCGTCCAAGACGGTCACCTATCTGGCGGCCGGTTGCCCGGTGGTGGCGTCGGTCAACTCCGGCAGCGAAGTGGCGCAAACCATTCGTGACTCCGGTGCGGGCCTGGTGGCGGAGCCGGAGGATGCGGAGGCGCTTGGCAGGGCTCTTGCCGAGTTGAGGCAGCGCAATCCGGCGGAACTTCGTCGCTCGGCGCGCGAATATGCGCGGCTCCGCTGGTCGTCTGAGCGGGTTCTCGGCTTTATTGCATCCAGCCTGGTTTCGGTAATCGGTTCGGCGCCAGGCGCTCTGGCCAAGCAGGAACTCCGGTAGCAGGCTTGCCGAGTTCCGTGCAGGTCAATATAAGGAATGGAGAGGAAATTTATGACGCAACCCATTTCAATCGCGATTGTGGGCTCCGGCTACGTTGGACTGGTAGCGGCCGCCTGCTTCGCAGAGATCGGACATCGTGTCGTCTGCGTGGACAATGACGAGTCCAAGGTCCATCTGTTGCGCGAAGGCGGCGTACCGATTCACGAGGACTATTTGCCGGAGCTGTTGAGCCGGCATCTCGGTTCGCGGCTGGAATTTACGACAGACCTGCGCGCGGCTGCGCAGGCGGCACAGGTGATTTTCATCGCCGTCGGCACGCCGCAGAGCAGCACCGGCAGCGCCGATTTGTCCTTTGTGGACGCGGTTGCCAGCGAGATTGCGCGCTCCATTGACTCCTACAAGGTGATCGTCGAGAAAAGTACGGTACCCGTGTACACCAATGAGTGGATCAGCCGCGTAATTGAGCGCAACGGGGTGCCGAAGGAGCTTTTCGACGTGGCGTCAAATCCCGAATTCCTGCGCGAGGGCACCGCGGTGGTGGACTTCCTGCACGCCGACCGGATCGTCCTGGGCGCGGCGACAGAAGAGGCGGCCAATCTTCTGCGCCAAATCTATCTGCCGCTGTCCTCAGGGACGTACTACGAGACAGACCACGTGGTGCCCGGTTCGCGCAGCCTGGCTGACCCACCGCCGGTTCTGCACACCTCCACCAAGGCAGCGGAACTCATCAAGCACGCCTCGAACGCATTTCTGGCAACCAAGATTTCCTTCATCAACGTCGTGGCAAATATCTGCGAAGCGGCCGGAGCGGACGTGGAAGAAGTTGCGCGTGGCATGGGCATGGACGCCCGCATCGGAACCAAGTTTCTTCGCGCCGGCATCGGCTACGGGGGTTCCTGCTTTCCCAAGGATGTGGCTGCGTTTCGCCATGTGGCGGAATTGGTGGGCATGGAATTCGGACTCCTGCGTGAAGTGGAGCGCGTGAACGAAGAGCAGAAGCTGCGCTTCTTTCAGAAGATTCGCTCCGCACTTTGGACCTTCCGCGGCAAACGGATCGGGGTGCTCGGATTGGCCTTCAAGGGCGGCACAGACGACATCCGTGAGTCCCCCGCCGTGGACATTGTGAAGAAGCTTCTGGAGGAGGGTTGCACCGTGTGCGCATATGACCCCGCAGCCGAGGCGCGCACCAGGGAAGTGATTCCACCCAGCCAGCAGATGTTGTACGCCGACGATCCGTACGCGGCTGCACAGGATGCAGACGCGCTTCTCATCTTGAATGACTGGCAGGAATTCGTCGAGCTCGATCTGGCCCGGTTGCATCGCGCTCTGCGTTACCCAATCGTGATCGATGGCCGCAATCTGTATGACCCGACCCGGATGACAGAAAATGGATTCACGTATATGAGTGTTGGCCGCCCTGCGCTGACGCAGGCCGCAGATCCGGTGGCAACGCCTCGTTTGCGCAACTCTTAGTTTTCAACCCGAGCGCCCCTAACATGCGACCTCGGCATCCGGAATCCTGTTGCAGACATAGAAAAAGGGAATTGCATGGACCAGCCATTGCGGATTGGCTTTGCCTCTATTGAGGATGCTGCCTCTGTCTCTAGCTGGTCTGGAATCCCTGCCACCGTGCTCGGCATGCTGCGCGAGACTCCCAATGTGGAAGTGGAGCTGATCTCGCCGCTCGGCCAGCGATTCAAATGGATCTACGGCCTGCCTCGGCTCAGGGCCGATCTCGCGAAAGAACAGTTTGACTGGAAGCGCGAGAGCGGTAGCCTTCAACATTTCGCATTACAGATTGAACGGGCATTTCGGGATCGAAAGCTGGACGTGATCTTTTCCACCTCGTCCATTCCCGGAACCCGGCTCCGGCGGGAAGTGCCAGTGGTGTTCTGGACAGACGCAAACGTTCATGCGATGCAGGGTTACTACCGCAAAGACGTCTCCGCCCGCTCCGGCCGCGCCTGCCTTCTGCAGGAGGAGGAAGCACTGGGCTCGGCGCGATTTGCGTGCTATGCCTCCGATTGGGCGGCCGCAGAGGCACGCAAGCTTATCGATCCGGAACGCGTGAAGGTGCTGCCCTTTGGGCCGAATCTGCCCATCACGCATACCAGCGACAATGTGGAGGGCTGGATTGAAGAGCGCTGCAGGCACCTTTCGAAACGCTGCAGCCTGCTTTTTGTAGGGGTGGAGTGGGAACGCAAAGGCGGGGCCATCGCCGTGGAAACTGCGCGCCGGCTCAGGGATGCCGGAATTTCGGCGAACCTGCGCGTGGTGGGTTGCACGCCTCCTGAGCCCATGCCAGACTTTGTGGAACTGCATGGCTTCATTGACAAGCGTGAGCCGCAGGGCCAGCAGCAAATGATGCAACTGTATCAATCCTCGGACATCTTCGTGCTTCCATCCCGGGCAGAGGCTTTCGGCGTGGTGGTCGCGGAGGCCGCGGCCTTCGGACTTCCCGCCCTCGTCACTCATACGGGAGGCCTTTCCGAAACCGTGCAGGAAGGCCGTACAGGATTTCGTCTTCCCCTGGAGGACGACGGAATGCTCTTCGCGCAGCGGGCTGCAGCCGTCGTGTGGGACTATCGACGCTTTGCGCGGAATGCCTACCTGGAGTTCGAACAAAGGCTGAACTGGCGCACCTCAGTGGATGCGCTGGTGCAGCTGCTTCGCAAGGCCGCCGGACGCGATGGCGCGGCATAGCCCTGGATGGCCTAACGCTGGAACAGGAGAGGAAGGACAGAAATCGATGCGAGTTTTGGTGACCGGAGCGGCAGGTTTTCTCGGCTCCCATTTAACGGATGCACTCCTTGGCCAGGGACACTCGGTTCTGGGGGTGGATAACCTCTGCACGGGCTCCCTGCAGAACCTCAAGCACCTGGAGCACGAGCCGCGCTTTGAGTTCCGCCAGCACGACATCTGCGAGCCTTTTGATCCGGGCGCGGTGGAGTACGTCTTCAACTTCGCTTCTCCCGCAAGTCCGGTGGAATACAGCCGGCTGGGCGTGGAAACATTGATGGTGGGCTCGGCCGGCACGCGCAACTCGCTGGAGATTGCAAAAAAGTACAGCGCGAAATTTCTCCACGCCTCCACGTCCGAGTGTTATGGAGACCCGCTTGTGCATCCGCAGACGGAAGACTACTGGGGGCACGTAAATCCGATTGGGCCGCGATCGGTTTACGATGAAGCCAAACGGTTTTCCGAGGCACTTGTTATGGCCTACCACCGCTACTACGGCGTTGATACGCGACTGGCGCGCATCTTCAATACCTACGGTCCGCGGCTACAAAAAGACGATGGCCGGGTAATCTCAAACCTGATGATGCAGGCACTGAAGGGTGAAGATGTGACCGTGTACGGCGACGGCAGCCAGACGCGGAGCTTCTGCTACGTGAGTGACGAGGTCGAAGGCTTGCTTGGACTTTCCCGCACAGACGAGCACCTACCGGTCAACGTCGGGAACCCCGCCGAATGGACAATTCTGGAATGTGCCCGGAAGGTGCTTCGTATTACGGGCTCCAGCAGCAGGATTATCTTTCGCCCGCTACCGCAGGACGACCCCATTCAGCGCAAGCCGGACATTTCCAAGGCCGGGCGGCTCTTCGGCTGGGAGCCAAAGATCGATCTGGAGACAGGACTGAAACTGAGTCTCGACTATTTCAAGAGCTGCATGGAATAGCCGGCCTGGGGCCGAAAGGCCTGTGGAATTATTTCAAGGTAGGCCACTCAATCTGCATCCCATTTTCCTTGTTGCCGGACGCGTTGCACCTGAGAGGAATTGACGATCATGAAACGAGCACTCGTAACTGGAGTTACCGGACAGGATGGCGCCTATTTGGCGGAGCTACTGCTCTCAAAAGGGTATGAGGTCCACGGAATCAAGCGGCGGAGCTCGCTTTTCAACACACACCGCATCGACCATCTCTACGAGGATCCGCACAAGGATGGCCGCCACTTCATGCTGCATTACGGAGACCTCACCGACTCCAGCGGCTTGATTCGCATTGTGCAGGAGGTAAAGCCCGACGAAATCTACAACCTTGCCGCACAGAGCCACGTGAAAGTCTCTTTTGAAGAGCCGGAGTACACGGCCAACTCGGACGCGCTCGGCACGCTGCGCATCCTGGAAGCCATCCGCATCGCGGGGCTGGAAAAGACAGCGCGCTTCTACCAGGCGTCCACCTCGGAGCTCTACGGCCTGGTGCAGGAGACGCCGCAAAAGGAGACCACGCCTTTTTATCCGCGTTCGCCTTATGCGGTGGCCAAACTTTATGCGTACTGGATCACGGTGAACTACCGCGAGGCGTACGGCATGTACGCATGCAATGGAATTCTCTTCAACCACGAATCTCCCCAACGCGGCGAGACGTTTGTTACGCGCAAGATCACGCGAGCGCTTGCACGCATCAAGGTAGGTCTGCAGGACCGGCTCTACCTTGGCAATCTTGGTGCGCTCCGCGACTGGGGCCACGCGCGGGATTATGTGGAAATGCAATGGCTCATGCTGCAGCAGGAACAGCCGAAGGACTTCGTCATTGCGACGGGAGAGCAGCACAGCGTGCGCGAATTTGTCAGCCTGGCCGCCAGCTTCATCGGCATGGAGGTTCGCTGGCAGGGAACTGGCGTGGACGAGAAGGGCTTTGACGGCGAGGGCAGGGAGATTGTCGGCGTGGACCCGCGCTACCACCGGCCTACCGAGGTGGAGAGCCTGCTGGGCGATGCCAGCAAGGCGCGGCGGGAATTGGGATGGCAGGCGCGCACCACATTCCGCGAACTAGTGAAGGAGATGGCGGAAGAGGACCTGAAAGCCGCGGAGCGGGATGCCTTGATCAAGAAGCACGGTTACTCGGTTTTCAACCATCATGAGAGCTAGCGGTAAGGAACTCCAAAGCACAATGGACACTACGAGTCGAATTTTTGTAGCAGGGCATCGGGGTCTGGTGGGTTCGGCCCTTCGCCGCGGACTGGAGCAGCGCGGGTTCTCCAATCTGCTGCTGCGAACGCATGCCGAGCTGGACTTGACCGACCGTGAGGCGGTCCACGCATTTTTCCGGGACGAAAAGCCGGAATATGTGTTTCTTGCCGCAGCCAAAGTTGGAGGCATTCGAGCCAATGACGACTATCCCGCGGACTTCATTCGAGAGAATCTCGAAATTCAAACGCACGTCATCGATGCCAGTTTTCAAAATGGCGTAGAGCGCCTCCTCTTCCTTGGTTCCAGCTGCATTTATCCAAAGCTGGCGCCGCAGCCCCTCAAGGAGGAGTACCTGTTGACGGGGCCGCTGGAGCCGACCAATCGCGCGTATGCTCTGGCCAAGATTGCAGGGATTGAAATGTGCTGGTCCTATAACCGGCAGCATGGAACACGCTATCTGGCTGCGATGCCGACGAACCTGTACGGTCCGGGAGATAACTTTGACTTGCAGGGATCGCATGTGTTGCCGGCCTTGATGCGTAAGGTGGTGGAGGCCAAGCGGGCGGGCAGCAAGGAGCTGGTAGTTTGGGGTTCCGGCGAGCCGCGGCGAGAGTTTCTTTACAGCGACGACCTGGCAGAAGCTTGCATTCATTTAATGCGTCTACCCGAATCGACATTTGACAGCCTGCTCACGCGCGACACGGCTCCGCTCATCAACATTGGAACCGGAGAGGATCTGACCATTCGCGAGTTGGCGGAGATGATTGCAGGAATTTTGGAATATGACTGCGAGCTTGTCTTCGACCGATCGCAGCAGGATGGCACTCCGCGAAAGCTGCTGGACGTGAGCCGCATGCATGCACTGGGATGGAAGGCAAAGACCAGCTTGCCAGACGGGATTTGCCGAACGTATGAGGCAACAAGGGCGCAACTGGAAGGAACAGCTTCCTAGGGCCATGGAAATGGCGTCCTTGCCGCCAATTGCCAGATGAGCACTGGCTGCCGGCAGGGACCGGCAAGGACAAATTCCGAGCCGTTCGCGATCTGAACCTGTTCGCTCTCTGCGACAGATCGAGATCAGGTTCGCACGACGCCCGCCCAAAGTTGAGGGTGGGAATCAGGGGAGATGGTTTCCAAATGAATGCATTGTGTCCCACGTGCCTTTCTTCGAAAGCCGCAGGAAGAAGCCGGCGGATGAAGTGTATTGTCGCGCTTGCCTTTGCCGGGCTGCTCGCCTCAGCGGCCAGTTGTCCTGCACAGACGGAGCGGCCGGCCTTGACGCCAATTTCACAGGGTTCCGCTCACTCGCCCGCTCATTCCACCACGGATATGGCAAACGTTGGTGGAATCACGGACGGGCCCATTACGGCCGGACAAACAGTGCACGTCCTGGTTTTTAATGCGCCGGATTTTTCCCTTTCCACCAGAGTGTCCGAGGAGGGGAACATTGCAATTCCCATGCTCGGGGTGTTGCACATTGGCGGACTGAACAGTGAGGGCGCGCAGAAACTCATTGCCTCGGACTTGAAAACCAAAGACCTGATGACGAATCCGCAGGTTACCGTCACGGTCGATTCTTCCGCATCCGGCATTACCATCCTCGGCGAAGTGCGCTCGCCCGGCATCTATCCTCCGCCGGGCAAACATCAGTTGTCTGATCTGCTGGCGCTCGCGGGAGGCCTCACAGCCAACACCGGCCGCGTGATTGAGATAACCAGTGACCGCACGCCGGACAAGAAGACCCTTATCCCGTGGGATCCGACGATGCACAATACCGACAGCTACAATCGTCCGATTGAACCTGGGGACCGGATTCTGGTGAAGGCTTGCGGCCTTGCATACATCGGCGGAAATGTTCGCAAGCCGGGCGCCTATTCGCTTTGCGGCTCGCCCATCATCACGCTCTCTGAGCTGGTTGCGATTGCCGGAGGCGTGGCTCCGCTGGCCGCAGAGAAACATACCTACCTCATTCGCACCCAGCCTGATGGAAGTAGGGTGGTGGAGGAGGTCAATGTGGACAAGATTCTGACCGCCAAGGTCGCTGATCCGGTGATTCACGAGGACGACATTATCTACGTCTCCCCGAGCGCACTTAAGGCAGTGGCTACGCGCGCCCTGGCCGCTGCATTGACCCTCGTCGGCCCGGTTCTCTATACCGCTCAGCCGTAAGCGCGGCGCAAAAACAAAGTGGGCAATTGCAAAGAGATTGGCGTCGCCGCGTGGGCCCCTTCTGCATAGCGCAAAATCGGATACCCTGCGACGCAGTCCCGATCGGATTGTTTCGCTTGTTGCCGGTGAGCCTTACGAAACTTAAAGAGCTTTCTCGATTGCAAGCAAGCCAGAGGAAATCAAGCCTGTGAAACAGTCTCCCAATTCCAATTCGGAAATCCCAGCACCAGGCATCGACCAGATGCCGAGTATGAGCCAGCTGTCAGGTATGTCCTCTGAGGGCGAGTCCTTCGGAAGATTTCTCCAGTTCCTGAAGAAGCGAGGATGGATCGTCGCAACTGCAGTTGCGCTCGGCCTATCCGCCGGAGTGGCGGCAAACTTGTTGATGCATAAGAAGTACACGGCCAATGCGCAGATTGAGATTGTGCCGGACACCGCTTCCCAGTTCCGCCTCGAGCAGGTGCAGGAATTTGCCGGTTCCGATGAGGCCCAAAAGCTGGACACGGAAATTCAAATCCTCCAGAGTCGAACCTTGGCGCTTGAGACCATTCACTCATTGCACCTGGACTCCAACCAGGATTTTCTGCCGTTTCCCAAGGGACAGCCGTTCGATCTGTCGAAGCCGGCAGTTCGCCAACTGATGACGAATGTCTTCGAAAGCAACCTCGCAATCGATAGGCTTGGTCATACGAGCATCATTTCGGTCAACTTCACGTCGCGAAATCCGGTTCTCGCCAGCCTTATCGTCAACACTCTCATTGATAACTACATTGAGCACTCGTTCCGAGAGAGCTATAGCTCCACTGAGAAGGTCTCCGGATGGCTCAATGCCCAGCTGACCGACCTGAAGCTTAGACTGGAAAAGAGCCAGGGAAGGATGGTCGCTGACCGGAAGAGTCTCGGGATTATCGGCCTGGATGCAAAAGACAGCGTGCTGGTGACCAACCTTCAGGAGTTGAACCGTCAGCTTGCAGACGCCGAGGTGGACCGGATGGTGAAAGAGGCCCGCCTTCGGGCCATCCGCTCGTCCTCTCCTGACGTAATTGATGCTTCCACGGGTTCCACGAATGCCGCTTTGCAATCTTCCAAGCAGTCCCTGAACCAGCTTCAGGCACAGTATGCTTCGGCCATTCAGACCTACGGGCCGGCTTATCCAACGGTCAAGTCCTTGAAAGCACAGATCGATACTCTGCAGAAGGCGCTGAAGAGCGAAGAAGGTGCCGAAGTTGCCCGTGCGCAGAAGGAATATGATGCTGCGGTAAACAACGAGACCATGCTGCGCAGCAAGTTGAACGCCGAAGAGCAGATCGCCTACGCCAAGGGTGCGCAGGGAGCACAGTATGATTTTGCCCGGCGCGACTATGAGGCGGCGCGCCAGCTTTACGATGGTCTGCAGCAGCGCCTGCAGGAGGCCGGGATCATCTCCGGTCTGCATTCCACCTCGATCCACATCGTGGACAACGCGGATATTCCGGTTTACGCCAGCCATCCGAAAGCCAACGTGAACCTGGCGATAGGTGGGGGTGCCGGTTTCGTCTTCGGAATGATCCTTGCGTTGCTGCTGGAGGCGATGGATACGAATCTAAAGACGATGAGCGATGTGGAGCAGGCACTCCAGTTGCCCCTGCTCGCCGCCATCCCCGCCGTCGAAACCGAGGAACTGCTCCCATCCAGGTTCAGGGAGGGGGCCATTTCCAAAGGGAGCACTTCGTGGTCGCGCATTGCGGAAGCCCTGCGAGGCATGAGAACCTCCATTCTTCTTTCCAGGCCCGGCGCGCCGCCAAAAGTCATCATGATCTCCAGTACCCGACCGGCAGAGGGCAAGAGCTCCGTGGCCACGCTCATTGCCGTCACCTTCGCGTTGAACGGCTCGCGCGTGCTGCTGGTTGACGCGGACTTGCGCAGGCCCTCAGTGCACCTTCGGTTTCGAATGGGAAACTCCGTGGGTCTATCTTCAATTCTGTCCGGCAAAGTGCCCCTCCATGAAGGGATTGTGGAATGGGCCGAGCTACCGAACCTGCATATCATGACCTCTGGTCCTGTGCCGCCCTTGCCTTCTGAGCTTTTGGGCTCTAAGGAGATGGAGCAGTTGCTGGAAACGCTTCGGCAAGACTACGACTTTGTGTTCGTCGACACTCCCCCGGTGTTGGCGGTCACGGATGCCTCCATTCTGGGCCGGTTGACCGATGCTGCCATTCTGATCATTCGCTATGGAACGGCCCAGCGGCACGTCGTCCAGCGTTGCATCGATCTGCTGGACCGTGCGGGAGCTCAATTGCTTGGCGTCACCATGAATGCAGTGGACTTCAAGTCCCCCGAGTACTCAGAGTATTACGGCAAGAAGTACTACGAGTACTACGGCGAACGAGGGCCGAGCTAAGCGGCGGAGGGAAGCACCTCTGCGGAACTCGCTCCCGCTCGCGTTCAGGCTCCATGCGAAGGGCAATGGCGCACTCTGAAACCAGCGCTGAATGAGCATAGAATGCTCTCACCTAACCGGAATTCAAGGGATTTACGACTCCAATGATCTCCACGCAACGTAGCAGATTTCGATCCGCTCCGCCTATGGTTCGACGGCGAATCCCGTTCGATGGGATGGAAGCGTTCGTGTTGCTAATCGGGCTCCTGACTCCATTCGGAATAACGTACATCGGAACCTTCCAGGTTTCTGAGCTTCTCACCTTCGCAATCCTTCCGTTTCTGCTGGCGACGCAGCCTCAGCGAGCCCTGCGTCGCGGAATCATTCCCATTTATTCGCTGATGGGGCTTTGGCTGCTATGCCAGATAATCACCGATATTTATCGCCACACCGAGCGGATGAACTGGATGCGCGGAGACGCCCGTGTGATCTTCTTTGCGATCGATTTGACCGTGCTCACCATTCTGTTGTCGAAGAAAATTCGCAGGCAAGTTCTCTTCGTTGCCGGCTTTGGCGTTGGATCTCTGTTGGCGGCGGTGATTCAGCCGCCGGATGGCATGTCGGAAGCGCCCTGGAAGTTTGGATACTCCACGGGCACCATGACCCTCGTGGTTCTGTTGTGCTGCTACTTTCACGCACGAAAGCGCTATTGGGCCACGGGTGCTTTGTTGGCAGCCCTTGTTGCTGTTAATCTGCTTCTGAATTTCCGCTCGCCCATTCTCTTCCTGATGGTCACGATTGCCCTGGTCGTTCCTGCGGTTCCAGAACGTGTGGGCAGGCTGCGCCTGCTGCCGCGCGCGGGCACACCCAAGCGAGTCGTGGTCCTTATCACGTTTGCGGTGGGTTTTGTTGTGCTGTCCTTGGCCCTGGTGAAGTTTGTTACAGATGTCGGCCTCATCAGCGCCGGGGCGCAAGAGAAGAATCGAAATGAGTCCCAGTCGATCGGCGGCTTACTGATTGGCGGTCGACCGGAAATCCTGGTCTCCTCGCGCGCCGTGATGGACAGTCCGATTCTCGGTCACGGATCCTGGGCGTCGGACTTCAAATATACGGAGATGCTTTACGACATTGCGATCCAGTACAACATCCCGATTGATAGCCTCGACTACATTGAGCAGTCGGACCTGAACCTGATTCCGGCACACTCCCACATCATGAGTTCCTGGGTTCAAGCCGGAATTTTCGGCGCCGTATTCTGGATATATATTCTGTATCTTGCGATCCGGGGCCTAATCCGTACGGCGCTGGTTCAACCTGTCCTTGCCCCGTACTACGCATTTCTCATGGCAGGGTTCGTGTGGGATGCTCTCTTTTCTCCATTCAATAACCTGCGCAGATTCGTCGATTCTCTCGTAATAATTTTCGTTCTGGAAGTGCTGGAGATGTACCCTCGTCGATCGGACAACTGGCGTCCATTTCGCAAATGGAAGCGTTACTCCGTCCGCGGACGCCTTGCTCCAACTGTGACAAATTGAATGCAGTGCATCGAAGAATTTTCAAGCGCGAGCCCCTCAATGCGGCTTTTGAGATGCAAGCTTCGCGCCGAGGCTCCAAATTGAATCTCCAGCCCGGATAACGATCGCCGACGATTCCATGTTTCGGCTGGCATTCATCAACCCTGCATGATGCCTTACCGAATTCCCAATAATGATTCTGTCGTGGCGAATAGATCACCCGCCGGAGTGACCCTTCTGAATGCCTCTATCAAGACTCAAAGCGATTTTTCGACCTCGCCCTGGCAAGTTGGAGACCTCGGCGGATCACTCTCATGAGCGTTATCGCAAGGCCGCGCTCACGGGAACCACGGCGGCTTTGGGGCGGATTGTCTCTCTAGGTACCTCCATCCTCACCGTTCGGCTCACGTTTCGTTATCTTGGCGCCGAGCGCTACGGGATGTGGATGACGATTACTTCGGTCGTCATGATGTTCGTGTTTGCCGACCTTGGCATGAACAACGGCCTGATCAACATTGTTGCCGATGCCAAAGGAAAAGAAGATGCACACACCGCAAGGCAGGCGACCTCCAGCGCGTTCTGGTTGCTGGCTGCCATTGCAGCAGGCATAGCGCTCCTTGGCCTCGTTGCCTATCCGCACGTGAATACCAGCCGGTTGTTTAACGTCCAATCCCCGCTCGCAGTGCAAGAGTCGGCGCCGGCTCTGTTTGTCTTCTTTCTTTGCTTCGTTTTGAATTTGCCTCTGGGCATTGTGCGCGGAACACAGACCGGACTTCAGAACGCCTATATCAACAACTTGTGGAATATGCTGGGCAGTTTCGGCTCACTGGCGGCCCTGCTGATCGCAATCCATCTGCACGCGGGCCTTCCACTACTTGTCCTCAGTCTGTCCGGCCCTCCGGTTATCATCACCATCCTTAACGGGTTGGAGCTTTTTGGGCGGTCCCATCCTGAACTCCGGCCCAGCATGCGCGCCTTCTCCCGCGCCGCCGCATCCCGCCTGCTCCATATCGGGCTGATGTTTTTTCTTCTTCAGGTCTCCGTTTCGGTATGCATCCAGACGGACAACATCGTCATTGCCCAGATTATGGGAGCAAAGGCAGTGGCCGCATACGCAGTGCCTGCGCGGCTGTTTAACATTCTCATCTCCTTTGTGACCATGCTCTCCGGTTCCTTGTGGCCCGCGTATACAGATGCGTTGGCGCGCGCAGATGGGCCCTGGATCCGGAGAACATTTCGCCACGTTACGCTTGCCGGAACCTCCATTACCGTAGTGGTTGCAATTGCGCTGGTCCTGTTTGGCAACCGCATCCTTGCACTTTGGGTGGGCCCGCAGATGCAGGCATCCACCTTGCTGCTCGTGATGCTGGGCCTGCAGTGCGTCAATTATTCTTATCTTCAGCCGCTTAGTTTTCTTTTGAACGGCATTGGGCAATTGAAGGCACAAGTCATCTGCGGCATCACCATGGCCGTCCTCAACCTGGGCTTATCGGTATTTTTCGTCAGGCGCTACGGAATCCTTGGCGCGGTGATGGGCACGGTGGTTGCGCAACTGGCAGTGCAGGTAGTTCCCCTCACGCTGGTCACGCGTTCCCATCTCAAGCGGCTTGGGAATCTTTCTTCCACCACCGCAACAGCTTGAAATGTTCCTCCGCGCAATCGGCACTTAGCCAGAACTTCCACTGCAACGCTTACCTGGTGATTCACACCAAACTCAGAGCCTGCGCATGCAGGCCGGATGCAAGAGGACAATGGAACCGCAGCCCCCGCCTTCCAGAATCATCGCGGAAACGCCGCCTGACCAGAACTGCTTTGTCGGATTCCACGATATTATCCCCTGGTCACCGGATGGAAAATGCGTGGCAATTCATCGCGCAAGTCCGGAATACTTTGCGATGGATGACTGTCATCACGCCATAGACATTTGTCTTTGGCTCCCTTCCACCGGGGAGATCCGCAAGGTGGACTCCACCAGGGCCTGGAACTTTCAGCAGGGGGCACGGCTGCAGTGGGTGCCTGCAGAGCGCGAGACGATTGCTTTCAATGACATTGTGGATGGAAATGCCGTTTCCATCTTCCTGAACCTCGAATCCGGGGAACGGCGTATCCTTCCGGCTCCCATCTATGCCTTGAGCCCTGACGGCAGGACGTCCATTGCTCCCAACTTCACCACCCTTGCGCATCGCTGGATGGCATATGGATATATGCCGCTGCGGAAGCAGACCCCCATTCTTGATCAAAGCAAGGACGGGCTTTGGTCATTGGATATTCCGAGCGGAAGAACGAGCCTGTTCCTCTCCACCAGGCGCGCTGCGGAGTTCCAGTCCGTTGGCAACGCGGATCCTGCAAGTCACTTCCTGTGTCATGCGAGTTTCAGTCCAGATGGATCCCGCATTATTTTTCTCCACCGGTTTTTCAGCTCGGACGGCGGACTGTTTACCCGGATGATTGCAACGGACCGTGAGGCAAGGCATCTGGTGATGCTGGCCCAGGAGAAAGTTAGTCACTTTGATTGGCTGGATGAGGACACGGTACTCGTCTGGGCACGATTCTCAGGAGGCGGGCTGGCCCAGATGCGAAGCCGCGGCTTGCTCGGATCTCCGCTCCTGAAGCCACTTTTGCGGGTCGCGCGCCGATTTACGGGCCGCTGGAAGAAGAAGCTTCTTTCGGAGTCATATTACCGGATTTCTCTGGCCGACCCCGGTGGTCGCGCTCGTTTTGGCTGGCCCAGTCTGGATTCGGACGGTCATCCCATGATTGCCCGCACGCATCCGTGGATTGTCACGGATTTTTATCCCGATCGTGACGCCAGGCTCCCGGTCATGCTGCATAACTCGGAAAAGGGACTGCGCGTGGATGCGCATGTGTTTTCGCATCGACCCCGCAGCGAGGATACGGACGTGAAGTGTGACTTGCATCCAAGATGGAATCGCACGGAGCGCCAGGTTGCGGTGGACACCTGCGAGGCGGGGCTCCGGCAGGTTCGAATTCTGGATGTGAGCGATCTGGTTGGCGCGAAGGCAAAATAGCTTTCAGAAAATGCAGGACGACTTCGCCAGAGGGTCGGACTGAGGGGATTGTCATAAAGATTTCCATCGTAACCAACGCATTCAATCAAGGGCGATTCCTGGCCGCGGCAATGTGCAGCGTGTTGACGCAGGATGGGCCGGAGGTGGAATACCTGGTGGTGGACCCGGGATCGACCGATGATTCTCCGCAGATCTTGCGGGAGTTTCAGCAGAGGTATCCCGGCCGATTGATTTTGATTCAAGAGCCGGACAAGGGGCCAGCCGATGGCCTGAACAAGGCATTTGCGCGGGCTACGGGCGACCTTTTCGGCTATCTCAATGCTGACGATCTCTACCTGCCCGGCTGCTTTGCCGCCGCCGTGCGGGCGGCCAATTGGCATTCAGGCGCCGCCGCCATTTTTGCGGACGGATACAAGGCAGATGCCGAAGGCGTGGTAACGCGGCATGTGGTGTCGACGGGGTTTGGGGCAAGAAGGTTTGTGTATGGCGGCTCGCTCACGCTGCAGCAATCCACGTTTTACAGGAGAGAGGCCTTTCGCGCAGTCGGCGGCTTCAATCTTGAGAACACCACGAGTTGGGACGCGGAGATCCTGTTGGATATGACCCTGCGCGGAATGCAATTGGTCCATGTCCCTGGCTACTGGTCAGTCTTCCGCATCCACGCAGAGTCCATCACGGGCAGCCAGCGCCTGGCAGAGGAAAGCCGGAGCACCCATGAACGATATTTTAAGAAAGTGATGGGGCGGAGTCGAATGCCGCTGGACCGGGTGCTGGCCAAGGGGGTTCGCGCGCTGAACCTGCTACGCGAACCGCGCGCCACGATGCTTAGGTTGACAGATCTGTTCCGCAAGCCTCGAATCGATATCTCGGAATTGTTTCGCGTTCAATGAAAGAATAAAGTCCTGGCCTACAGGAAAGTCTTTAGAGCATGTCTAAACTCGCCTTCATTTGGGACAACTTCGGACCCCTGCATGCCGACCGCTGTGATGCGGTCGCAGAGTATTTTGCTGGCCGGCACACAGTGGTGGGGGTAGAGCTTGCAAGCCAGAGCAAGATTTATGATTGGGTGCCGGAGCGAGGCAGCCGATTCAGCAAGATCACTCTCGTGGAGGGTCGATCCGTCGAGGAGATTGGTGGCTTTGAATTGTTTCGCAAGATCCTACGCGCCTGTCTTCCGATGGGGAGGGACGCGCACTTTTTCATGTGCCATTACCAGGAGCCGGCAATCTTTGCCTCGGCACTGGCCCTGCGACTGATGGGCAGACGGGTATACACCATCGGCTGCTCCAAGTTTGACGATTACGAGCGCGACCTTGGCAAGGAGCTGATCAAGAGCATCCTGTACATGCCGTACCGTGGAGGTATTGCATCCGGAATTCGATCGAGGGACTACATGCGCTTTATGGGCTTGGCTGCGGAGCGCGTGAAGTCCCCGTACAATGCGGTCTCGCTTTCCCGCATTCGAAGTCTTTCCGGAGTGCCTCCGGCTCCGGATGGTACGCCATTTTCTGAGCGGCACTTCACAATTGTTGCCAGGCTTGTGCCCAAGAAGAATCTCACCATGGCGCTGAAGGCCTATGCGCTCTACAAGGCACAGACCAATGCGCCAAGACCGATGCACATCTTTGGCACCGGCCCCCTCGAGTCGCAACTGCGCGCCCAGGCAGAGGCGGATGGGATCGCGGAGTTGGTGCATTTCCGCGGCTTCCTGCAGACAGAAGAGGTCAGCAAGGCGTACGGGCATTCCCTCGCTCTTCTGCTGCCCAGCATTGAGGAGCAATTTGGCAACGTGGTCCCGGAGGCCATGGGCATGGGCCTTCCCGTCATCCTGTCAGACAATTGTGGCGCTCGCGACCTGCTGGTGCGTGCCGGCGTGAACGGCTTCGTTGTAGAGCCGGACAATCCGGAAGGCATGGCCTATTTTATGAAGCTGATTGCAGAAGACGAGGCACTTTGGCGCAGGCTCTCTAAGTCTGCCCGCCGGTATGCTGAGCAGGCGGACAGCCCGCGATTCGCCGAGGCCGTGGCCGCGCTCATCTCTGGCTCCGATCGATAGATATGCGACTGCTACATGTAATTCGAGGCACAGATCCGGAGTCCGGTGGACCCATTGAGGCGCTGCTTCGCATTTCAGAAGTACTGATGAGGGATGGGCACCATGTGGAGGCTGTGAGCCTGGAGCCAGAGGACGTGGTGGCCAGGCGCAACTTCCACTTTCCTCTGACAGGTTTGGGCAACGGCATCGGCCGCTATCACTATAACTCCGCACTGAAGCCGTGGCTGCGGGAAGCGGCAGAACGGTTTGATGCCGTGGTTC
>Ga0307375_10003042_pt1 | contig 16776 bp, 11 predicted proteins | sample TR1MG_FD_202531 | JGI IMG/M metagenome (GOLD analysis project Ga0307375, IMG submission 202531) | Soil microbial communities from Risofladan, Vaasa, Finland - TR-1 | ecosystem: Environmental > Terrestrial > Soil > Coastal area > Acid sulfate soil | place: Finland: Risofladan, Vaasa | collected... | reverse complement strand
CTATGCTGCTAGCGACACGACGTGCTCGGGACCCGTTGTCCAAGCCGTGAACGTCTTCGTCAACTCCACCTACCTCTTCAACAGCTGCTACAGCAATGGCGTTCCTGTCAACTGGCAATCCTCCAACGGACGCGTGACTTTGACATACTACAACAGCGTGACTTGCGATGCGACAGCCGCGTGGCAATCGGTCTCCTATGCCCTTCAATCGGGATCCACCACAACCACCGTCTGCCAGAACATGGACTCCGCCATGCTCCTTGGAACTGCTGCTGGCGCGGCAGGTGGAGCCGTCCTGAGACTCAACAGCAACAACTTCGTGCTGCAGGTGAGAGCGCCAGCCACAACGCCAACTGCCTCATCCACCGCCGCTTCTCGCCCCTCCCCCTTCACGCTCATCATGCTCGCTCTTCTTGCTCTTGCTGCCTCTCTCCTCTTTTAGATCAATATAGACGCCCCTAATACTTGAAACAGATTCCTTTCATCTACACTGATGGCATTTCGGGGTTGCAATTAGCGCGCCGTCGATTTCGATCGTCAGGTTCGTTCGCCTCTCAAAGTCACAGTGACTTTCAGCTCTGCATGCAAGCAGTCAACCCAAAGCTCTAGTACGTCACATGGACATTCAATCGATAGACACTACTTTGCTTTGCACTTTATCGGGACTCATTTCACTGGTTGAGGTGGTTCAAACGAGAGAACAGATGCAGACACTCGTACAACTTCGATACACCTCGTTGAGAGAATCCATGGACTCTCGCTTGCTATTGTCACTGTGATGGCATGTACAATGGAACATTCTAACGATATTGGGCCTTAGACAGGTAGAAACATGGCTTTGAACACCGGAGACAAGAACGCAAAGGTCACCATCCTATTGGTCACGAAAACGAACGAGATGATCGTCGATCGACTTGAAGTCCATTTGAAGGATGGTCTCCTTCCCGTTAGAGATATCAAGAAGAAGTGGAACGCCAAGGTATGCCACCACCGAACCGTGCAAAGCAGTTGCCATTTTCACCACAACTTCGACGCCTGTTTCTGACTTTCTGACCTCAAAACGCTGCCTTTGAAGGGACTCATTTGGGCCGATTTGGAAGATGAGATTCAGGAGGACAAGAATGGATACTCTACCATCTCATTTGCCTTCTTTGACAAGATCAAGTACGCCAAGGACTCGTGAAGACTCTCCTGATCACCTAATGCTCCTCTCATACCAACTATGACTGAATCTTCTAACCTCCCATTCTTGTTTCTGTGTTTTCTTGCCAATGCGATGTTTCTTAAGGGTATGGAAGAAGGAGTAATCTTGATCTCCGTAGCCCAACTCCTCCGTCTCATTGCTTGGCACACGGAGAACTCATGTGACATTATTCAAATAATAGAGATACCTATGCAATTTCATTCCGTTTCGTGACATTTTTGGACTGATCTTGGGTCAAAAGTACTGCGAAAAACGGCATCGGAGCGATATTAGAGTTAATGTCCACTTCACCTCTTCCTCTTCCATCATATGCATCTCCCACATTTGAGTTTGTCTTTCCACAAGAATTTCTTTACGTTTCCAGATGTCCAAGTGGAGGACGATGTTAGGGTCGTTGTTTCGGTCGTTGCTGTTGCTGCTGTTCCTGCTGGTACTTCGCCTGCTGCAGGAAGTATTCGTGTTGAGGCTGAACCATACGGTATTGTTGCTGTGGATGAGGATGGTTCTGCGGGCGTTGGGCGTGTTGAGACTGTTGTGGTCCAAAGTGTTGCTCCGCTTGTCCTTGTGCTTGTAGCTGTGGCTGCGGCAATGCATATGGGTTGAATTCATACTCTGTCACATACCATTTCCACGTTGCCGGCGCAATGCACTGCATGTTCTCGTCAGGGCGGTGACAGGATCCGGATTCCAAAAGTCTCTTGCTGTGGTAACACTTGCGAATCACTCTGTCTGAGTTGCACACACACTTTGGTATTGTGATGAAGTCCTTGTGTGTTGAGTCCAAGACCGGTGTGTACTGAAGTTCGTGGAGATTTTGGTGAAGCAATTGCATCGGTATCGGGAGACCTTGATGATGTAGCAGTAGTGGTCTAAAGTCCATATTCCAAGGGTGAAGCTTAGCGATATTCGTAGAAGAATGGAATTGCATCCAATAACGGTAAAGAGGCATGCCAGGATACATCGGAAACTGATGAACGCCGCCGTGATGAGTAATCTCGATACCTCGCCTCTGCAAGTACTCTCCCCACACCATATCGTCGATAAACTCATTCATCGACTTCACGTTCTTAATGGAAAGGGACCAAGAGCTCCAATCGTAGTCATACAACACAGCTCGAGAGAAGATAAAGCCGGAGCCGCCGACAGGGAATTCATGTCGTCCTTGCTTGCACCATTTCTCGCCAATCACGACCTTCTCTCGATGATCATGTTTAGACACCTCATTAAGTATGTTTTCCAAATGCAAATAGGTATCATCCATCGCACGAACGAACCACTTGACGTTCAAGAATTTTGGGTCGTTTCGCCAATACTCAAGCATGTACGTGTTCTTACACCAAATACCATAGTTATAAGTACTCTCACAGCCAGTGTCAATCACATTAGCGATAGGACGACCAACTTCAACAGACTGGTTGTTCGCAGTATCAGAAAAGACCGTAACGACGTCCTTGAACTCCTCATAGTTCCACCAACTGTTCATTGATTCCATGATTCTCGAATGGTATTTTTCGGTAGAGATCATTCCAATAGCGATGTTCTCGTGAATCAGACGAATAACAGTAGCACGATCAGACTCGTCGTACACAAAATCGACCGGTTCAGACTTCAAAGAAGATGTTGTAGAATCTTGAGAGGAAGAATGCATAGGAAGAGGAGCGGAGTCACCGAGAGGCACATCAGAAGAAGAGTCAAGGCCAATTGCACCGAAGGAGGAGGGATCCAATGAGCCGGCCGAGTTCTCGATCGTTGAGTCTTCCACATCAAACAGATGGAGTTGTTCCTGTTTCAACTTGCCGCCAACAGAGCATGGAATGAGGGCTGGGACCAAGACTGATGAGTATGCGCAGATACAAGGGATGAATGAGGAGCAGATGGAGTCGAATCGGAATTGAGAGCGTTAGCATGGTTCTTGGTCCGATATGACAAGTGTAAGTCCTTGTCAGAAGCATGGCAAAGAGATTTCGATGATATAGAGGGCAGAGTACGGACATTCACACGAGAAAGGAAGGAAGGAAGTTTCACTCTCGACGTACGCGACAGCAAAAGGAAGGTCCATTTCAGCCGTATCCTAGTTCCACCATCCGAACAAGTCATAGAATTGGATGTGTGGCAGCGACGAAGATTGAGAACACCAACAGTTACCGAAAACAGAGGCCAACAAAGAGTGACAATGATCCGGGAAGCATAGCGCGCTGGATCATTCCCCCCATGACTCTTTGTCTGCTCACGTCCGACGCACTCTCTATCATCTCCTCCTTCTTGATCGGCAATGACGTCTTTCGCGTCCTTTTATGTGGTTCGAAGACGAAACGCAGGTTCTTGATATCTCAACCCGTCGTCTCTCCATATTCCCTGCTTCGGCCTTCCACTTCCCTCTTCTGTCGTCTCTTTGGGTTTTCATGCTCTCAGAACATGCGTACTATATACATTCCGGCAAAATCTCTTCCTTCCTGCCATCAACGCCCCTAACTCTGTTTCGTTCTCTTGAGCTCCGCTGCGCACAATCTCTCCTGCTTCTGCGCCCCGACCTGACGAATGGCGCTCTCTCGACCTGCCTTCCCCACTTGACATCGCTTTCTCTTCTTGGTGGTACGCATTGCGTCACTAGCTCTGGCTTAGAGGGCCTTCCAACAGGGCTTTTGGGTCTCTCTCGAGTCGAATCATCCTATGGCTATTTTGGTCGCAGATATGATTGCTGCTATCCCGCCTTCTCTGGAAACGCTAGAATTCGATGGTGCTACCTTTTATTCCCCGGGAAACGAGACTTGGTGGCCAGATAAGCTCGAGAAGTTGGTGGTTTCGAATTTGGACTGTGATTGCGTTGATCTCTGCTTCCTCCTTCGCTCAAATGGCTGGAAGTGGGACGTTTAATTGGGTCTTCGACTGTCGAGTTGAGTCAGGTATTGCCCGAGAAACTGGAGTCTTTGGTTTGGCTTCTTGATTACGCCACTTCCTTCTCTCTTTTCCCTCGCTTTCTCACCTCGCTTGTCTTTCGGAGTGATTTCATGCCCGCTCAAGAGTTTTCGAAGGCCGATTGGAAGGAGATGCCCGAGACGCTGACGCAGCTGACTTGCGAAATGGAAACGTTCGGTCACCCTGAGTGTGTACTGCAGGTTCCCAATCTCGTGCGCTTGGTGGTTAAGCACAACAGGTCGCAAGAGAGGCGAAATCTAGTGAAGTTCGCCTAGATAGGACCAGGAACGATCGCGGTGAAGTGCAGAAAGTTGAAGGCGCTGAAAATCGACTTTCCGGAAAGAAGAGCAGCGCGCCACCTTCGCCTCCTCTCGCGTGTTTGGATTGAACCCATCTTGCGATTCTGCCGAGAGCTCGAATCTCTTTCAGTCCCGATGGAGTCAAGGTTTCATATACTTGGAAGGAGAGACGACGACTTGAACACCTTTGAGCTCCAGGATCGTACCTTCCTTCACATTCGCAGAACTTCCAAGGAGCATTCGAAAACTCAAGCTGTTCGTGACACAAAATGTCCTCTTCAGATCCGCGAGGCATCACCTTCATCATGATCATCATCATGATCATCCTATGCAATGTCTGCCTCCAAACCTCACTTCTCTCAAGCTCACGTATGTCCAAGAAAAGAGCGCCACCCTCCCTCGGGCCAACAAGGGCGATTCCAGCAACAAGGAGCCCGAAGATCACGAATCTGATCAGGGGGCTCTTCATCCTATATACACGCGTGCTGTGTTGCTGCCCTCGATCTATCTCGATGTTGTATCTGTTCCCGACCCAAACCCCGTTATGTAGATCGAGAATCATATTCGCGTTGAAACAGTCAATTCCAATGATCCAATGCCTTCTCTCGTGCGCACATCAAGGGGTATGTTGTGAGTGTGAGTGTGCGTGTGCGTGTGTGTCTGTATTGAGAGTACAGTGGTCATTGGTGCAATGCATGGAACGAGATTGAGAGTTGAGACCAGTTGGAGTCGTCCCACGGACGAAGAAGAGCGGCTCTCTGTGAAGCAATGAGAGCTCTCCTCATGCCAAAGGCCTGGGGACTGAGTGCTGCTTCGATTGTTTCAGCGTTGAGGGTGGTATGTTGTGAGATCGGCGCAGAAGAAGAAGAAGCAGCAGTCGTCGGAGTGGTAGTACTGGGAGAGTTGATGGACATTGCAGCAGCGCTGGGTGGTGGTGTCTCACAAGTCGATGGAAGCGCAGATGATGATGATGACGATGATGATAAACTGACGCTTGAAAGAGCATTTGGTGCAACAGAGGTTGAGGATGATGGAGTTTGAGTGCCAGAAACTGTCGCGGAATCGCCTCCTTCCTCTCCAGCGTCCTCGAACACTTCCTGGGATACATTTTGCGCCAGCCATTGCGCACGTGCTTCTCGTTGGGCGCGAAGGTCTGAGGCCACCAATGCGTCCTCCACGGCCTTCATCGCGACGGGCAACTTTGACCACAGCCTCGCTTCGATCTGCGCCGCCTCTGCTGGCCACCTCAACTTCACCAAGTCCTTCGTGGGAACATCTAGCCATTCAGAGAGGACTGGGGATGTGCTCTTCAAGTTGAATGGTCGGAGACCACTCCAAATCGCGGCGCTTTGCACATCCTCTGCTTCCATCAGTACGGTAGTCAATGTGAGAACGACCGAAGTAATGAAGTCTCCAAACGCCATCAAGGGGATTCCTTGCAAACTTTGATGACTGACGAGAAGATGAGCGTCGGAATGGAGGGGGAGATTCGAGACGATTCGCCTCTCGAGCACAGCAGCAGTCTTGGCCCTAACAACACCTGAAGAAGACGTGGCTTCGTACTGTGCAATGTCTTGAAGAAGAGCAAGCAAGTGAGTGGCAGCAGAAGGCTGAACGTCCTTCGTCAAAGTGGCACATTCGCTCAACGTCCAACACGTCTTGGCAGCAAGGTAACTGCAAATCCAGTGTTCATACGCAAACAAGGCTTGACGCTGCTTCGATTTCGAAACTTCAGACTCGGACGACTCATCGAGGGCAACTGCGAGGGACATCGCTTGCAAGGCGTCGATGCATGCCTTCACCGAACCGATCAATTGGTCCAAAACAGGTCGTAATGTAGTTGCAGATGCCAAGGGCACATATCTACAGGATCGGATTGGAGAAAGGACGCAGTTGACGACGGAAAGGGACAATTGAACCAGAGTCCTGGAAACGTTCAAGATACGCGAAGTATCGGTAGGACTGATAGCCTTCGTGATGAAATTCGACATCTCGGCAATAGGGGCGGTGAATGAGTCCAAGCGAGAGGAGGGATCCTTCTCCAAAATTGAACACTGGAGTATCTCCTTCGCATTAGTGATGAGGGACTCGAAGGCCTTATTAAACGATGCAGAGATTGAAGTAGAACCAGAAGATGAGAGTGAATGGGCTGCGAGAGATGAAGACAGATCCGGAGTGACCGAAACATCGCCAACCATCGTTTTGCCTCTGTACTGGAATACATACGGCCTGTGATCCCAAGACACCAAAGGAGTTGTAGAAGAGTTCAACGAGATTTGGAATACTTCAAGTAGAACCGGTGATTGAGGTGTCGGTGTCGAAGAGAGCGAGGAGAAGGTGCTTTCAGGGATTCCGATTGCGAACTGTAGGTGCACCTTCAAATTGCCTACTTCTGTGTCCCATGGGTGTAGTGTTACATATCGAGAGCTTAGCGCAAATACGCGTCTTGCGAAGGCAGATGGTGCGAGTTGAGTGGCGACCATTTCGTTTTCACTCTCCTGTTGCTTGTCGTTTGCCTGTTTCGTGTTGGTTTCGAATGATGACGAAGTGTCGAGTGATTTCGAGGCGAAGTAGAGGAGAATGACGAGAGCGAGGGACTTGGAGGCAAACGTCTGAGCACCGTTCGAAGTGGCGCCAGAATTCATCTCGTCGAGGTGCTCCAAGTTGTCAAACGTCGCGTTGAGGGAAGGAGAGTACAAATCGAGCGAAGTGGGATGTGTGGAAGAGAAAGAGGACTCGTCTTCTTCGAGGGAAAACAGAAGACCGGCCATCACAGTGTGGATGCTCTGATACTCGTATCCAAAAGTGCCATGTTTTGAGTTTTGACCAAGAGAAGAACCTTCAGACAGAAGCACAAGGGCATGAAGACTCCACGAAGCCAGCAAAGAGGGATCGTAATGCTTCGCCTTCTTCAACGCCTCCTTCACCAATTCCATCGGCGCTCCCGTCGCCATCCAATATAAACCTGCCTCAGCCCACAATCTACCACATTCTTTGCTCTCGGACACTGTAGCGAAGGTAGTACCGAGACTCACATCTGATTCACCTTTCGACTCGTCCATCGCCTTTTCTCCTGATTTTTGGGTCTCCACATACTTCGAAATAGCATGCACAAAGAGATCACTAACAGATTGCTTCTGAGGAAGGTGTTTCAATCCAAGACCAGAGAGCTTGATGGACCATTTGGAAGACGGGCTCTTTACCATGAGTCTCACTCTCAAATAGAACGTGCACACGGAAGTTAACATTCTCCATGCTTGAAGCAACAGTATGCGCAGAGGAGAGGGCAATGGAGCGCTCGCGTCACTCGATTCGGGCGTCAAAATTAAGATGCTCTTCTTGGTCTCTTCTACGGCCATATCGAGCATTTTCAAGACCGATTTGATGGATTCAGATGAGGAAGCGATCGCCTCGGGGCTATTGAGGGAAGAAGCGGAAGTGGCAGAGAGGAGTGTCAATGAAGCTCTGCTCACAAATACGTTCGCCAGGTCCTGTCTGATTTGAGCACTGACGATGCCGTCCATCGTGCAATCTTGTAGTGCGTAGTTGTAGGACTTCATCGCGAGAATGGCATCAGATTCGGCGTTGGTGAAGGTGCGAAGATCGGCAAGGAATAGTCGGAATGCAGCCACGTCGCCAATGAGTTTTGTGATTGCGAATCGGGAGATGGGAGAGTTACTTGTTGAAGAGGAGGCATCTGAGAGCCGTTGTGAGTTTGCCAGACTGAAAGAGGAGGCGATGGCGACCCCGGCGTCGTGCACTCGTCCTTCCTTGAACATTCTCATTGCTTCTGAGAGCAGCATTCTGGAGAGTAGATAGAAGGCGGCAAGTTCGATACTCGACGTCGAAGTGAAAGATGACTCAGAAGAGGAAGAGGAGGCAGAAGCGGAAGACGAAGACGAAGAGGACTTCGAGGCACTGGAGATGGCAGATAGGCAGAGTTTCAGGTGCATGATGGCCGCAGAAACGAGATTGGCCTTCCAATGTAGGAGAGCGAAGATGAAGTGGGCGACGTAAGGAGGAATGGAGGTTGAGGAGGTCGGCGATGCCTTGGTAGGTAGTAGCTTCTGACATGACTTTAGAGCAGCCGCCATCTTGCCTTGTCTTCTGTAGATCTCCACAAGCAGCATATTGGCATCTCCATGTCGAGGAAAGGCGCGCAAGAAGCTCAAAATGGAAGCCAAAGCAGCCTCGAGATCCCCACGTCTCATTTGATACGTCGCAGCCTTGAAAGACGCCCATTTGTGACCAGCTTGAGAAATTGTTTGCAACAGGTGCATCGCCAGAGCATATGAGGGAGAAGGCTCCGAGACGGTTGTATCCTCCTTCGAACACTTCTCTAGCAGTATGTGCAGCATCGGTATGGCTGCCTCGAGCATAATGATACCATCACCTCTACCAACACCCCAAATCCAACTGCAACTATGCTTGAATTCGCCATAATGTGCCATAGCAGAGGAGAAGGAGTGCAGACAGTTTTCGAGGTCCAGCGCCGTTCCATGCTGAACATGTGATTTGGCGAATAAGTGTCCACGCATAGCTAGGGCGAACGGGTTTGCATTTACGATGACGCCAGTTCGGGACGACTTCGAAGAAGTGAGAGAAGTGGTGCGTTTCGCCAAGTCCCCAGCCGCATGTTCAAAGGCGTGTTTTGCCTCCACGTCGTTTCCAAGTACGAGTTCTACCACTCCTAAGAAGTATTCTGTCCATCTCCAAGTGGGATGCGTGAGGTGGACTGATTTGAGCGCGTCTCTGGCTTGGATCGCCGACCGCATCAGTTCGTGAATCTGTTGCTCAGTAAGTCCCATCGTTGTATCCTCCATTGAAGTGTCCTTGTCCGTGGGAATGGATTTCGAAGTCGTAGAAGCAGAAATGAGCGAAATGGCAAGAGATCGGATGGAGTTTCGGTACGTGCGATCATCGTCAGTTCTCGACTTGAGTTGCTTCAATCGGTTTGAAGAGATAGCAGCAGATGAACTATTGGGGTCTTTGATGATCGGGCCGTCAGAGGAGGAGCGAAGAAGAGCATCCAAGCCATCAGAGGAGTCGGAGACGATTCCCTCTCCGATTCCATGAACCAATGTTCCAAGCCACATTCCTTGTCTCATCACCGTTGGATCAGTCGAAGACTTCGATTTTTCGAGAGAATCATGAATGGAAGATCTCTGGTTAAGTTCTTGGAGGTAGATAAAGGGAAGGGATTGGAGATGAGAGCGAAGAGAGAGCGCCCAAGAGTGAGATGGGTAGAAGGATGTCATCGTGTCCAGGTAAGAGATAGACTTCTTAAGGTCAAAGTACGCTGCATTGCAATCATCATCAACAGAAGAAGAAGACGTGGGGGTGGTTGCAGAAGAGTCGAAGAAGGTGCTGTCGGAAGAGAAGACCGCCGAGAGTCCGAGCAAAGCCTGAGCATTCCACGGCTCTGAGTCCAATACAAGTTGGTAGGCTTGTTGAGCTTGAGGGAAGAGTTTCAATCTGTAGAAGGCCTTTCCAAGGATGATTCTCAATTGGGTGGTGTAGAAGGCGTAGGAGAGGTGATGCGACTGGGACGGCGAGGAGGCGGAGTACGTTGTTCCCTGAATGAGACCGTTGACAACTTCAATCCTCTTCAATACGTCCTGACACGTGGAGACGGAAGGTTTGTAGTCGTACTGTCGAAGTTGTACGGATGCCTTGAGGTACGCAGCAACGACCAGCAAATCGAGAGAATCGCATATCATGGACTTGATGAACATCAGCTCGTGTGAGGATGAGGCACTTCCAGGGGTCGACTTATCGGAGAAGATCTTGTTGATGGCGTTGAAGCGGGCTTGAAGGTGAGAGAGTTGAGTGGAGGCTTGGTTGAGCACCGATGAGATCTTCTGGAGCGCAATGTCCGTGGCAATGCTCCTGTTGTTGTTGCTTCCGATGGCACCTCCTTCTCTTTGGGAAGATGAAGAAACAGTTTCGTCATTTTCGGCATGTGTCTGTTGCTGATGTTGTGCTTCTTCTTCGACAGGCGATTCAGAGGTGTAGAACCCGGTCCAAGAAGAGAAGGTTGATTCCATGAAGAGTAGGTATGTGAGAGAGTCGTTGGGGAATCTCATGAAAGTAGACATCAGTAGGGAGTGCATGGTCGAATGTTGGGGCATTGACTGGAAGAAGAAGAGGTCACCGCGCTCCTCATCGCTCCAACTCTGATTGAACCTCTCAATGTCTTGTGATGAGCATCTAGCCATGAGTACAAGTGGGTGGAGTAATCTAGAAGAGTACGGCGAAGACTTGAGGGATTGAGTGAGCTTGTTGGAGAGACTCGGTTCGCTGGAGGAGGGCTTGACGAGCGCGTCGGAAGCGTTCGCCTCGAAGTAGTTCATACCATCGTATCCATGACCTCGTACGAAATACCTCAACACGGTACTCCAGGGCAATTTGGCAGCGTATTCCGTGGGATTCGTCGATTGAATGTTCAGAGAGGCGGCATCAACGCCGGCGTGGGAGATGAGTTGAGGAGAGAGGGGCACTTGTGTGAGAGTCGTGGATGTGCTGGCGTGAAGATAGAAACCAGATACGTTTGGCGAGAAGGAGAACGTGGGCGAGTGGGCAATGGTCCATGAGGAGGAGGGAGTCCAGCAGGAGCCGAAAGAGGCGCGCAAATTCACGCGCTCAACAGCAGCAGTAGCACCAGTGATATCCTTGAGCGCAGCAATGGTAGGAGAGCTCTTTTTGCACAGTTCCAGCTTCTTCAAATGTGAGGGCCAGACGCCAACCAAGCGGAGAGAGAGTTCGAGAATCAGCGTCGCGTCCCTGAGTGGCGTGCCAAAGTTCGCGTGTGAGGACCACAGTAGTGATTGGAGAAAGGCTCGAGTGTGAGGAGTAGAAAGATGAGCGGAGGGAGCTGTGTGCTGCACAAGCTCGGCGAGGAGGACCTCCAAATTTTTCGGTGTCGGGGCCGCCTCAGCTTTCGTGAGTGCCATAAGAGTCTGCATCTGCTTCTGGAATTCGATGTGGTGATGCTCCTTGAGCGCGAGATGGTCTACGGGAGAGGAAGACTTCGGTGCTGGAGAGGCACTGGAGCTGGAACTTGCCTTCGCGGCGGGTGGAGCGCTGGAAGTCGCCTTGGTCGATGCAGTAGCCTTGGTTGATGAGGTGGCCTTCGAAGTAGTGGCTTTTGCGGAAGCGGAGCCCTTGGGAGCAGCAGCGGCGGTAGCAGAAGCAGATGAAGAAGACGCGGTTGAGGATACAGTTTTGGACGATGATGCTTGGATAGCGGAAGTGGACGCCTCTCCAATGGGAAGTTCTACAAACGACGAAAGAAGGCAATGGGACAGACCTGGAAACAGAGAGCCCAAGTGTTCACAAGAGAGGAGAGCGAGGTGAGGCGGGAGCTTCGTCGTCGTGGTGGTGGCAGAGGCAGATGAGGGTACCGAAGAAGAGGTAGATGATGACGAAAGAGGGGTATCAGAATACGAATGAGGATTGGTATTGGAGGCGACTTTGTAGCGGAGATGACGTTCCAAAAGTCGGGAATGACGGAGTTTCGCCTCCTCAGTGCACACGGTGATATCTGCGCTCGATGTCAGTGACAATGACGTAGTGTATGCCAAACCAACCAATTGAGCCTCTTCCAGGGCAGAAACGAGCTTCGATCTCAAATTGAACAAACGATTCGCTCTATCTGTCTTCGTCTTCGTCTCATCAGCCAGTGTAGTAGTAGAAGGCATTGCAGCAGAACTTGCGATGTGTTGAAGGACGTGGTACACCAAAGCGAGGGCGCTATTGAGCTGAACGTGTCGATTGCGACTCGTTTCGTCCATTGGCCTCACAGAACTCTGGGCAAAGGACTCAAAGTACGCATGTTGGAAAGATATCGGGTTTAAGAATGCAGTCGTCGGAGAGGAGGCGGAAGATGAGGAAGAAGAAGCGTGAGAGCGAGTGGCCGCGAATCTGCTCGATTGAGACGATGTTGGGGCAGGTGAGATAGCCAATCCATTACGTGCAATGAGATGATTGATCAATTCTGCAAGACCTTGCCAAGCCAAGGGGACACCAGGTTGAGCTAGGATGGCGCGAAGGTAACAAGACTGCGCTTCAGCGTATTTGGCATCTGTTTCAGGTGTTCAACCAGATAAATGTTCTCGTTAGACTACTGTTCCGGCGGTGGTCACAATATGGGGAATATTCGATGATGGGGGTACGAAAAGGGTTCACGAAGGTGTGGGTTCGAAAACTGGGGCTTTCCACGGACAGAATGTCTGCCATGTGCTGATTTTCGGTATGAAAGCCATGTAAAATCAAAGTGCACAACAGTTTAACGTACTTGCATCTCGAGTGCGATCCTTCTTGGTCTTATCTTGAGGATTCTCCTGCACGACACTCTTCTCGATGGTTTTGGCTTCGTTTGAGCACGCCATTCCTCTAAACACGAGAGTTTGATACCATGGGGCCAGGAGATCCTTCGGAATGGATTTGGTGGCGGTGAGACCGGAAGAGAGGACAGCATCGACGTCCAGCTCGTGGGATCCACTTTCAGGCAATCCAAGCATTTGCGCGGTCAGAGTGAGGACGTCACCCCATCGTGAGGAATCTATATGAGATTTGGCATCCTTTAGCGCCAGCTTGATATCCACAACAGACATGCCTCCAGCTGAAACTGGGAAAGAAGCAGGGCCCCTGGCTATCCACAATCTTCATTGCTCTCTGCATTCCCCTCCTCATCGTCTGGTCTCTGACATGGATTTCTTCAAAGGCTTCTTTGGTATCAACTCCTCTCCGCCACCGGCAAAGGCATCTTCGTCACAGGCTGTGCAAAAGGCTGGGCCAAACAACTGCGGACCTCTCACCCACCCTGCCTTCCCGAATCTGGTCTTCGCTTGCGTTTTGGTCCCGCCCTCCCTCCCTGAAGAGTTTCCAATTTTCGTATTCTATCTGTGGGACAGAGGCCTGGCATCATTCTACAGATACCAATCCAAGAAACAGGGCGATAAGACTCCCGCGACTCTCATGAACGCTTTCTCGAATCCTTCGAACTGGAACCCCTCCGATCACTCCGTATGTACTTCTCTTCATCCCATTTTCCATCGTTTTCTCCTAATACGACCTTGGACTGACCCCTTTCACATGACTTTCCCTCTGTCGAAATGTCCATGAACCATATGTGCAATTTCCTGCGTTCAGGCGAGTTCAACTTCTTCAATCGTTCTAAATATTGGCACAGATTCCAAGAATGCATCATCTTCTGCAAGTCCATCGAAGCCGCAATCAGCAAACGAGAGGAAACTGACCATCAAGTTGTCGCCGAGACCTTCTCCTGTTGAGGACTCCACTGAAGCGCCTGTGCCCTCGAACCCCTCTCTTGACTTCTTCAAGGAGATGGCCATGTCGTATTTGGATCGTCTGAACAAGTTGATATTGGTTGTGGACAAGAAGCTGAAGACGAATTCCGCGTACAATGATCAGCTTCATGCATCGGTCTATGCCTGTGTTTTGGAGTCCACACGATTGGCATATCACATTTATCACGATTCCTCTCTGGACAAGACTCATAAGCAAACGAGATACAAGATGCTGAACGAGTGGATCACGCGAATGCTTCTCACCCTGGACAACATCACCATTCCTCTCATCAAGCCCACGCCATCAAAAATCGATGCCCAATCGACAGCTGACGTCTCATCTGAAGCGGAGGAGCTCATTTTGGATCCAGAGAAGAGAGCACGTCGCAAATCTCTGATCAACCTTTGTCTCGCCATCGGTTCCGAATTGTCCCTCCTCTCTGGCAATACATCTTCCTCTTCTTCTTCTCAATCTTACATCTCCTCACCACCTCCACCATCATCCTCCTCATCAAAGGAAGGCTCTTTGGAGCACTTCATGTGGGAATCTCCTGCGAGCTCTTCTCCCGTTCATCCGCTTCTCGCCATTGCCAATCCCAATCCAATCGCATCTTCGCACTAATGTTCATCGCATGGTCCTACCCATGCTCGATAGGCAAGGACTCAGTCTCTCTCAATGCGCGTTCCTTCTGCTTCCCATCAACTTCGTTCTGGTGGCCTTCCTCCCTGAACATCATGCTGACTTTACCTTCGAAAACGTGATTTCACTCTGTGTTACGACAATCGCGGATTGGATATGAGGTGAAAAGGAAGTGTTGTGAGGAAAGCGATGTTTGGTGAACGTCCTCCGCAGTTTCGGCCTCCTCCCCCGCCTGATCTCCTCCATCTCTGCATTAAGCTCGTCATGAAGATGTTTGGCCTTCTCCTATCCCGTTCAGTCAGTGCTCATCCCCATCGCAGCGTTCAACTCTTCCTGGACCCTCGTCCTTCGCTCTCGTCGCTCATATCTCTCTTCTCGGAGCGCCCTCGCGTTTTTCCTTTGAATGGCGACACCGCTCAGGTTCTACTGTTCAACGAAGACCAACTCCAGCCACATTCCATCAAGGAATTCGCCTGCCCACGCCTTCTTCGTCACGGGAAGACTTACCTTCACCATCTCCCCGCTCCCCCTTCGAATTCAACGCGGCAGTCCCAATCGATCAATACGCCTCCCACGGTCAAGCTCACCATTGTGCATCCCAATCATCAAGTTATCATCTTGCCATTGATAGTAGGCCCCATTTCATCTACTGAATCATGGCTGAACGCGTATCCCAACTGGTCGCTCTCCTTCGCCAACGAGACTCTATCACTGACGACATCGTACCATCACCATTCGTCCCCAACTCACCCACAATGGTACCCATCGAAGATCCGAAACTGTTGGAGCAAGTCACTCACGGTAATGATGTGGAGAACTCAGCCAAGAAGTCGGACATCACAAGACTCGCAGCAGCGATTGGCGAGGCCATAGACAACCTCATTGGAGACCAATCGCTTCTATCACAGCCTGGTGGAATCTCGCAATTCATGTATGAGTCTCCTGCAAGCACATCCAAGATCAGACAATTCCTTGCCCTCTGCTGCATGGCCATCTCTCCTGTGTGACGAGCATCTCGCCTCGGCCGAACCGAGAAGACCCTTTCCCAACTGCAAATACAACACTGTATACACACTCAACCTTTTGGCCCACAGTGAATGTGGGTGAACTCACAACAGCGATTCTGAGGGGCTCCATATTCCCACCCTCATTCAAGCCTCTCAGAAGAGGCCAATCAAGCTGAATGCACTGAATCTTGCTATTCCGACCTATTTGTAAAGTTTCAAACATTATCACAACATTCAGAGCTGTACGGGAGAATGTGGTCAACTCTCGTCGCGCTCGACGAGTTTTCGGAGCCTCCGCGCTGCCAATTTGGCGCTGACCTCCTGCCACCTCACATGTGATTCCACTCTCTCCTCACACCCTAACCAACTTCTTGATATAGACTGATCTCTGAGCTTCCCATTTACGCTGACCTTCTGTTGCCTGAATGACTTTGAAGCTCTCAGGATGTACTCTCTCGATCTCGGATCTCCCCTCATTCATGTGGAAGAACCTCTGAATGCTCACGAGGTGATTTGTAAGAGCATCTTGGACGCATAATGGGCAATATGAGAGACGAAGAAGCTCACTGATGGAGTGGACAGACTCTTGCTCGATTGGGAGCACGATCCGCAGCAGAATCTGTGTGTGCTACGATTCTCCGGGTGACTGACGCTTCAAGAGAGCAGAGCCGACGAATCTGGATCTGCCCACTCCTCTCCTGGGCTGCTACTTGGTTGCACTGCCTCCTCGCCCCCAAATTGCTGCTGTACGTGATATCATTTGCCTACCTTCTACCAGTGCGCGCCCGGTGAGATGGTGATGTGCCCCCCCTGTGCGCTTGTTCTGCAGAACCAACTTTGAAAGTGCACGCGCCTCTCGCCCAGCTGCGCCCCAGCTCCCTTCATTCTCCCAATTTTGAAGCCGATTGGTTGTAATCCTTGCTTTCCTACTAACTTCCACACCTGTACGTTCGATTGGTGCGCGATGTAGCGAGTAAACCGACCTCCTTTCTCGGAATTCTCTGCCTGCCTCCCCTTGGTCTCGAGTTCTGCTCTGACGTTGCGTTCTTGCGTCTTTACGACGATTATCGATCAAGTCTACGAGGTTTGAGTTTTGCGGCGGAGTCGATCTTTGTTCATGGTGGGAAACCGGTCCCAATCACGATTAGCCCAAATTTCCCCCGGTATGGACGAGTGGGTCGATGGTGGAGACGTCTCAGCGGATGAGGCTATGAAAGAGCCTGTTGCGAAGAGAATGAAACGTGGTAGAGATGGAGAGCCGATGGCAGTGGAGCCGGAGGCTGATGTCGGTGCGATCATGGTCCTCAAGACCGAAGATGACGATATGATGAGTGATGACGAGTCTTTGAGTAGGGCCGATGAGACTTCAGTGCCTGAAACCAAGGATGCGCGACGATTG